>JAEEGK010007895.1_pt1 | contig 25290 bp, 25 predicted proteins | sample 8958771 | NCBI WGS metagenome assembly JAEEGK01 (sample SAMN16246547, study PRJNA631951) | gut metagenome | biome: gut microbiome; feature: rumen; material: SC-attached | host: Bos | place: Iran: Karaj | collected 2018-10
ATGTGCTCGATGAAGTCGTCGTCGCGCGTGGCGCTGGCCTTCTTGCCGATGCCGCCGCGGCTCTGGGTGTGGAACTCCGTCAGGTTCGTGCGCTTGATGTAGCCGAGGTGCGAGATCGTGATGACCACGTCGTCGTCGGCATAGAAGTCCTCGGGGTTGAACTCTTCCGCGGACAGGGTGATCTGGGTGCGGCGGGGATCGCCGTACTTGCGCTTGAGCTCCTGGGTCTCGGCCTTGACGATGCCGAGCTGCTCGGCCTCGCTCTCGAGGATCTCCTTGCAGCGGGCGATGAACTTCTCCAGCTCGTCGTACTCGGCCTGGAGCTTGTCCTTCTCGAGTCCGGTCAGCTGGCGCAGGCGCATCTCCACGATGGCGGCCGCCTGGATCTCGGTGAATCCGAACTGCCTGACGAGCTCGGCCTTGGCCTCGTCCACGTTGCGGGAGGCCTTGATGATGGCAATGATCTCGTCGATGATGTCGATGGCCTTGAGCAGGCCTTCGAGGATGTGGGCGCGCTTGAGGGCCTTGTCCAGCTCGAAGCGGGTCCGGCGGACCACCACCTCATGGCGGAAGTCGATGAACGTCCCGAGCATGTCCTTGAGGGACATCGTGCGGGGACGGCCGTTCACCAGGGCGACGTTGTTGATGGAGAAGCTGCTCTGCAGCGCCGTGTACTTGAATAGGGTGTTGAGCACCACGTTGGCGTTGGCTTCCTTCTTGACGAGGAACTCGATGCGGATGCCCTCGCGGTTGGTCAGCTCGCGGATGTCGGCGATGCCCTCGATCTTCTTGTCGTGCACCATCTCGCTGATGCGGGAGAGCATGTCGGCCTTGTTGACCATGTACGGGACCTCGGTCACGACGATGGTCTCACGGCCGTTGTCCCCCTCCTCGATCTCGGTCTTGGCGCGGATCACGACGCGGCCGCGGCCGGTGTTGTAGGCGTCGATGATGCCCTGGCGGCCCATGATGATGCCGCCGGTCGGGAAGTCCGGTCCCTGGATATGCTGCATCAGCTCCTCGGTGCTGATGTCGGGGTTGTCAATGTAGGCGCAGATCGCGTCGCAGACCTCGCCGAGGTTGTGCGGCGCCATGTTCGTGGCCATACCGACGGCGATGCCGGCGGAGCCGTTGAGCAGCAGGAGCGGGAGCTTGGTGGGGAGGACCGTCGGCTCCTGGAGGGAGTCGTCGAAGTTGAGCGTCATGTCGACGGTGTCCTTGTCCAGGTCGGCGAGGACGTCCTCGGTCATCTTCTCGAGCTTCGCCTCAGTGTATCGCATGGCGGCCACGGGGTCGCCGTCCATGGAGCCGAAGTTGCCCTGGCCGAAGACCAGCGGATACCGCTGGTTCCAGGGCTGGGCCAGGCGGGCCATGGCGTCATAGACACTGGAGTCTCCGTGCGGGTGGAACTTACCCAGCACTTCACCGACTATACGGGCGGATTTCTTGGTCTGGCCGCCGTAGCTGAGCCCCAGGCCGTCCATTCCGAAAAGAACCCTTCGCTGCACGGGCTTCAGGCCGTCCCGGGCATCCGGGAGGGCGCGCGACACGATGACGGACATCGAGTAGTCGATGTACGCCGTACGCATCTCATGGTCGATCTCGACCGGTTCGATAATCCCTGTCACTTCCTCCTGAATTTCTTCAGGATTCTTAACCTCACTATCCATAAAAAATCACAATATATCTAAACACGCAAATTTAACTAAAAAATCCGATTAATTTGCTATTTTTGTCCATAATCTTCGGCCCATGACCATCAAGTTTTCCAACGAGATGCTGTCCATCCTCGGATACGCCCGGGACGAGGCGATGCGCACCGGCAGCTACGGCGTCGGTGCGGACCACATCGTGCTGGGCCTGCTCCGGCACCGGGACAACAACGCCTGCCGGGCCATGGCCGCCTGCGGCATGGACCTGGATACGCTCAAGACCGCCATCGACAAGGCCGTGTTCCTGGAGCGGGCCGTCCCCTGGGAGGACCGCTTCCTGGTCCGGCCGACCCGCTCTGCTGCCGCCCTGCTGAGCGTGGCGGCCTACGAGATGCTCAAGTACGGCCCGGACGAGATCCTCTCCTCACACTTCCTGCTGGCCCTGGTCCGCTCGGGCAGCGGGGCCGCCGCGGATCTCCTCCGCAAGGAGGGGCTCGATTACGGACATGTCTATTCCATGATGCGTGAGCACCGCTTCGTCCTGCCCCGCCAGGCGCAGGAGACTACCCTGCCCAAGGTCGAGGACCTGCTGGGCGCGCTGGGCGAGCAACTCACCGGCCTGTACGGAAGCGTGCAGGCCAAAACCAATTTCTATAGCTGACCATGAGAAGATTGACCTTCCTGTTCCTGATGGCCCTGACGGCCCTCCCGATTGCCGCACAGGAGCGGCACGACGGGACCGGCACGGCCGTCGTGCCGGATCCCGATGCGACCATCTGCTTCGCACACCGGGACACCTGCGACCTCTACCTGGATTTCTATGCGGCAGCCCCGGATGCCGGCCCCTGCGCCGACACCCTCCTCAAGCCGGTGATCATCCACATTTTCGGCGGCGCCTTCCTGTCCGGACAGCGCAATTATCCGCGCGACCGGATGTGGTACCGCCAGATGGCGGACGCCGGGTACAACGTGGCGGCGATCGACTACAGGCTTGCACTCAAGGGCCGGCAGGTCAAGCCGAACCTGTCGGCGCTCCCGACACTGGAGGAGGCCATCCAGGTGGCCGTAGACGACCTGTTCAGCGCGACCAACTACCTGATTGACAATGCCTACGAGCTGGGAATCGACATGGACCGGATCATCGTCAGCGGTTCGTCCGCCGGCGCCATCACGGCCCTGCAGGCCGAGTGGGAGATCTGCAACTCCCTGGAGCCTGCCAAGGTCCTGCCCGGGTGGTTCAACTACGCCGGCATCATGGCCTTCGCGGGAGCGGTCTTCACGATGGACGGGCCCATCGCCTATCCGCGCCGGCCCTGTCCGACCCTGCTGCTGCACGGCACGGCAGACCGCATCGTACCTTACGGCAAGATCACCTTGTTCCGCAACCAGTTCGCCGGATCGGACGCCCTGTCCAAGACCTATGACCAGATCGGGGCCAACTACCAGATCTACCGTTTCCGGGACGCCGGCCACGAGATCTCCATCTCGATGCTGCGCAACGTCCCCGAGGAGCTCCGTTTCCTGGAGGAGAACGTAATCAAGCGCATCTACCGTCCGGTCGATGCGCTTGTCAAGGACAGCGGGATTCCCGACGTGGGATGGGCCCACATCGGATTCCGGAGGCTCTACCAGCCCCCGAAATAACGGCTAGTCCGCCGTCAGCCGCTGCAGCGACAGTTCTATAAGCTCCGTCAGACGGGGCTTATAGTCTGTATTGGCCGCCTTGTGGTAGCGGTGCGCGATGGCGAGGCAGACCGTGCCGGCGTTGTGGCCCAGCTGGGCCGCCATGCCGGCCAGCGCGGAGCCTTCCATCTCGAAGTTGGTGATCTTGTAGCCCTGGAATTCGAAGGACTCGAAGTCCTTGAGCATGTCCGGCATCGCGAGCCCCTGGCGCACTACGCGGCCCTGGGGGCCGTAGAAGCCGGAGGCGGAAATGGTCATGCCCTTGCAGGTGCAGTCTTCGAAACGGCGGATCATCTTGTCGCTGGCACGCACGAAATACGGGTCAGGCAGGTGGCGGTCCCAGTGGACATGGGCCTTGAAGGCCTCCTCGAAGTCGAGAAGGGCGATCCTGTCGCGGTTGGCATACCAGTTCAGCAGGCCGTCGCAGCCCACGGAGATGTGCGAGAAGATGAAGCCGCCCAGCGGGATCTCCGGTTGGATGGCACCGCAGGTGCCGATCCGCAGGATATCCAGCGTGCGGTGTACGGGCTTGACCTCACGCGTGTTGAAATCGATGTTCGCCAGGGCGTCGAGTTCCGTCATCACGATGTCGATGTTGTCCGTGCCGATGCCGGTGGACAGGGCCGTGACGCGCTTGCCGTTGTAGCGTCCGGTTGCCCAGACGAATTCGCGGGAGGCACCTCCGGCCTCGAATTCCGAGAAAAAGGCCTTGACCATGGCGACCCGGCCGGGGTCGCCCACGAGGATGACGGTATCGGCGAGTTGCTCCGGAAGGATGTGGAGGTGGAACGCGGAGCCGTCGCCGTTGATGATCAGTTCAGATGCGGGGATTGCCATGACATTGCGGGTTAGGGTTGTTATTTCTTGCGTTTGGCAGCGCGGAGACGGTCTGCGCTGCGCACCAGAAGTTCGTCCGCGAGGATGCTGCGGGCGGCCAGGAAATCGAGGATCGCCGCGACGACCGGGAACACGGCCGAGATATGGAAGACCGGCGTGTTGTGCGTCCGGAAGAAGTCCACGGCCAGCCAGACCTGCAGGGCGATCAGGATGATGGCGGCCAGCGTGGCCGTGCGCATCTGGAAGACACGGTGCTTCCAGGTGGTCGTGGCCATGACCTGCAGGAAGGCGATGAGGATCAGCAGGATGGCGTAGGGCCAGTATTCAGTATACGTGATATCTCCTGCCTTGGGACAGAAAAAGAGTGCGGCGACGAGGCCCGTCGCCAGGATCAGATACAGGGTTTGGATTCTTTGCCACATGGTTTATCGGGAGTTGAAGCGGGCCAGCACGGCCTGCTCATAGGTTTTCGAAATGGGGATCGGGCCGAGGGAGTCTATGTCGAAATCGATCTTGTAGCCCTCCTTCTCGGATTTCAGGATGGAGACCTTGCGGATGTTGACGATGTACTTGCGGTGGCAGCGGACCAGCTCGCTGTCGGCGAAGCTGTCCTCCACCGTCTTGAGCCGGCAGCGGAGCATGTACTGCTTCATCTCGCCGGCACTGTCCATGTACCATGCCTTGATGTAGTTGTCGTCGGACTCGATGAAATAGAGGTTGTCCGGGCTGATCGAGAGTTTCAGCACGCCGTTGTTGTCGAACAGGGTGATGCGCTTGTCGGCATAGGGCGGGGCGGGACGGTCGCTGACCACGTTGCCGTAGTTCATCAGCCGGATGGTGTTGTCCTTGTCCTTCAGGGCGGAATGCAGCGAGCAGAACGCGAAGGGGACACCCAGGCAGACCGCGCTGTAGACCAGGGCGCCCTCGAAGATGGCCCAGGGGCTGTGGATCGCCGGATCGATAACCCCGAGCCGGTCTCCCTCGCAGGTGAAGACCGTATAGATCAGGGAGATGAGCAGGATCTCGACCAGCACCCAGCAGACATAGCCCAGCAGCGAGAAATGCGCCAGGTTGCGGCAACGGTACATCAGCGCGCGGCTGGCGATGACGACCCCGGCCGAGAGGAGCACGAACGCGACGGTGTAGAAGAAGGCCTGGCTGGCTCCGAGCGCGAACCAGGCGTTGCCTGAGAACGGGATGCTGACCACGATGAACACCAGGGCGAACAGGGCCGTGTACACCACGGTCGAAGTGATCTGGTTACGGTCCAGGAGATAGGGAGGCACCTGTTCTTTCAGGGACATTCGTCGGTCGGTCTTATGGTGAACTGCAAATATAAGAATTATTTACTACCTTTGCGCAGTCAAAAATTACGAAACTGATGGACAAAAGAGTAGTAGTGACCGGCTTGGGAGTTCTCTCCTGTATCGGCAACGATGTCAAGACCTTCTGGGACAATCTCGTGAACGGCGTCTGCGGGATCGATTACATCACCGAGTTCCCGACAGAGGACCTGGCCGTCAAGATCGGCGGCATGGTCCGTGACTTCAACCCGGAAGAATACGGCATGGACAAACCGTTCATCCGCAAGCAGGACCCCTTCACCGTCTTCGCGATGGCTTCGGCATGGCAGGCCATGAATGATTCCGGACTCGTGTCCGGCGAGAACATCGACCCCGCCCGCCTGGCTACGTACGTCGGTTCCGGTATCGGCGGTTTCTCGACCATCCAGCGCGAGCTGCAGAAATTTTTCGACGATCCTTCCGGACAGTGGGTCTCCCCCAACTTCGTCCCCACGATGATCAGCGACATGGCCGGAGGCCAGATCGCCATCAAGTTCGGCGCCCAGGGCTCCTGCATCGACATCGTCACCGCCTGCGCCACGTCCACGCACTCCATCGGTGAGGCTTTCCGCGCCATCAAGCACGGCTATGCAGACGCCATCATCGCGGGCGGCACCGACCACTGCACCATCCCCATCGGCATCGCCGGTTTCGCCAATGCCAAGGCCCTCACCCGGGCCACGGACCCCCAGTACGCTTCCCTGCCGTTCAACGCCAACCGCAGCGGTTTCGTGATGGCGGACGGTTCCGCCGTCCTCATCCTCGAGGAGATGGAGCATGCCAAGGCCCGCGGCGCCCACATCTACGCCGAGGTCACGGGCTACGGCAGCACCTGCGACGCCTACCATGCCACGGCCCCGCGCCCGGACGGCACCACCCAGGCCGAGTGCATCCGGCTCGCCCTGCAGGAGTCCGGTTTCGACCCCGCCAAGGACAATGTCTACATCAACGCACACGGCACGGGCACGATGCTCAACGACGTCGCCGAGACCAAGGCCTACAAGGTCGCGATGGGAGATTTCGCTTACAAGTGCCACATCAGCAGCACCAAGTCCATGCACGGCCACATGTTCGGCGCCACGGGCGCCATCGAGGCCGTCGCCACGGTGCTCGCCCTGCAGGAGGGCATCATTCCGCCGACGGTGCATCTGGATGCCCCCGACCCCGAGTGCGACCTGGACTATACCCCCAACGTCGCCGTCAAGGCCGACGTCAACCTCGGCCTCTCCGATTCCTTCGGATTCGGAGGCCATAATGCCTGTTTAGCCTTCCGAAAAGTCTAAACAGGCATTAGGCCTTCGGCCTGTATCCATTGGGGGGCGTTCCCCCCAAACCCCCTGACTCGCTTCGCTCCGATTTTCCTTCTAATCTCCCCGGACAGGGCGCTCGGGAAAAAGAGGATTCCAGCGAATGTGCCTTCAGCGCACTTCCAGCTGGAATCCTCTTCGGCAAATTGCCCCTCTGCAGCGCTTTGGCCCGGGAGGATTCCTCCCAGACGCCAGCCATCGCCCTATTCGGCAGAATCCTCCGCCGCAATCCTCCGCCGCAGGGAATGCTAGAGCTTGTCGTAGAAGTACAGGCAACGATTGATCTGGCGTTTCGGGATCCGGCGGCCATGTAGCAAATCCCTTGATATGGCGTCCTTCTGCGCTTCGGAGAGCTGATAGACGGAGGACTTGCCGAAGCGCCGCCGGCATTCCTCATCGATGATCCCGCATACATCCAGGTCCGACAATCCCCGCCAGGCATTCCTGCCTCCCTCGTTCGCCAGCAGCCGCTGCTGCTCTTCCTTTCCGCAGAACGGTTCGATGACGCCCAGGTCGATCCGTGCGGCGGACAACTGGTCCTCGTCCTGCACCCGCAGCCACTCCTCCCGGGACAGGCGGTTCATATCGTACAAGAAATTGCGGGGCGTCACGAAGAAAGCTTCCGCCTGCCGGATCTGTTCGACGGATGCCCGGGTGAAGATTCCGGAAGCGTCCATCACATAGTTGTCCGGGAACTCCGCCTTACGGGGCACGAAAGTCCGGATGATGGACCTGTCCGTAATCAATCCAGGGGGTTCGGGCCGGCAGAAATCCCGGGCGAAGAGGTCGTGGACGGAGCTGTGGACCGTACCGAAGGCCGTCGTCGCCTGCCCGTGGTGAAGCGCATTCCGAAGAATATACGAGAACGCGATCTCAATATGCCTGAAGCCCTCCAGCTTTAACTGGAAGAATCCGGGATCACCCAAAGGACCCTGTCGGGAATACTTCCGGTTGAAGTAGCATGTGTAGCCGCAACGGGTGGCCCGGACCCACGGCGCCGGATTCTCGCAGAACACGCCGGCATGCTGGTGGGTGGACATCGTTGCATCTACGATGATTTGCGTGTCCGTGCTGAAGGCGGCAAGAGCCATACAATTGAAGAGGATGCGCATATCCCTTTCAGACCTGAAGGGGGCCTCCCGATGGGAGGTGAAACAAATGTGATAGAAATCCTTCATAATTCATAGTCTTTGGTTTCTCTGTCCAAGATAAGCATTTTCGGGAAGGATTTCGTAATTTCGCTGTCATGAAACTGCATTTTCCCCATCTCTATTTCCTGGCGGGGCTGACGCTGTGCGCCGCCTGTAGCCCGCACTATGATGTATATCTGCTTATCGGTCAGTCCAATATGGCCGGCCGCGGCGTCTATGAGCCTGCCGACACGCTTGCCCCGTTGGAAGGCGTCTACCTGCTGGACGATCAAGGAGAGGTGGTCCCGGCCAAAGAGCCGCTCAATCGCTACAGCACCATCCGCAAGGCGATGCACGTGCAGGGCATGAGCCTCGCGCACAGCTTCGCGGAGCAGGCGCACGTCCGCACCGGACGGCGCGTCCTCCTGGTGATGAACGCCCGGGGCGGTACGTCCCTGGACCAATGGCTCCCGGACGCCCCGCAAGGACGCTTCAGCAGTTCGGTGAACGAAGAAACGGACCGGTGCGGACAACCGATGCCTTCTTTTTATGACGAGGCGGTCCGCCGCACACGGCAAGCCCTGAAATACGGGGAATTGAAAGCCATCCTCTGGCATCAGGGAGAGAGTGATTCGGACTCTGTCCGCGTCGCCTCCTACCTTCCGAAGCTCTCCGGGTTCGTGGCCTCGCTCCGCTCCGACCTTGGGGTCGGTGAGGAAATGCCCTTCATCGCCGGGCAGATCCAGCCCCGGCACGAAAACGCCGACCTCTTCAACCCGGTCATCGCCCGGATCGGAGAGGTCGTGCCTGATTCTTTCTGTGTCAGTTCTGAAGGACTCGCCACACTGCCCGACAACCTGCACTTCACGCGCGAGGCCCAGATGGAACTGGGACGCCGCTACGCCGCCGTGCTGTTCGGACCGGAGGACTAGTCGCCGGCTTCCTTGAGGCGCTCGGCGTTCTCGGCGATCTGGAGCTGGTCGATGCACTCCTGGATGTCTCCGTCCATAAATACGGGCAGGTTGTACATGCTCCAGTTGATGCGGTGGTCCGTGACGCGGCCCTGCGGGTAGTTGTAGGTGCGGATCTTGGCGGAACGGTCACCCGTGGAAACCATCGTCTTGCGCTTGGCGGCGATGCCGTCGAGATATTTCTGGTGCTCCAGGTTGTACAGACGGGTACGCAGCTCCTCGAACGCACGATCCTTGTTCTTGAGCTGCGAGCGCTCCTCCTGGCACTGAACCACCAGGCCCGAAGGGATGTGGGTCAGGCGCACGGCGGAATAGGTCGTGTTCACGCCCTGGCCGCCGGGCCCGGATGAGCAGAAGAGGTCGAGCCGGATGTCGTCCCAGCTCAGGTCAACGTCGAATTCTCCCGCCTCGGGAAAGACCGCCACGGATGCGGCCGAAGTCTGGATACGGCCCTGGGTCTCGGTCTGGGGCACGCGCTGGACGCGGTGCACGCCGGACTCGTACTTCATCACGCCGTAGACACCGTCATTGCCGGAGAGCTTGAAGACGATTTGCTTGAAGCCGCCGGACGTGCCGGGGGCCTGGTCGGTCACCTCGAGCTTCCAGCCGCGGCGCTCCGCGAAATGCTGGTACATGCGGAACAGGTCGCCGGCGAAGATGGCGGCTTCGTCGCCGCCGGTGCCGCCGCGGATCTCGACCATGGCGTTCTTGCTGTCGTCGGGGTCTGCCGGGATGAGCAGCAGTTTGATGTTCTGTTCCATCTCCGGGATCCTGGGTTCGATCTCGGCGATCTCCATGCGGGCCATCTCCCGGAGCTCCTCGTCCTTCTCGTTGACGAGGATATCCTTGGCGGACGAGAGGTCGTCCACCATCTTCTTGTACTCCTTGCCGGCCGCGATGATCGGCTCCAGCTCCTTGTAATCCTTGTTGAGCTGGACGTATTTCTTCATGTCCGCCATCGCCTCGGGGCTGGAGAGCTGCTCCTGGAGCGACTGGAATTTCCCCTCGAGGGAAAGGACTTTGTCGAGTAAGGTATTGTTGTCTGCCATAAATGTCAAATCGTCTTGATGTAGCAGCGGCGCCGCATGAAGGGCTCGTGCTCGTAGCTGTTCCAGATATTGACCGCGCTGTTGGACTCGATCTGCGGGTTGGAGATGGCCCAGCGGTTGCCGATCAGCTTGGCCTTGTCCGCCATCTTCTCGTAATAGACGGCCGACACGCCCTTGTTCTGCCACTCGGGCGCGGCGCCGTTGACCATCAGGTCCGTGACCTCGTAGTTGCGCATGGCGCGGAGGAGGTGCCACCAGCCGAAGGGGAACAGGCGTCCCTTCGCCTTCTGCAGGGCCTGGGAGATACTCGGGAAAGAGATGCCGAAAGCCACGATCCCGTCGTGTTCGTCGAGGAGCAGGCAGCTGGCCTTGTCGGTGATGAAAGGCATCACGGAAGCGGCCTCCTCGTCGATCTCCTTGTCCGTCAGGGGGACGAAATTGGCCACGCTCGTGGCGAAACTCTCGTTATAGACCTCGAAGAACTTGCGCACCAGCGCCTTGTCCTTCTTGAGCTTGGACAGGCTGCCGAAATGCAGGTTGTAGCGCTCCTGCACGAGCTTGGACACCCGGCGGGCCTTGTCCGGCACCCCGTGGTTGGCCACCATCTTGTACTGGAGCCAGTCGCACTCCTTGGCATACCCGAGCCGGGTCACGAAATCGTTGTAGTACGGGAAGTTGTAGAGGCAGTTGAACGGCGGGATGTTCTCGTATCCCTCGACCAGCATGCCCTGCTTGCCGAATGTGTTGTAATAGAGCGGTCCGTGGATCTCGTCCATCCCCTGCTCCCGGGCCCAACCCTCGGCGGTGCCGAGCAGCAGGCGGGCCACTTCGATGTCCTGGATGCAGTCGAACCAGCCGAAGCGGGCGCGCTTCCGGCCGTAGCGCTCGTTGTAGCGCGGGTTGACCATTGCACTGATGCGGCCGACGACCCGCTCGCCGTCCTTCACGAGCCATAGCTTGTGGGAGCAGTAGTCGAGCGGAGCGACGCTGGTGAGGGACTTCACCTGGTCGCTGTGCAGGGCCGGGACATACTGGGGGCAATCCTTGTACAGCTCGTCCGGGAAACGGACGAACTGCATCAACTCCTTGTGATTCCGGACTTCGTGTATCTTGTAATCAAGCATCGGGTCTTTGTTTACAGAAAGACAAAGGTAAGCAAATACTTTGGATTTCGAAAGCCTCCTCCCGGCTCAGAGCCCCTTCGCCTTGCCTTCGTCCCAGATGGCGTCCATCTCCGCGAGCGTCATGTCCGTGAGCTTGCGTCCTTTCTGCAGCGTCTGCTCCTCCAGGTAGGTAAAACGGCGGCGGAACTTGGAGCAGGTTCCGCTCAGCGCCGCCTCGGGGTCCACACCGTAAAGGCGGGCGGCGTTGATGACCGCGAAGAGCAGGTCTCCGAACTCCTCTTCCATATGGCGCGGGTCCTGCTCGCCGCAGGCTTCGCGCGCCTCGCCCAATTCCTCGCGCACCTTGTCCCAGACATCCTCCTTCTGCTCCCAGTCGAAGCCGCATCCACGGGCTTTCTCCTGCATCGACAGGGCCTTGAGGATGGCGGGCATCGCATCCGGAATCCCGGACATCACCGTCTTGTTGCCGTCCTTCTCCCGGGCCTTGACCAACTCCCAGGTGTCGGCGATCTCCTTGGCCGAGGTCGGACGCCCGGCTTCCGGACCGAAGACATGCGGATGGCGGAAGACCATCTTGTCCACGACCTTGTGCAGGGAATCCGCGATGTCGAAAGACCCCTCCTCCTCTCCGATCCTGGCGTAGAAGACCAGGTGGTAGAGCAGGTCGCCGATCTCCTTGGCCGTCCCGGGACGGTCTCCCCGGAGGATCGTGTCACTGAGTTCGTAGACCTCCTCTTCCGTCATCGGACGGATGGTTTCCATGGTCTGGGCGGCGTTCCAGGGGCATTTTTCGCGCAGCGTATCCATCGTGTCGAGCAGGGCTCCGAAGGCTGCGGTTTTTTCTTCTTTGGTGTGCATCGAAATAATTGCTACATTTGCGTTGCAAAATTAATAATATTATTCGAGATGAAGCCCTTGAACTTCGTTTCCGCCGACGAGGCGGTCAGCCACATCCCCTCCCACTGCCATGTCCACCTCAGCAGCGTCGCCAGCGTGCCGCACATCCTGATCCAGGCCCTGTGCCGCCGGGCGGACGCAGGAGATGTCACCGACCTGCACTTCCACCACTTCCACACGGAAGGGCCCGCCCCCTACAGCGAGCCGCGCTACGAAGGGATCTTCTTCGAGCAGGGCTTCTTCGTGGGTCCCAACGTCCGCAAGAACGTCAACGCCGGCTATGCCGACTACCTGCCGGTACACCTGGGCGAGAGCCAGAAGCTCTACCGAGAGGGATTCATCCCCCTGGGAGCCGCCCTCGTCAACGTATCCCTGCCCGACGAGCAGGGCCGTGTCAGCCTCGGCACCTCCGTGGACTGCTCCGTGGCGGCCATCGAATCCGCGCAGGTCGTGATCGGCGTGGTCAACCCGAACGTTCCCTTCGCCTACGGCGACCTCATCCCGCTAGACAGTTTCGACTACCTGGTCAGTGACGACACGCCGCTCGTGACGGCCGACTTCGCCGAGCCCACCCCGACCGAGGTACTCATCGGCAAGAACTGCGCGGCCCTCGTGGAGGACGGCGACTGCATCCAGATGGGCATCGGCGCCCTGCCGAACGCCCTGGCCGCCCAGCTGGGCGGGCACAAGCACCTGGGCCTGCATACGGAGATGTTCGCCGACGGGCTGCTCCGCCTGATCAAGGCGGGCGTCATCGACGGCTCCAACAAGAAGATCGACACCGGCAAGGTCGTCGCCTCTTTCCTGCTCGGCTCGCAGGAAGTCTATTCCTTCATCGACCACAATCCGGACGTGCTGATGCGCGACATCAAGTATGTCAACGACCCCTGGGTCATCCGCCAGAATCCCAAGATGAAGGCCATCAACTCCGCCACGGAGGTGGATTTCACCGGCCAGATCAGCGCAGACTCCATCGGCACGCGCATCTTCAGCGGCACGGGCGGCCAGCTTGAATTCGTCAAGGGCGCCACGATGTCAGCGGGCGGCAAGAGCATCACCGCCTTCGCCTCACGCACCCTCAAGGGCAAGAACAAGATCGTCGCCGAGCTCAATCCGGGCGCCGGCGTGGTCACGCCCCGTGCGGACGCACACTGGATCGTGACCGAGTGGGGCTCCGTGGACCTCTACGGCAAGAGCCTGCAGGAGCGCGCCAAGCTGATGATCAGCATCGCGCACCCCGACGACCGCGAGATGCTGGACCGCCAGGCCTTCGAGCGCTTCGGCCCTCACTATCACAATTTTAGTATTTAGGCAGGAGATTCCCGGTCAAGCCGGGAATGACGAAAGAAAAAACGGAGTGATTATTCCGGAATCAGTCCGGCGCGGCGGCCGAATTCGATGACGAAGTCGGCGCTGCCCTCGATGCCCAGCAGGGAGGAGTCGAGGCAGAGGTCGTAGTTGGAGGCGACGCCCCAGTCGCCGAAGGTGAAGAAATTGTAGTATTCGCTGCGGGACCTGTCCTTCTTGAGGATCAGTTTCTCCGCCTCCTCAGGATCCATCCCGGTGTGGCGGCAGACCCGGTCCACGCGGTCCGCCAGCGGCGCACAGACGAAGACATCCAGGCATTCCATGTCCCGCAGGACATAATCCGAAGCGCGCCCCACGAAGATGGCGCTCCCCTTCTGGGCGATGTCCCGGATGGCCTGGCTCTGGAACTTGAAGAGTTCCGTCCCGTCTATGGCCGACGGGGCATAGGAGGAGGCCCTGTTCAGTCCGAACAGGCTGCCGAAACGCCACAGGCGCCGGCGCTCGTCGCTCTTCTTGAAAAAGGCCGGGCTGAAGCCGCTCTCTTCCGCGGCCTTCTGCAGGAGTTCGTTGTCGTAGACCGGAATACCGAGCCTTTCGCCCAGGATGGCGGCGACGCCCTTGCCGCCCGCCCCGTACTGGCGTCCGATGTTGATGAGGATTCTCTTCTCGTCCATAGCGCGCTTACGATTGGATGGAACTGCCGAGGATATCGGGATTCTCTCCGTCATGCAGGCGGTCGAACTTGCGGAACAACCGGACGATCATGATGGCGGAGATGATGATATTGAGCGTGTCGGAAATCGGGAAACTGATCCAGACGCCCGTCTCCTTCAGCCACAGCGGCAGGGTATAGATCAGCGGGAGCAGGAACAGGAGCTGGCGCGAAAGCGACAGGAAGATGGACTTGCGCACCATCCCGAGGCACTGGAAGAAATTGCCCGTGACCATGCCGAAGCCCACCAGGGCGAAGGCGCAGTTCATCACGCGCAGCCCGTGTGCGGCCATGTCGATCAGGGTCGGGTCGTTGGTGAACATGCTTACGGCCGTCCGCGGAATCAGCACCGACATCAGGAAGCAGAGCGTGGTGACGAGCACTTCCCACTTGGCCGTCAGGATGAAGATCTCCTTGACGCGGTGGTACTGCCGCGCTCCGTAGTTGTAGCCCGCAATCGGCTGCAGGCCCTGGTTGAAGCCCATGTTGACCATCACGAAGAGCATCGTGAGCCGGTTGACGATACCGTAGGAGCCGATGGCGAGGTCGCCGCCGTATTTGCGCAGCTGCTGGTTGATGAACAGGGCCACCATCGAGGCCGCCACATTCATCATGAACGGTCCCAGGCCGATGGCCAGCGACTGCCGCGCCACGCGCCAGTCCAGCTGGAACAGCGGACGCGGGAAGTGCAGCAGGCGGCGCTTGTCCGACAGGAAACGCAGGGTGTAGCTCAGCGCCATCATCTGGCAGAGGACGGTCGCGAGGGCCGCGCCGCGGATCCCCAGCCCCAGCACGAAGATGAAGACCGGGTCCAGGATGGCGTTGGAGATCACCGTGAACAGCGTCAGGTTCATCGCGGTCCGCGGATTCCCCGAGGCGCGGATGATGCCGTTGAAGCCGAAATACAGGTGCGTGAACGTATTGCCCAGCAGGATGATGAACATGTAGCTGTGGGCGAAGGGCAGCGTGTTGTCGCTGGCGCCGAAGAAACGCAGGATCGGATCCAGGAACGGGATCGTCACCAGGGTGAAGAGGATGCCGATGATCACATTGAGCGTGAGCACGTTGGAGAGCACCTTCTGCGCCGCACCGTAGTTCTTCTGTCCCAGCAGGACGGAGATGAGCGTCATGGCTCCCACACCGACCAGCGTGCCCATGGCCGCGGACAGGTTCATCAGGGGGAAGGTGACGGCGAGGCCGCTGATCGCGGCCGAGCCGACCCCCGGGATATGGCCGATGTAGATGCTGTCGACCATATTATACAAGGAAGCCGCAGTCTGGGCGATGATGCCCGGGACTGCGTACTGCCTCAGAAGGGTGCTGATCTTGCGGGTGCCGAGTTCGGTCGGGGCCGCTCCAGTCATGGCCGCCATCCCGCTGTCCTAAGGTTTATTGACGATCTCGATATCGAAACGCAGCGGACTGAAACCGGGGATCTCTTTGCCGGAGCCGGAGGATTCGTAACCCCTGGAGGAAGTGAAGATCGCCGTACCCTTCTCGTGCGGATGCATCTTGGAAAGGGCGAAGCAGAAACCGTTGATGAGCGAAGAACCTTCCATCTTGATGTAGGAATAATCTTCCTGCTTCCCGTCATCATCCGTTTCGGACGAGAACCACTCGACGGACGAAGGCCCGTAGACCCTGGATGCATTGTAGATTCCGTAGAACTTGGCGGTGTCCTGGATGTTGGTATCGAAGACGACGCCGTCCAACCGGCGGCCTATGTAGTTGATATAGATTGTCGTGTCGGTGGGGAACTCGGTCTCGGACGAGGGGGCTCCCGTCCGGAAATAATAGAACCCGTAGGCCAGGGAATCCCGGACGGTCTTGCCGGGGAAATGCTTCGGCAGGTAACGGCCGATCGAGTCGGCCTCCCACTTGTCGATATCGGGGATCAGCTCATGCAGCGTCACTTCATACCGGGCATGCGAGGAAGACCCGGACACGTTTTTGAGATAACCCTCGGCAGTGTCATAGCGGTTGTTGGTCTGCAGCCAGCCAGGCACGACGAAGGACACCTTGCCGCCGGCACGCATCGAGGAAACGACCTCGTCCAGGCCGGCGGGAAGGGCGTTGTCCTCGCGCTGCCAGACCTCCGGACCGTAGTAGCCCTTAGCCGTGTAGTCGCCGAGTTGCTTGGCCAGCTCCTCGCCGCTATATCTCTCGACAGTCCCGTCAAGGTCCCGGATCACGTAGTCGACAAGGACATAGGGCGTCGTCTCGGCGTCGCCTGCCTGGGCACCCGTACCTTCCTTCTTGTCAATGATATACGAACCGAGTGCCGTCGGAGTGGCATCCGGATAGTTCACGTGGATCCAGGCGTCGAAATAACGCTTGGCGGCATCATTCAGGCCGGTTGTCGGACTCTTGGCACAGCCGCAGACGGCCAGTGCCGCGACAGCCAGGAATATAAGGATTCTCTTCATATCAATCATTGTCGGACGGCGCGGGATTCCGCATAAATCGTGCCGTCATGGTTTCTACATAATCCGCCGCCAGCTCCGGCGCGGCGATGTCCTGCGGGAAGTACAGCTTGCCGCCAGCGGCGCATTCGTGGCCTCCGCCATGGAAGACCTGGACCGCGAGGCGACTGGCGGACACGCCCGGCTTGGAGCGGAGCGAAACCCGGAAGTGGCCGTCGTCCTCGCGGAGGAAGACGCTCAGGCGCACCCGCCTGATGCCCAGGGGCAGGTTGACAAAACCCTCGGTCTCCCCCTCCTGCAGGCCGAATTCCTCGAAGAAACTCCGGCGCAGGACGGCATAGGCAACCCCGTCGGGGGTGATCCGCAGCCCGTCCAGGAAACGGCCCATCGCCCGGAAACGGTTCTCCCGGTAGCTATGGTAGACCGCCTCCAGCAGGGCATCGCGGTCCACGCCCGCGGCCAGCAGTTCGGAAGCCATCCGCAGGGTGGAGGGATACACGGAGTTGGCGAAATTGTTGGTGTCCGTGGTCATGCCGGCCATCAGCGGCGTGAGCACCTGCAGGGGCAGCCGCCCGGCCTCCCCGACCCCGGGAAGGGCCACCAGCAGCTGATAGAGCAGTTCGCTGGCGGAAGATATCTCCGTCTGGCTGAAGACCAGGTCGAAACTGTCCCGGTCGGGATGCAGGTGATGGTCGACGAGCAGCTTGCGGGCCCGGCTGGCGCGGAGCGGAGCCTCCAGCGAGCCGGCCCGGCTGAAGCCATTCATATCCAGACAGATGAGCAAGTCCGCAGCCGCCACTTCGGCCGCAGCATGCTCCGGCTCTTCATCCGCCACGACCCAGCCGCCGTCCGGAGCGAGGAAGTCCAGGTACGCACCCGGCGCATCCGGCAGCAGCAGGACCGCCTCCATGCCGCGGCAGCGCCGCAGGTACTCCAGCATGGCCACGCCGCTGCCCAACGCATCCCCGTCAGGGTGCGTGTGCACGGTGATGCAGACACGCTCCGACTCGGCGAAGAGCGCCTCCAGACGCTGGATATCACGGGCTTCAGGCATACGCGGATGTTCCAAAAAATCTTCTGCAAATTTAATAAGAATATTGCATTTGATAAATCAAATTCTTAACTTTGTAGGACTTTGGATATCAAATAAACTAACCAATAAAATGAACAAAGCAACTAAAATCCTCTTGGAGGTCATCCTCGCGGCCATCGCTGTCGGCCTGGTCTACCTGCTTTACAGCAGCATCATGCAGCCGGTCAACTTCAACAAGGAGAAGGATTCCCGCCAAGCCGTCGCCGTCCAGCGCCTCAAGGACATCCGCACCCTGCAGGTAGCCTACAAGTCCGTTACCGGCAAGTTCAACTCCTCCATCGACTCCCTCAAGCAGTTCTATGAGAACGGCCAGATGTCTGTCGTGATGCAGGTCGGTTCCATGGACGACTCCCTCGCCGTCGCCCACACCGAGGCCGTCAAGAAGGCCCGCCGCGGCAAGATCACCAACGCCGAGCTTTATGACCTGTACCTCAACGGCGACAAGAACCTCGTCTTCTCCGTCGAGAACAAGATCCCGGTGCGCGACACCCTCTTCAACGGCCGCACGGACTTCAGCATCGACTCCCTCAAGTATATCCCGTTCTCCGGCAAGGAGCCCATCCAGATGGAAGCTGCTACCAAGATGGTGTCCGGCGTGCCCGTGCCCCTCTTCGAGGCCCGCATCCCCTGGAAGTCCCTCCTCAAGGGCATGAACGACCAGCTCCGCATCAACCTTGACGCCGAGAGCCGCGACCTCAACCGCTATGAGGGTCTGCAGGTCGGTTCCATCACCGCCCCGAACAACAACGCAGGTAACTGGGAGTAGTGTTCACCCTCGTTCCTTCCCAGTTTTTCGATCCTGCGTCTGCGCGTAATGCGCTGGCCGAGGTCGCGGAACTTCCGGAAGGTGCCGGTGTCGGACACATCGAGATTCCGCAATACGACGCTGTCCTCGTCTATGCCACAGACGGGGACAGCGTCGTTGACAATCCCCCGGAGATCTACGGGCTGCTAACCCGGCTGCCTGACTGTCCCGAATACAACAAGATCCTGTGCAAGCAAGGCGGCGGGCGGCTCCTGCTGGCCATCGCCCAGGGCAAGAGCCTGCTGCTGGCCAACAGTTTCCCGGCACCGGATTTCACGACGGCGGAGTATTACCTCTTCCTCTCGCTGAACACCCTCCAGCTAAACCCCGAGATCTCCACCGTGTGCTGGATGTCTCCCCTGGAGGATGACGACAAGATGTCGCTCTACCGGTATTTCAAATCCGTCGTCCGGTTATGAGGATCATCGGAGGACGCCTCAAAGGCCGGCCAATCCAGCCTCCGATGGGCTATGGAGCACGCCCCACGACGGACTATGCCCGCGAGGGGCTTTTCAATGTCCTGAACAACGAGTACGAATTCGAAGACCTGCAGGTCCTGGACCTGTTCGGAGGGACCGGCGCCGTTGCCTTCGAGTTCGCTTCGCGCGGCGCGCGGCGCGTCTACAGCATCGAGATGAACCGCGACCACGCCGCCTTCATCCGCCGCGAGGCCGCCCGGCTGGGGTTGGACGCCGTCACGGCCGTCCACGCCAACGTCTTCGACTTCCTGCCGATCTGCCGGGAGAAGTTCGACATCATCTTCGCAGATCCTCCCTACGCCCTCGAGGGGCTGGAGACCATCCCCGACAAAGTCCTGTCCCTGGACCTGCTGCACCCCGGCTGCTATTTCATCCTGGAACACGGCGACGAACATTCCTTCAGCGGCCATCCTTTATTTAAAAAGGAAAAAGTCTACGGCCGCGTGCATTTCAGCTTTTTCGAAAAATAAACGAACCGGATCTGCAACAATCCGGTTCGTCCTGCGTTATATAGGCAGAGTAAGTCCAAAGAGATGACACGGAAGGAGATCACGCAGTTCTACAAGGAGCACCACCGGCGGCTGTACAACATCGCCTGGCGGATCCTGCGGGACTCCGGCGAGGCGGAGGAGGTGATGCAGGACACAATCCTGAAGTTCGTGTCGGAGGAGCGGTCCTTCGCGTCCGAAGCCCAGGTCTCCGCCTGGCTGGCCCGCACCTGCATCCACGCCGCCATTGACCGGCTCCGCCGACGGCGGCGCGAGGATGCTTTCCTGGAGGAATATGCTGCCAGCTCCGACATTCCAGCAGACGCGTTCTCCGTCATTCCGGGCTCCCCATTCGTCATTCCGGGCGAAGACCCGGAATCTCCCGGATTCCGCGACGGGCTCACCGTCAGCCGCATCCGCGCGGCGATGGATACCCTGCCGGAGCCGTACCGCCTGGTGTTGAACCTGGTGTTGATCGCGGGACTGGCCTATGAAGAGATTGCCGCCCTGACCGGCAGCAAGGAGACGACGCTCCGCTCCCTGTATTCGCGCGGACGCGCCAGATTGGCAGAAATCTTACGAAAGAAGATATGAACGAACTCGAGACATACATCCGCGCCCACGCCGCCGGATTCGACACGGAGGCTCCCGCCACCGGTCACGCCTGGCGCTTCCGGGCGAAACTCCGGAAGGCCCGCCCCACCACGTCCTACCGCGCCCTGGCCTTCGCCCTGGCGGCTTTCGCCGCCGCTCTGCTGGTCCTTCGCCCCTCAGAGCCACGCGATTTCCGCTTCGTTCCCGACGACCCGGAAGCCATCTACCTGGCCTATATGGACCAAGTGGCCGGCCTTTACGGCGCCGTGCCCGCCGGGAACAGCGCCGCCTGGGATGCCACGATGCAGGAGATCACCGAGGAGGGCGTCCCGCTCTTCGAACAGCTCCCCGACGAGCTGTCCCGGCGGGAGCAGGCCCGCATCCTCAAGGCGTATTACAGCGAGCTGCTCAATGGAGCCCGTCAACTCACGAAATCAACAAAATAACAAGAAAAAGATATGAAAAAGTTCCTTTCCCTTCTGGCAGCCAGCCTTCTCGCTGCACTCCCCGTAATCGCCGCCCCCCAAGCCGACCCGGATCCGGCCGATGTCAAGATGGAGACCAAGTCCTACTCCTACAGCGGTTTCAGCGAACTGCAGGTCTCGTGGACCTACCAGGTAGCCCTCACCCAAGCGGACCACTACTCCGTCCGCGTGGAGGCCCCGGATTTCGTCTTCCCCTACCTGGACGTCAGAGTCACCGGCAACCGGCTGGTCCTGGGCACCAAGGATATCCCGAGAGATATCGTAAAAAAACTCGATATAGCCTTGAGACGCAATGAGATCCGCGCCTGGGTCGCGATGCCGGAACTCTCGGCGCTCCAGATGTCAGGCGCTTCCCACCTCGACGCCACCGGGCAGTTCTCCGCCAAACGCTTCGACTTCAAGATGGAACTCAGCGGCGCCACCGTCCTGCGCGGTCTCTCCGTCGCGGCAGGAGACGCCGACCTCCGCACCAGCGGAGCCGCCAAATTCGATATCTGCGGCGACTTCTCCGACCTCACGCTGAACCTGTCCGGAGCCACCACCGGTTCGCTGGATGTCGGCAAGGACGTGGATGAGGCCGAGATGAACCTGTCCGGAGCCACCAAACTCAATCTGACCGGAAACTTCAACCAATTGGACATCGAAGCGTCCGGCGCCGTCAATCTCAAGATGGCCGGAAGTGTCCGCGAACTGGACTTGATGGCCACCGGTGCCGCCAAGGCCGACCTGGGTGACATCCCGGCTGACCAAGCCGAGGTCTCCCTGTCCGGCGCCGCCAAGGCCGAACTCCATGTCCTGAAGACGCTGGAAGCCACGCTCTCCGGCGCCTCCACCTGCAACTACAAGGCCGGCCCCGACTTCCGTCTCACCAAGCAATCCGTCTCCCGCGGCGCCTCCCTCAAGCGTCTGTAAACAATAAACTATACATCTCCGACAGGTGTCCAGATAATCACTGATATACGTGAAAAACCTGGGCACTTGTCCCGCCAAACAGCCAGTTGCGGCCTTGGCAACTGACAGGTGTCCATTTAAATTGCGTATAATCGCTAATTTGTGGACACCTGTTTGTTTCTATTGCAATTCAAGGGACGATTGCGTACCTTGCAGCAGACAAAAACAAAGGACTATGAAACAACTTTACCATTTCTGCATCACGTGCCATCGTGAAGTCCTGTTCAGGGACGACGAAGATTTCCGGAACATCACGAACATCCTGGCGCTGGAGGCATTCAGCTGCCAAGTCGAACTTTGGGTCGACGCCGAGATGTCCACCCACATCCACGGCATCGGCCGGGCTGAGGAGGCCCATGTCGTCCGACTCTGCCAACTGCTCAAAATGCGTATCACCAAGTATCACCGGAACCGACATCAGGGTCAGGGCCGACTGTTCGATCCCGGATATTTCCTGCTCCGACTGGAAGGCAACAACCATATCCTGGCGGCACTCAGCTACGTGCTTCGCAACGGGCTGCACCACGGGCAGAGCGCCACGCCGTTCAGTTATCCGCATTGCACGGCCAACCATCTCTTTTGTCGCGACCTCGGAAAACTGGCGGAGCAAGCAGCCATCACATCCAGGCACGCCATTGCCTCAAACCTCCCCAGGAGGTCCACCTTCCCGGACCATTTTGCCATGAACCGGGAAGGAATGTTGATCCGTTCTTCCTTTGAACAGATTTCGATGGTCGAGCACTACTATCGCACGCCCCGTTGTTTTGACTACTTCATGAGCCGGCTGTCCGGCGAAGAATGGCAACGGGAGCAACAGGAAGACCGGAACGGCAACAACCCTATCACATTGGAAACAATGGAACCCGGCATTTCCGACAAACAACTTCGTACAATGCTCGCCGGAGAGAAAGGCCGTATCTACTCTCCATCCCGGTTGACCGACATGGACATCTGCCGGATAATCGACCTGGAGTATGTCCCGGGATACCACAAGGGTTCCGTTTACCTGCTGTCCCGGGATCAAAGGCTCCGCATAGGAGAGGATCTGCTCCGGCGTTTTCAGGTATCCCGCCCGCAACTCCGGCGCTGCCTGGCCATTTTCTGATATTACTCTCTGTTTATTCCCTCTCCCATTCGACAGGTATCCAAAAAAATGCCTTCTGAGACAAGATTCCTGGTCACCTCCCCCTCCATTTCTACAGATTGGTCATCTCAGCCTTACAGGTGTCCAGCAAACCAGCCTCTCTATAAGAAATCATGGACACCTGTCCTGGCGGGCGACAGAAAAGGAGGGCGACGGATGTATAATAGCGTTGGATGTAAAATAGCATTGTGGATGTGACGAAGGCGTCGGCTTCAGCGTCCGGGATTGAAAGACCGGGGCATTCAACTCGAATGTCCCGGTCTCTCCAATATGCTGGATCAGCAGTTACTTTGCGTCCATCGCCTGGCAGGCGGTGATGGCGATCATCTTGTAGACGTCGTCCACGGAGCAGCCGCGGCTGAGGTCGTTGACCGGACGGGCGATACCCTGGAGGATGGGGCCGATGGCGTCGGCCTGGCCGAGACGCTGGACGAGCTTGTAGGCGATGTTGCCGACCTCGAGGTTCGGGAACACGAGGACGTTGGCGGCGCCGGCAATCTCGGAGCCGGGGGCCTTCTTCTTGCCGACGGACGGCACGAGCGCGGCGTCAGCCTGGAGCTCGCCGTCGATCTTGAGGTCCGGATTCAGCTCCTTGGCGAGGGCCGTGGCCTCAACCACCTTGTCCACGACTTCGTGCTTGGCGGAACCCTTGGTTGAGAAGGAGAGCATGGCCACGCGCGGATCGGCGAAGCCGGCCACACTCTTGGCGGTCTGTGCCGTACAGACGGCGATCTGGGCCAGCTGCTGGGCGTCGGGGGCCGGGGTCACGGCCACGTCACCGATCACCAGCACGCCGTTCTCGCCGTACTGCGGGGTCTGGGTGATCATCAGCATGGCGCCGCTCACGCAGGTGATGCCGGGGGCGCACTTGATGATCTGCAGGGCCGGGCGGAGGGTCTCTCCGGTGGTGGAGAGGGCGCCGCTGATCTGGCCGTCGGCATCCCCGCTCTTGATGATCAGGCAGCCGAAATAGAGCGGATCGAGGACGGTCTTGCGGGCCACTTCGATCGTCATGCCCTTCTTCTGGCGGAGCTGGAAGAGGAGCTGGGCGTATTCTTCGGTCTTCTCGCTGGTCTCCGGGTCGACGATGGTCGCCTTGTCAATGTTCTTGAGACCGAGCTCGGCGGCATACGCGAGCACCTTCTCGCGGTTGCCGATCAGGATGATGTCGGCGAGGCCGTCCGCGATGGCGCGGTCGGCGGCCGTGATGGTACGCTCCTCGAAGGACTCCGGGAGCACGATGCGCTGCTTGTTGGACTGGGCACGCGCGATGATCTGTTCGATAAGGGACATATGCGGTAGTTGATTGGCTTAGTTGTCGAGTTCGGAGACGATGTGCATCGTGTCGCGGGCAATCACCAGCTCCTCGTTGGTCGGGATGAGGGCCACCTTGACGGTGGAGTCCGGGGTGGAGAGGATGGTCTCGCTGCTGCGGGCGGCGTCGTTGACGTCAGCGTCGATCTTGACACCCATGTAGGAGAGGTTCTCGCAGACATGGCGGCGCAGGCGCGGGTTGTTCTCGCCGATGCCGGCGGTGAAGACGATGAGGTCCACGCCGTTCATCTCGGCGATGTAGGAACCGACGTTCTTGATGGTATCATAGGTGAGCTTCTTGAGCACGATCTTGGCACGCTGGTCGCCGGCCTTGGCGGCGGCGTCCATGTCGCGCAGGTCGGAGCTCTTGCCGGACAGGCCGAGGAAACCGCTCTTCTTGTTCATCACCGTGGTCATCTCATCGGGAGTCAGGTTCTCCTTCTTCATGATGTAGGGGATGATGTTGGCGTCGATATTGCCGCAGCGGGTACCCATGATCATGCCCTCGAGCGGGGTGAAGCCCATGGAGGTGTCTACCACCTTGCCGTCCTTGATGGCGGTCACGGAACTGCCGTTGCCGAGGTGGCAGGTGATGATCTTGGAATGCGCCAGGTCCAGGCCGGCGAGCTTGGCGCCGCGCTGGGAGACGTACTGGTGCGAGGTGCCGTGGGCGCCGTAGCGGCGTACGCGGTATTTCTCGTAATACTCATACGGCAGGGCGTACATGAAGGCGTACGGCTCCATCGTCTGATGGAAAGCGGTGTCGAAGGTCACGACCTGCGGAACCTCAGGAAGGACATGCGAGATGGCATGGATACCGAGCAGGTGCGCCGGGTTGTGCAGCGGGGCGAAGTCGCAGCAGATCTCGATCTTCTTCAGGACGTCGTCGTTGACGAGCGTACTGCCGGAGAAGAAATCAGCACCCTGCACGATACGGTGGCCGACCGCTTCGATGTCATCGAAACTGGAGAGCACACCGTGCTCCGGGTCCACCAGGGCGTCGAGCACGAGCTTCATGCCGACCTTGTGGTCGGGAATGGGCTGCGTGACCGTGTACGGCGCCTTGCCGGTCGGTTTGTGGGTAAGGCAGCCGTCGGGCAGGCCGATCTTCTCGACCAGTCCCTTGGCCAGCAGGTCATAGACATCGTCGTTCTTCATGTCGAGAAGCTGGTACTTCACGGAAGAACTGCCGCAATTGATAACGAGGATAATCATATATCAGAAATGGTTTGTTTACTAAATCACGCAAATTTAAGAAATAATGCGTATTTTGGCAAAAATTCGATTGAAATGGTCGTGGAGAAGGACATCGTGGCGATTTCAATCCCTTTTTCAGCAGGAGTGGTCACGGCGGCGCTGGTGCCGCCCGGGGGCGATGTGCCATACTGGCTCGCCGCGGGGAGTCTTCTCGCGGCGGCGGGCCTGCTCTGCGTACTGGCCGGACGGGGCAACCGCACCGGAGCGGCGCTGGCATTGTTCTTCGCCCTCGGGCTCTTCTGCG
>JAEEGK010007896.1_pt1 | contig 25289 bp, 27 predicted proteins | sample 8958771 | NCBI WGS metagenome assembly JAEEGK01 (sample SAMN16246547, study PRJNA631951) | gut metagenome | biome: gut microbiome; feature: rumen; material: SC-attached | host: Bos | place: Iran: Karaj | collected 2018-10
CCTGAACTCTGCGAGAGGCTGGGCGTCGAAGCTACTAAAGGTGTGCTTCTCCACGGACCGCCGGGCACGGGTAAGACCATGCTCGCAAAGGCCGTGGCAGGTGAGACTAGCAGCAACTTTACCTACATCGGCGGACCTGAGATCGTCAGCAAGTTCTACGGAGAATCCGAGGGCAAGCTGAGGGAGATCTTCAAGGAAGCTGAGGAGAACGCACCTAGCATCATCTTCATCGATGAGATCGACTCCATCGCACCCAAGCGCGATGAGGTGTCCGGAGAGGAGGAGAGACGTATCGTCGCTCAGCTCCTGGCACTTATGGACGGTCTGAAATCGAGAGGCAAGGTTGTCGTGATAGGAGCGACCAACAGGCCCAACTCGATCGATGAGGCCCTGAGAAGACCGGGAAGATTCGACCGTGAGATCGAGATAAAGATCCCCGACAGGAACGGAAGGTTCGAGATCCTGCAGATCCACACCAGGGGAATGCCTCTGGCCGACGATGTCGATATCGGCAAGCTCGCCGACATGACACACGGATATGCGGGAGCTGATATCTCCGCACTTGCCAAGGAGGCAGCAATGGCAGCCCTCCGCAGGGTGCTTCCGGATGTGGATCTGGAAGCCGAGGAAATCCCGATCGATGTGCTGAACAAGATCCAGGTCACCTGGGACGACTTCAAGAACGCGCTGAAGGACATGCAGCCCTCGACCATGAGGGAGGTGCTTGTCGAGAAGCCCAACGTGAAGTGGGACGACATAGGCGCACTCGATGATGCGAAACAGGAGCTGAAGGAAGCGGTGGAATGGCCGCTGAAGTATGCCAAGGTGTTCGAGCACATGAACGCCAGGCCTCCGAAGGGGATCCTGCTCTACGGTCCTCCGGGCACGGGTAAGACAATGCTCGCCAAGGCCGTGGCGACGGAATCAGAGGCAAACTTCATCGCGGTCAAGGGACCGGAGTTCCTCAACAAATGGGTCGGAGAATCGGAGAAGGCCGTGAGGGAGACGTTCAGGAAGGCCAGACAGGCATCGCCCTGCGTCATCTTCATGGATGAGATCGATTCCATAACCCCGCAGAGAGGAACGGGAAGCGACAGCAACGTCACCGAGAGGGTGATCTCCCAGATGCTGACCGAGATGGACGGGCTGGAGGGCCTGAACAACGTCGTGGTGATAGCCGCGACCAACAGGCCGGACATAATGGACCCCGCCCTGCTCAGGCCAGGAAGATTCGACAAGTCGATCTACATCGGACCGCCGGACAAGGAGTCCAGGAAGTCCATATTCGGCATCCACACCGGCAAGAGGCCGATGGGGGAGGACGTGGACCTCGACGACCTGGCCGGGAGGACCGAGGGCTGCACCGGCGCGGACATAGCCGCGATATGCAACGAGGCGGTCATGAACGCCGTGAGGCGGCTGGTCGCCGGCGGGAAGATGCCGACCGAGGAGGAGATCGCGGCCTGCAAGGTCGAGGCCGAGGACTTCGACAAGGCCCTGGACAAGTTCGGGCCGGAGTCGAGGAAGAAGCTCAAGGACTACAAGTCCCGATCCGAAACCCCTTTCCAAACCCCTTATGAGATGAGAACGGAAGAGAAAGACACGACAGAAGGTGAGTGACATGAGCGCAGACGACATCTGGGACGGCTTCTTCGGAAGCTTCGAGAGCATGAACAGGAGGATGGAGGACATCTTCGCGAGGTTCGACGCGGACAGGCCCGGCGTGAAGACGTACGGGTACACCATGTACCAGGGCCCGGACGGGGTCAGGCATGTGAAAGAGTTCGGGAACACCGACGGCTCGCTGCTCAGGCCCCAGCTCGCCTCGGTCAGGGAGCCCTTCACCGACGTCTCCTCCGAGGACGGGAAGGTCAAGGTGATCGCCGAGATCCCCGGGGTGGAGAAGAAGGACATCTCGCTGGAATGCTCCGGGACCGTCCTGACCATCGACGTGGACAACGGGGAGAAGCGCTTCCACAAGGACGTCGGGCTCCCCAGCGAGGTCGACCCGTCCACCGCGAAGGCGGTCTACAACAACGGCCTCCTCGAGGTGTCCCTCGGGTCGGTCACCCCCAAGCCGGCCGGGACCCGCATCGAAGTCATGTGAAGCGGCCGCCCTTCGGGGCGGACCCTTCCATGCGGCCCCTCGCTCCTTGGTTGCGGGGAGCCGCTTTTTTTCGTATAATACGATTAATACCGAAAAAATACGATTAAATACGATTATCCCCTGATTGATTCATGGGAATTGGATTGATTGAGGACAGTCGTACCGAATTCAAGAAAGAATTCACCAACAAGGTCATCAAAGCAGTCGTGTCCATGTCCAATACCTCTGGAGGGACGATCTACATCGGCATCGATGACGACGGCAACGTGGTCGGCGTGGACGACCAGGACGACGTCTGCAACAGGGTCGTGTCAAGCATTTACGACAACGTCCGTCCTCCCATAACCGGCGGATTCTCGGTCCAAACGGTCGTGATGGAAGGGAAAGACGTCATCAGGATAGATGTCCAGGAAGGCGCGAACAAGCCGTATTACTGGAAGGAAAAAGGATTGAAGGAAGGGGGCGTCCTCGTACGCAACGGTCCGTCGAACATACCCCTGGACGAACCGGGGATACTCAAGATGATACGCGAGTCCCCGTCGACTCCCTACGAGGACATGCCTTCTGCGAACCAGGACCTCACATTCGAGGAATCCATCCGCATATTCGGCATGAACGGCCTCATGCTGGAAAGGAACCAGATGACCTCCATCGGGATGGTCAGAAATGGAGAGTTCACCAATCTGGGATACATGCTGTCGGATCAGTTCCAGCAAGGCATCAAGGCCGCCGTATTCGACGACGGATACAAGACGACTTTCCAGGACCGCGAGGAATTCTCCGGCTCATTGCTCTCACAGTTCGAAAAGGCATACGGCTTCGTCGATAGGCACAACTCGAGAAGATCACGGATAGAAGGGGCGCGTCGCATAGACATGCGCGACTACCCTGAGGACGCGGCACGTGAAGCCATAGTCAACGCCATAGTCCACCGGGACTACGCCATAGCCGGGAGCACCCTGATCGAGATGTATCCCGACCGCATGTCCGTATCGTCCATCGGCGGAATCCGGAAAGGGCTGGGCCTGGATGACATCCTTCTAGGCACGTCTTCAAGAAGAAACGAGAAACTGGCATCGGTGTTCTATCGTCTAGGCCTCATGGAATCGTACGGCACCGGCATACCCCGCATGATGGGACTTTACAAGGACCAGCCCTCCAAGCCCAAGATAGAACTGAGCACCAATGTCTTCAAGGTCACTCTTCCGAGAATGATCGACCAGAAACTGTCTGAAGATGCCAAGAAGGCCCTGGAAGCCCTTTCGACAGGCCCCATGAGCAGGTCTGAACTGGAAACGGCCCTAGGCTTCTCCCGCATGAGGGCCTTGAACGCCATTCGCGAAGCGTCATCCGCCGGGATGGTGGAAACCGTCGGCTCTGGAAGGTCGACTGCATACAAAAGAATCGTATAATACGATTAATACCGAAAAAATACGATTAGATACGAATACTGATCATTAATCCCGCCATAAACCCCGTCCTTGGAACCCAATAAGATAAAGTCGCATACCGCCATCGTCCCCAGTATGGGACGTAACGAGCTTATCAACACGACCAGGGCCATTCTGGCCAAGGCGGGTTTCGACGTGTCCTCCGCTCTGAACATCCGGGGGATATGCTTCGACATAGTGGCTAGGCTCGACGAGAAGCTCCTGATCATCAAGGTCCTCAGCAACATAGACGCCTTCTCCAAGGACAACGCCGAGGAGATGAAGACGCTCGCCGACGCGCTCGGAGCCACGCCCCTGGTCACCGGGGAGCGCTCCAGCTCCGGCAGCCTGGAGGTGGGGATCGTCTACTCCAGGTTCAACATATCCATAGTTTCCAACGAGACCCTGGCCGACCTCCTTCTGGAGGACGCGCCCCCGTTCATATTCGCGGCGCCCGGCGGGCTCTACGTCAAGCTGGACAGCGACCTTCTGAAGAAGGCGAGGGAGAACAGGGGGATTAGCCTGGGGACCCTCGCGGAGACCGCGGGCGTGTCCAGGCGCACGATCCAGATGTACGAGTCGGGGATGGGCGCCATGATCGACGCCGCCCTGAGGATAGAGGAGTACCTCGACCTCCCGATAATCGAGCCCATCGACCCGTTCACGTTCAAGAGCGAGGAGAGGGACAAGGAGGACAGGACGGTGCACGACACCCCGGACCTCTTCGCGCTCAGGCAGCTCTCCCACCTGGGGTTCAATGTCTTCCCCGTGGTCCGCAGCCCGTTCGAGGCCGTCACCCACGACAGCAAGTCCCTGATGCTCACCGGCCTCGGGACCGACGACAGCAAGATCGTCCAGAAGGCGATAGTGGCGTCGGAGATATCCAAGATCATGGACGGCTTCTCGATAATGATAGTGGAGCACAAGCGCGAGAGGGACAACATAGACGGGACCGTCGTGATGTCCAACGAGGAGCTGAAGAAGATGGACGGCCCCAACGAGCTGACCGACCTGGTAGCCTCCAGGAGGGGCGGGAAATGATATCCCTGAAGGTCGGGGGCTGCGCCGTGGACGTCCTCCCCTTCGTCAACGGCCTGGGATCCGAGGCGGAGAAGGTCCGCCAGGCGTTCGGGGGATACGAGGCGTACGCGGTGTCCCTCGGGATAGAAGGAATCCAAGCCGTGGAGAAGCGGAGCGAGATCGAGGACGACCCCGAGGTGGGGGAGCTGGACCTGGTGTACGCCAAGCTCATGGAGAGGTTCGGCCAGGTGGAGCTCCCGTCGCCGGCCGTGTGCGAGCTGGTGGACCTCTGCGGCGAGAAGGGGATGACCGTCATCCCGCTGGACATGAACGACGAGCAGTTCACGGAGCTCTATTGCGGCACCGTGAAGACCATGGACTTCGTGAGGGAGCACCATCACGCCAAGAAAGGCCTGAAGACGAGCTTCCCGGCGGAGACTCCGGAGGAGCTGGCCGTCCAGTGGGACGGGTTCGTGAACAAGATAAAAGGCTACAGGGAGGTCTCCGCGAAGAGGGAGGCCTTCATCGCCGAGCAGATACGCGACATATCGAAATACAGAAAGAGCCTCCTAGCCCTCATAGAGGTGGAAAGGTGCGACGGAGTCGTCGCCCTGCTCGAGACATGACCTGCGACAGATGCGACCAGGCCGCGAAGGACGGGTACGACTACTGTCCGAAATGCGGGCGTTCCCTGAGGGGATGCGAGATGTGCCGCACGTACGCCGACCAGGGGTACGAATACTGCGGGAACTGCGGAAAGAGGCTCAAGGAGAAGGACGACCGCACACTGGAGAAGGCGGTGTTCATCGCCGTGCCGTTCGTGGTAGCCATGCTGGCCATCGAGGCCGCCTGCATGCTGTACTGGTTCCCGGACACGCTCGCCGGCGTGAAGGGCCTGTCGCTGAACATGTTCCTCCTGCTTCCGTCCGCGGTCGGCATAGGCGTCCTGACAGGGACGGGCCTGCAGGCCTACTGGGTCCTCCTGGTCGTCGCCATAGTGGCGTCCGGGCTCGTGATGCTGTACCAGTCCCGCGCGATCTTCGACCGGCGCAGCGCGAACTACGTGGAGGGGATCAGCCGCACCTCGCTGTTCTGGATCGCCGTCCTGTTCTCCGCGGACATGGTCGTGGTCCTGGTGATCGCGGCGATAGAGGGGTCCCTGGGATACACCATAGCCGTCCCGGACGACCTGCCCATGGATCTTTCCCCGGAAGCCTTCCTGGCGTACGCCAACGCCGCCGTCTGGGAGGAGATGGCCTGCCGCGTGATACCCATAGGGATACCGATGGTCGTCGTGGCCGCCCTGTGCGGGAAGAAGGACTGCGTCAGGTACCTCCTCGGCGGAACCGGCGTCACCAGGGTCGCCGTCGTCCTCATGGTGATTTCCGCGGTCGTCTTCGGGCTGGCCCACGAGTCCGGATGGGGGGCCGCCAAGGTGGTGCCCATGATCTTCTCCGGCCTCATGCTCTCGTATCTCTTCATCAGGTTCGGGATCTACGCGTCGATAATGCTCCACTTCCTGATCGACTACACCGCGCTGATGATCCCCGCCGTGGGTCAGGAGATCTACAGCTTCATCCTCATAGCCGTCATCGTCCTCGGATTCATCAGCGTGGCGAAGCTGGCCAAGGACATCCGGGACGGCGTCCGCAGGATCGACAGGATGCCGGTTTGGATTCAGGAGAGCAGCGACTCCAAGCGGGACTGAGACTCCACGGCGGAATCGAAGTCCTTCGACTCAATGATGTAGTTCCCGCCGTACGAGGACAGGCGCTTCAGGACGTGACGGAAATCGATGTTCCCGTCTCCGATCGTCAGGTGGGAGTCCCTGTCGCCCATGTTGTCATGGATGTGGACGTTGGCTATCCTGTCGGAGAACGCGTCGACCATGGCGTCGATCTGCCCCGTGGTGTTGGCATGGCCGATGTCGAAGCACACCGAGAGGTCCGTCCCCTCGATTATGGAGGCCAGCTGGTCGGCGGTCCTGCCTATGAAGAACGGGAGGTCCGGCATGTTCTCTATGGCGAACGTCACCCCGTACTCCGAGGCCGCCCTGTCCAGGAACCTCATCGAATCCCTGGCTATCTCCAGGGAGCGCTCCTCTATGCCGGGAACCGACATGGAGAACAGCCCGGGATGGACGGTGAACATCGTTATCTCCAGGTCGGAGGCGAGCTCCGCGGTGCGGACGACCTCGTTCAAGGAGGCCTCCCTGATGCAATCCGAGACTGCCGCCACGTTGACGTCGCATATGGGGGCGTGTATGGAGTACGTCATGTCGTACGACGGCAGGACCTCCTCCATCTCCCCGAGGCAGTACAGGACCGAATGATAGGCTTCGGAGAATATCTCCCAGTGGTCGAACTCCTCGAACACCGGTATGACCCAGTCCTCCACCGGGTTCGCGCTGAACGCCGGGCAGGAGACGCCGATCGTCAAGCGCGGACCTCCTCCCCGTCGACGGTCATGGGCGCCACCCTGTCGATGAGCGCGGATATGTCGTCGTCCTCGATGACCACGTCTATGGCCCCCAGCACGGGACGCCTGTCGGCGAAGGAGACCTTGCCTACGGTCGCCACCTGCTTGTTCAGGGACATCCTGGTCGAGCTCCCCCTGACGTTGGCTAGAAGCACTCCGCGCACGGCGTCCAGGATCCTCTGGGAGCGTATGGCCTTCGAGAACCTGTCCAGGGACGCCGTCCCCGAGAAGCCCTTCTCGTCAAGCTCCAGCTCGGCGTCCGGGAAAATGGACTCTATGGCGGCGCGGACCTTGTCCGGGTCTTCGCTGGGATTCACTGGGCAGGACACCTTGACTACGGCCATGCACGGCAATCGCAGTCATAGATATTAACGGTTGACGACGGGGAACCTCCGCCCAAATCAATTATATCGTTGGGCCTATGACAGGTCATGAAGTCGGAGATCCTGTCCGCCGCGGCGAAGAGGAAGATATTCTTCACCCCCGACGCGATGGAGATGATCCTCTCCAACAACGACCCCATGGCGTTCACCAACACCGTCTTCTCGCATCTCGCGGAGAGCGCCATGTTCGTCAGCAAGAAGGACATCATGGACTGCATCGCCGGCGACAAGGTGCTCTTCGAGTCTCCGAAGGAGATCAAGCCCCAGAACAAGTTCACGCCGGACCTGCATGTCGTGAGAGGGACGGACATAACCGGCGAGTCCACCAGCGAGGGGAAGATCAACGACTTCGCCACGTACTTCATGAGCAGGTACCTCGCCCTGAAGAAGATCATCGAGAAGCGCAGGGACTTCGGCGTGGCCACCAGCATCGCCAGGGCGAAGGACCTGGACAGGGAGTGCCGCATCATCGGGATGGTCTACGACAAGTCGACCACCAAGAACGGCCACATCATGCTCACCATCGAGGACGAGTCGGACACCGCCAAGGTCTTCATCTCGAAGGAGTCGCCGCTCTCCAAGGAGATGTTCGTAAGCGACGAGGTCATCGGGATAATCACCAAGCCCGCCGGCAGGAACAAGTCGTTCATAGTCGCCGACAAGATCGTCAGGCCGGGGATACCGAAGGACCACAAGTGGGAGGACGCGGACCTGGTCTCCAAGATCGCCTTCCTCTCGGACGTCCACGTCGGCAGCAGCACGTTCCTGGAGCCCGCCTGGAAGAGGATGGTCTCCTGGCTCAAGGCGAACTCCGTCAAGGAGGAGATCAACTACCTGGTGTTCCCGGGAGACGTCGTGGACGGCATCGGCGTGTTCCCGGACCAGGACAAGGAGCTGGACATCACCGACATCTACCAGCAGTACGAGAAGCTGTCCGAGTACCTGAAGGACATCCCGGACCACATCCAGATGGTGATACATCCAGGAAACCACGACGCCGCCCGCCTGGCGGAGCCGCAGCCCGCGCTCAACAAGGTGTTCACCAAATCCTTCGACTCCAACATCCTCATGGTCGGCAACCCGGTGTATCTGAGCGTGGAGGGGAGGACCGTCCTGACCTACCACGGGAAGAGCATGGACGACTGGATCGCCGGGGTCCAGGGGATGAGCTACGAGGACCCGCTGAAGGTCATGAGGGCGATGTGCGCCACCCGCCATCTGGCGCCGATATACGGCCAGAGGAACGCCTTGGCGCCCGAGAAGAGGGACTACCTGGTCATGGAGTACGTGCCGGACATATTCGTCTCCGGCCACGTCCACGGCGCCGGGCAGGAGATCCTCAACGGGGTGCGGATGATAAACGCCTCAACCTGGCAGAGCCAGACCGAGTACCAGAAGATGCACAACTTCAATCCCGACCCTGCGATAATGCCCGTGGTCACGCTTTCCGACGGGACCGTGAGGATGCACGACTTCACGAAGTAAGCGTGCATGCACGCTCTCCTTTTGAAAAATGGACAATTATATCAAAGGCTTGTCACGTTATCGACTCCATGGATGACGGAACCGACAAATATGAAATGGAAGCCGTTTCCAAGGCCTTGGATGAATGCTGGCACAGCTGTGGCAGAATCGGAGAATTCATACACTCCAATAAGTCGGAGATTATGGAATTATACAAGCAGTATTACGACGAGGAAGAGAATCTAAGGGCGTGCATGGACGCCATGATAAAGTAGGCTCGGGAAGAAGTAAGGAACGAGATAGAAGAAGACAGGAGAAAGAACGACTCCTTGCTGGAATCCGCCGCCAGGAAGCTTCTCTCCAAGGGCATGCAGCCTGAAGAAGTCTCTGATATCCTCAGCCTCCCATTAGAGCGCGTGACCGTCTTCGCATCCGGCAATCCACCGGAAGCGTGACGAAACCCTAGAATTCAAAAAAAAATCATCCCCGGCGCCGTCAGGAGCGTCGGGGAATGGGTAAAAGGTTTCAGTTGAAGACCTTCTCCATGAGAAGGACCCAGATTATTATGATGGCTCCTAGTATCAGCATCGAATAAGCGGCGATCCAGGTTATCGTGAAGACCCTTCTGAGCTTCTTCGGGTCGTTCCTGATCTCCTCCGCGCGCTCTTCGAGCGATTTCATGCTCACTCCTTCTTCAGGTGCTTGAGACGGGTGGTGTTCTCTCTTTCCATCTCTTCGAGACTGAATTTGACGAACCTCTCCGACTCCTTGAGCTCGGGTATGATCTTGAACTCCAGGGCGTTGACCCTTCTCTTGGTCTTCTCGATCTCGTCGAGCAGCTTCTTCATGGTGGTCTCCACCTCGGCGGCGCGGACGATGGTGTCGAGAAGCTTCTCGAACGCCAGCGCCGCATCCTCGATGTAGGAGGAGGTGGTGATCACACCGTATCCCTTCTCGGTGATCTTGGTGTGGATGCTCTCCGCCTCCACCTTGGGGACCATCATTCCCATGATGCTCTTGCTGCTCAGCTTCACCTGCGGATCCGCTTTCAGGGCGTACGCCGCGGACTTCACGGCGATCTCTCCCTTTACCGTCGTGGCGATGCGGATCTTCTCCATTGCCGAGTCGTAGTCGGAGGAGACGCCTGCGCGCATCTTCTTGGCCTTCTCCATCACTTCGAAGAACTCGATGATGAGGCCGTCCCTCTTCATCTTCAAGACCTTGTGACCGCCCTGGGTCAGCTTGATCTTGCTCTTCAGCTGGAGCAGGACCGAACGGTTGGGGGTGACATCGTGCGCTCCCATCGGGATCACTCCTTCTTGGGCATGTACTTCTCGATGTACTTACGTCCGATCTTGGTGATCTGTTCGAGGTCGAGGGTGGTGAAGAGCTCCCATCCCAGGTCGAGGGTCTGCTCGATGGAACGGTCCTCCTCGGGCCCCTGGCGGACGAAGCGGTCCTCGAAGACGTCGGCGAAGTCCAGGAGCTTCCTGTCCATGGCGGACAGTGAGTCCTTTCCGACGATGGCCACGAGTCCGCGGAGGTCCTTCCCTTCCGCATAGGCGGCGTAGAGCTGGTCGGACACTCCCTTGTGGTCCTCACGGGTCTTGCCCTCTCCGGTTCCTCCTCCCATCAGCCTGCTGAGGGATGAAGAAACATTGATCGGGGGATAGATTCCGTTCCTGTGGAGGTCCATGGACAGCACTATCTGTCCCTCGGTGATGTATCCGGACAGGTCGGGGATCGGGTGGGTGATGTCTCCACCGGGCATGGACAGGATGGGAATCTGGGTGATGGAACCCTTCTTTCCCTTGATCCTTCCGGCACGCTCGTACAGCTGGGCGAGGTCGGTGTACATGTAACCGGGGTAACCGCGCCTTCCGGGCACCTCCTCACGGGCCGCTCCGATCTGACGGAGGGCCTCGCAGTAGTTGGTGATGTCGGTCATGATGACCAGCACCTGCATGCCCAGGTCGAACGCCATGTACTCCGCGGTGGTGAGTCCCAGACGGGGAGTGAGGGTACGCTCGACGGCGGGGTCGTCGGCGAGGTTCAGGAAGACCACGGCGTTCTTCAGGGCGCCGGTCCTCTCGAACTCCTTCATGAACATCTGCTTCTCCTCGTTGGTGATACCCATGGCGATGAACACGACGGCGAACTCCTCGTTCTCTCCGCGGACCTTGGCCTGCCTGGCGATCTGAAGCGCGATCTCGTTGTGGGGAAGACCCGACGCGGAGAAGATAGGCAGCTTCTGACCCCTGACCAGGGTGTTCATTCCATCGATGGTGGAGATTCCGGTCTGGATGAAATCGGAAGGGCTGTCCCTCGCCCAGGGGTTGATGGCCGCTCCCAGGATCTCACGCTCGTCCTCGGGGACGATCTCCGCTCCTCCGTCGAGGGGCTTTCCGGATCCGGAGAGGATCCTTCCGAGCATGTCCCTGGAGACGGGCATCTTCATGGTCTCTCCGAGGAAGCGCACGGACGCGTCCTTGTCGATACCGGAGGTTCCCTCGAACACCTGGACGACGACGATGTCGCCGGAGGAGTCCAGGACCTGCCCTCTCCTCATGGAGCCGTCGGAGAGCCTGATGTTGACCATCTCCTTGTATCCCACGGGCTCCGTGTTCTTGACGTACACGAGAGGTCCGGCGATCTGGGAGATCGTCTTGTACTCTTTGGAAATGTCTGCCATGATAATCACGCTCCAAGTTCCGCGAACTGGGTGTCCATGTCCGCGTCGACTCCGGCAAGCTCCTCGTCCACGTTGTCCTCGTACTTGGCCTGGTTGAACCTGGTCCTGACGGGGAGGTGCACGATCTTGTCGACCTGCGCTCCGGAGGCCAGGGCCTTGTCCGCGAGGTCGGAGTACTTCTTGATCAGAGTCAGCATCTTGTACTGCCTCGCGAGGGGGCAGTAGCAGTCGACGGGGTGGTAGGCGTTCTGCTGGAGGAAGATCTCACGGATCATCTTGGCGATCTCGAGGGTGACCTTCTGCTCGTCGGGCAGGGAGTCGGATCCGACCATCTGCACGACCTCCTGAAGCTCCGCCTCCCTCTGGAGGGTCTTCATGGCCCACGCCTTGAGCACGGGGAAGTCCTCGGCGACGTTCTCCTTGAACCATCCCAGGAGCTGCCTGTCGTACATGGTGTACGAGGTCAGCCAGTTGATGGTGGGGAAGTGCCTCCTCTCCCTCAGCTTGGTGTCCAGCGCCCAGAAGACACGGACGATACGGAGGGTGTTCTGGGTGACCGGCTCGGACAGGTCTCCTCCGGGAGGAGATACTGCTCCGATGACGGAGACGGACCCGTCCTGGCCGCAGAGGGCCTTGGCGCGGGCGGCACGCTCGTAGAACTCGGAGAGACGGCCTGCGAGGTACGCGGGGTATCCCTCCTCTCCGGGCATCTCTTCCAGCCTGGAGGAGATCTCACGCATGGCCTCGGCCCACCTGGAGGTGGAGTCGGCCATGAGGGCGACGTTGTAGCCCATGTCCCTGAAGTACTCGGCGATGGTCATGCCGGTGTAGACGGACGCCTCACGGGCCGCCACAGGCATGTTGGAGGTGTTCGCGATGAGGACGGTCCTCTTCATGAGGGACTCGCCGGTCCTGGGGTCCTTCAGCTCGGGGAACTCGGTAAGGACCTCGGTCATCTCGTTTCCGCGCTCGCCGCATCCGATGTAGACCACGATGTCCGCGTCGGAGTACTTGGCCAGGGACTGCTGGGTGACGGTCTTTCCGGTTCCGAACGCTCCGGGGATGGCCGCCGCTCCTCCCTTGGCCAAGGGGAACATCGTGTCGAGGACACGGAGTCCGGTGACCAGGGGTATGTCGGGCTGGTACTTCTCGGCGACCGGCCTGGGGTTACGGACAGGCCAGTACTGGATCATGGGGACGTTCTTTCCGCCGATGACGGCGACGGTCTCGTCGATGGTGAACGATCCGCTCTTTATGTCCTCGATCTTGGCGTTGACGATGCCGATGGGGACCAGGATCTTGTGGGATATGGGTCCCTCCTGGACGGTTCCGATGACCTCTCCCTGGGAGACGGTGTCGCCGACCCTGGCGGTGGGCACGAAATCCCATTTTTTGCTGTGATCAAGTCCAGGGGCGGAGACTCCGCGGTAGATGAAGTCGCCCATCTTCTCCCTGAGAATGGGGAGAGGCCTCTGGATTCCGTCGTAAACGGAGGTCAGAAGCCCGGGGCCGAGCTCGACGGAGAGGGGCCTGCCAGTGTTGGTGACGGGCTCTCCGGGTTTTATACCGTCGGTATCTTCGTAAACCTGGATGATAGAGTACTCGCCGACGATCTTGATGACCTCACCCATCAGCTGCTCGTTCCCGACATGCACGACGTCGTACATCTTGGGCGAGATGCCGGTGGCGGTCACGACAGGACCGGCGACCCTGTAAATTACACCTTCAGTGCTCATTTATTCATCCTCGTTTTTGTACAAATCAACGCCAATCGCTCTCTTCACCTTCTCGCGGAGGTCGCTTTCGTCTCCGCCGACGGGCACGACGACGGGCTGGATCGAATCCGTCACCTTCTGCCTGACGCTGAAAGAGAGATTGTCGAGGTCCTTCGCATCCACTGCGAGGATACCTATTGTTGGCTGGCTCATTGCCTCCAGCATTTTTTCTTGGTAGTTGTCCGCATTCGCGATGAACACGCGCCTGATTCCGGCTAGCCTGAATCCGAGTACGAAATCCTCGCTTCCTATGACCGCTATCTCCATCAGATCACCAGCAATCCCTTGATGGTCTCCCTGCTGAGACCTCCGTCGACGCCCCTGGCGACGATACGGATGTTCCTTACCTCCGTCTCCTTGTGGATCATGAAGTCGACCACGGGAAGGACGGACAGGGGGTACATGTGGGCCATCTTCTTGGCCTGGTCCTCCTGATACTTCTTGATGGCGGCGATGACAGCCCTGTTGTTGTAGGTGTCTGAGTCTAGGACGGGTTTTATGTACTCATCATAGAGCTCGAGACGGGACATGTCCCCGGTCGCCGCCTGCACGGTGTCGGCGTTCGCGAGGACCTGGGCGAACTTGGAGTCGATCTGCATCCCTCCGGGGATGAAGTACTTCATGACCTGTTCGCCGGTTATGCCCTCGGACTTGAGCTTCATGATGGTCCTCAGGTTGACCACGTCGATGTCCTTCCTGATGTAGTTCAGGAAGATCTTGGTGGGCTGGGTGTAAGGACTGATGCTGTCGAGGAGCCTCTGATAGTGGTACTTGTCGAGGAAATCCTCGATGACCCCGTGGTTTCCGGTCTCCTTGTACTCGGAGAGGACCTCCGCGGGGAACTTGACCTTCCCTATCTTGCTGTACTCGTTCAGCACGTCGTCGACGGAATCAAGCGAGATAAGCTTATCCAAGGCCTCCTCGTCCACCTTTCCGGCGGGAACAAGGTCCTCCTTGATGCCCGCCGCGTCGAGCCCGTAGGACTTCCCGCGGATGATGACCTTCAGGTTCCAGATGTCCCACTTCTCGAGGTAGGCGGCGACCATTATGGCCAGCTCGCCCTGGGACGCTCCGAGGATGCTCTTGAACACGTTCGCCATGTTCTGATAGGTGGCGTGCTCTACGAGCTCGAGTCCCTCGAACCTTCCGGCCAGGTCGGCCATCTCCTTCTGATACCCGGACTCGCTGATGTAGCGGGAGATCTCCGGGACGCTCATCTGGATCATCTTGTCGTAGTCGTCCTCCTTGAGAAGATGCGACTTCTTGGCCTTCACCCTGGTGACGGTGTACGCGTAGTTGCCTTTCCTTACGCTGCGCTTGAACATCTGGTTCACCCGAAGAGAATGCTGGACACAGTCTTGATCTCGCGGTTCCAGATGGACTGGAGTATGGTGGAGTACTGCATGTCGACCTCGACCTGCCCGTCCTCGCTCCTGAGGATGAGCCCGGCCTTGATCCTGCTGTCCTTCTCGACTGAGGAGACGCCGAGGTCCTCGGCGGTGAAGGAGTCGCGATCGGACATGATCGCCTTGGGGTTCTCGATGATCCCCTCGACGGCCTTCACCATGGCCCTGTACTGCGCCAGCTTCTTCTCGGCGGGAGCGTTCTCGAGGTCGGAGAGGGTCTCGTTGAAGGCCCTGGCGAGGACGTCCTTCTTCTTGGCGAGGACGATCTTCTTGCTCTCGAGCTCCGCGCTGGATATCTCCTGGCGCTTGAGGCGTTCCACCTCCTCGGTACGCTTCTTGGCCTCTTTCTCTTCTATCTCAGCGATCTTCGAAGCGGCGTCGCCTGCGATTCTGGCGACCTCCGCCTGGGCCTGCTCCTGGACGGCCTTGGCCTTGTCCTGGGCGACCTTGAGGATCTCCTGAGTGACGTTTGCTAATCCTGCCATGAGATTACCTCTTGGCGGAATCACATCACGAAGATAGCGAGGATAGAGATGACCAGTCCGAAGATGACGATGGTCTCGGGAAGAACCATGAAGATCATGGCTTTTCCGAACAGGCTGGCGTCCTCGGTGATGGCCCCGACGGCGGCCGCTCCGACGTTACCCTCCGCGATACCCGCTCCGAGACCGGTGAGTCCGACTGCGAGTCCTGCTCCAACTGCGATAAGTCCTGCTGCTTCTGCTGCTGCCATTTATGATACCTCTTATGCTTTTTCTTTGTCGGAAGTGGTTTTCACGCGTTTGATTTTAAGGGGTTCGTACTCTACTCCGCCTCCCTCATAGAACTTGACCATGAGTTCGACGAACTGCAACCTCAGAGAGTGGAGTCCCGCGGAAAGGATACCGAGGGTCCAGATCATCAGATGGAGGAACGCGAAGAGCGCGAAGGCCACGATGAGGGCAATCGGCCCCTCTCCGAGTCCGCCGTAGATCATCCCTATGCAGATGTAGTTGAAAGCGAGGGCCATTCCTGCCTTGGACATCCCGATCGCGGCGATACGAGTGTAAGAAAGCACTCCTCCGACGATTCCGGGAAGCTCGAGGACGGCCTGCATTCCGTCTTCGGGTATGTTGAGTATGATTCCTATAGCAAGAGCGACCGCTCCGATTCCGATGATGATCATGACGGAGTCGAAGGACTGGCCGTAGATCAGGATCATAGCGAGGGAATAACAGATGAGGACCATGCCGATGAAGCTGAGGACCCATCCGCCCTTCTCCTTGAATGCGTGGACGAAGCCGTGCTGGAGGGTCTTGTTGTAGACCGCGCAGCAGTAGGCCAGAAGAAGGTGGCATACTCCGATGTAGACAGACAGTTTGAGCTGGAATCCGATCCAGTCCGCGCCGAGCTTGGTGACTCCGTGGCCTCCGGGAAGGATGCCCTCGAAGAAAGCCGGAAGGTTGTCGAGCCCGAGCAGATATTGCCAGGTGTACGTGACGTCGTCGGCCGTATGTTCGCCGACGAAGTGCATTCCTAGACATTCTCCATAGAAGAACAGTCCGAAGATGAACGCCCATATGCCTCCGAAGAAAAGCACGGTGGCGATGGCGCGCCAGTCTTTGTGGTGCGTGACCTTGAGGCCGTACGCTCCGAGTATTATGAAAGGAATCGAATATCCCACGTCTCCGATCATCATTCCGAAGAACAGGGGAAGGAATATCGCGATCAGGATGGAAGGGTCAATCTCCTGATACTTGGGCACCGACATAAGCTTCGTCGGATACTGGAACTCCTTCACCATTCTTCCGTTGTTGAACTTGGTGGGGACCTCTTTGAATCTGTCCTCTGCGGCTTCCACCTCTTTCATGGTCCTTCCGCGGTTCTCGATGATCTCGACGTAGGTGCCTTCCACCTTCGATTCGATCTCGATCTTCGCGCTTTCGGCCTTCTTGGTGGGGACCCACGCGTCCGCTACGAAGGAGTAGGCGCTAGAGGCGATCCTGACGGGAAGCTCTCCCTTGTCGACCTCTATGGCGAGCTCCTCTTCGGAAGCCTTGAGGAAATCCTTGTGTTTCTCGAGAAGAGCGGCGAGCTCCCCCTCGATCTTGACCATCTCCGCATCGGCGGAGACGAGCTCGTGCTCGACCTTCTTCAAGGCGGCGGCCGCGGAACCGGTGTCCTCGGGGACGGTTATCTCCGAGAAATCGCAATCCGAAAGCACGGACTGCACCTTGTCCTTGTCCTCCACCCTGCAGAAGACTGCCGCGATGCCGTCCTCCTTCTTGGAGCCCGCCCTGTATTCGACCTCGCAGGGAATCCCGGAGAGGGCGACGGACGGATCGGCCGCGACCGTTCCGACCATGGACACGATGCTCCTGTAGCCGGAGTACATGTCAAGGTCGATGTCGAGTTTCGAGAGGACGTCTAAGCTCTTCTTTTTGGCGTTTAACTCAGTGATCCTCTGATTTAGATCATTCTTCTTGTCGAGGACGGATATGACCTCGTCCTCGGCAAACTCGACGCTGTCAGCTGATAGCTTCTTCTTGATCTCATCCACGGAAACGACGTTGGTGGGCGTCTTTTTGGTGATGCCCAGGTCCTTCTCCATCGAACGCACCTTCAGCAGCCTTTCGGATGCCTTGGGGGCGTACGGACGGGGCGTTCCGAGGGTGAAACCTTCATCCGCGTCGACAGTATGATCGATCAGGTGGACGGTTCCCATGCTGTACAGGACATCGATGGCCTGGTCCAGACGGGAGTTGGCGCCCACGATCACAATCCTACTCATCGACTCAGGAAGTGACATTTAAGGTCCTCTCGAATTCTTTATTGAGAAAATCTTTGACTTCCTTTATCTTCACCATGGACTTCTGCTCGATCGCCGCCGCCTCGGAGTTGCCGTCTTTCAGCAGATCCGCGCGCTCGGCGTTGAGTTTGACCTTGGCTTCGGTTATAGCGGATTCGAAGGAGCTGCGGTACTGAGCCTCAGCGTCTTGAATCTTCTTCACAGAGTCTCTGCGAGCATCAGCGATGACGGATTTCATGTCGGCTTCCGCTTTCTGAATGATAGCGTCAGCTTCCTTCTCCGCATCCTTAATTCCCGAAAGTATGTCAGTTCGGCTCATATCAACACTCCCCGACCCTAAGCAAGGTAAACGGAGAGGTGTACTTAACTGTTAGTGCTAATAAACAATTAGAAAAAGGTTTATAATGGTTGTATCAGGAATCCATGGTTACTGGTCCTTGAGGCGATACTCCCTGACTATCATGTTGGTCTCGTCTAGAAGGCTTCTCGAGAGCTCGTCCGGATACCCGTCGTTGTAGATAATCTCCTTGATTCCGGCATTGATCAGGATCTTGGAGCACATGGAGCAGGGGAAGGTGGTGGTGTAGATGGAGGCGCCGTCGACGCTCACGCCGAAATAAGCCGCCTGGACCACCGCGTTCTGCTCGGCATGGACGCCTCTGCAGAGCTCGTGCCTGGTCCCGGAGGGGACGTGGAGCTGCTCCCTGATGCATCCCAGATCCTCGCAGTGGCGGGTGCCCTTGGGAGAGCCGTTGTAACCGGTGGACAGGACCCTTTTGTCCTTGACTATGACTGCCCCGACCTTCCTCCTTATGCAGGTCGACCTGGTGGACACCAGCATGGCCATCTCCATGAAGTATTCGTCGTTGCTCGGTCTGTTCATGACGCATCATCGCCGATAGAGTATATAGGCAGTTTCTAAACTGACTGCGAAATATATGTAAATAGAGGCATCCCGTTAGCCACGACGTGAATCCCGACAACAAGAAGATGCTCATCATCGCCGGGGTGGCGATAGCGGTCATCGCAGGAGGATACGTCGCCCTCATAGCTTACAGCGGGATGAACGTGCCCTTCAGCGTGGTCATGTCCCAGAGCATGCAGCACGACAACGAGAGGTCCGAGATAGGCTGCATCGACACGGGGGACATAGTCGTCGTCAAGTCGAAGGACAAGGCGACCATACAAAGCTACGTCAAAGGAACGCAGACCGGATACTCCACGTTCGGAGACTACGGGTCCGTGATTATCTATGAAAGGAATTCGTCGGCCAATCCCGTGATACACAGAGCGATAGTATGGCTCGAATGGGATTCCGGGGAGAAGAAGTGGAAATCCGAAGAGCTGAAGGGATACGAGGGTGACTGGTACTGCAAAGTCACGTCCATCGACGGATCGGCGGAGAAGAAGGACGCGGATAACCTCGAGGGGACCCTGGTGTTCCGTGACGTCACCCGTTCAGGGAAGAACGTCAGCATATCCCTGACCAGCCTCACCAAGGAGTCTGGATTCCTGACGATGGGGGACAACCCCGTGACGAACAACAGCTTCGACCAGGCCTCCGGGATAATCAACCATCCTATAGGTATGGAGGATATCAAATCCGTCCCCTTCGCGGAGCTCCCTTGGATCGGAGCGGTGAAGATCCTCACCGGGAACAGCAGCTCCAACTTGAAATACGTCCCCAACAGCCTGCCTTCCTTGGCGATGGCCATTGTACTGATCATTACCGCGGTGATGCTCATCGACCTGGCGCTGCAGTGGAGGTATTCCGAATTGGAAAAGCGGAAATGAGGCGTGGGAGCCCCCCACCCCTCCATTTCCACTGGAACAACTCTCGAAGGATATCCCCCTTTCGAAGGAAAGGGCGACATGGTTTTCAAGAGGGCTGCGAAGCCGTTGAAATCTTTGAAAACAGCTAGGTATCGCTTTTTCGAATTGGTTTTAAGATTGCTAAATGAAAATTGGAAGAGAAAGAATTCGGAAATTCAGAATTTTCAAATCCTTCCACTGGAACCTTAGCAGATGGTGGTCTGCGTAGGAGGCTTGTACGCGAAGAAGTCTATGAAAGCGTCGTCCCCCTTGATCATGTTGACGATCTCCTTGGGAGTGCTGAGCTCTATCTCTTTAGTACGACCGGCGCGTCCGAAGGACTTGACCCTGGCATGGACGATTCCGAGCATATCCAATTCGGATATGAGTCCTGCGACCCTCCTCTGAGTGAGCGCGGATTGGCCTATTATATCGCAGATGTACTTGTATTTCGTAAAGACGTCGCCGGTGGTCATCGGCTCGTTGTCATCCTCTTTATTGAGAATGACGCTCAGAAGAACGGTTTTTGATTGGATCGTAAGGGTTTTGATTATTTCCGAGACGGCATCCAGCTCGATCTTGTTCTTCGCATAACGGACATGGGCGGAAGTGACCTTCTTGTCGCCGTTCCTCTCTGCGATGTCTGCCGAGATCCTGAGAAGATCCAATGCCTTCCTTGCATCACCCATCTCCTGAGCCGATAAGGCAGCGCAATAAGGAACGACATCGGGTTCCAGGACGCCTTCGTCGAAGGCGAACTTCGCCCTTTCATAGAGAATGTCCTGAAGCTGGACGACGTTGTAGGGAGGGAAGATGATCTTCTCCTCTCCGAGACGGCTTTTGATCTTCGGGCTTAGGAATTCGGTGAACTTCGCATTGTTGGTTATCCCGATGATGGAGACCTTGGAATATTTCAGGACCTCGTTGATCGTGGTCAGGAAGTAGAAAATGTCGTCCCCGTTCTTCTGGAACGACCTGTCTATTTCGTCTAAAACTATAATGTAGATCTTGTCGTGAGCGTCGATGTACTTCGTCAGCTCGGAGAAGATCCTGTCGAGGCTCCATCCCGTGAACGGGATCTTCATGTTCGGCTCCTCGATGATCTGGTTGGACATGTTGTATAATATTCCGTAAGGAGTGTCCACGACCTCGCAGTTCACGTAGATGAATGCGCAGTTGTCCTGGTTCGGATCCGCCTTCCTCAGCTCCTTTCCGATATAGTTCATCACCGCGGTCTTCCCGGTTCCGGTCTTCCCGATGATGAGGATGTTGGATGGCTTGTCCTTGTTCAGAGAAGGAGCTACGATTTCCACTACTTCGTTTATTTTGTCCATTCTATGAGGAAGATTCTCGGGAATATAGGACGACTGAAGTATCTTCTTGTCCTTCACTATCACATTCCTCTTCTGCATGTATTGCGTGAAGATGTTGGATTCCGTCATTTTATTCCCATTCCAATGGAAGAACCGTGGTGGAGTTCCATTTCCAGTGTATTTGTGACTTGCTTATAATCGTTTCTTATCCCTGTCTCTGATGTCCCTATTCTTCTCAGAACGATCCTTTCTTTCAGGGTTTCCAGCGGAAATATTCGGGTTTTCTTTTCTTCTTGTTTTTTTCTTCTCAGTTGAGTTAAATATCAGGTCTCTCTATTTCCAATCGCACTTGAGGAGGGTGCGAATAATGAAAGGATGGCTCGTTATCGGCGCTTGCATTCTCGGCATTGCCGCTTTCATCGGCGTTCTCTGCCTGATAAACTCGATCGCTTGAAACGGGGGATACCCCTTTTCAACGGTTCCAGTGGAAATGGAGGGGTGGGGGGCTATGTCCTCCTACCGCACGCCCAATCTTTTTCAATATTTGGGCCGAAGACTGGGCGATGAACAGATATCTGGTCCTTTCAGCGTCAGTCTTGGCCGTCATTCTGATATTTGCGGCCTTCGGGGGGAATCCCTTCGACGATTACGATTACACCGGAATCGTCCATGACATAAGGGCTAGCTCCTCCGGATACGTCTTCTACTTCGACTCCTCCGAAGGGGAGAGCTTCAAGTGCTTCTTCAGGGAAGAGGTGTCCGAGCTGGGGCATTACGGCGTTTCCGGCTCCTTCTCCGACGACGGCAGCATATTCTTCGTCGGAAGCGCGGAATGCCTGGACGCTCGCAGGTTATAAGTCGGGATTCCTTGATTCGGCGTCGATGTTCGTCGCCGTCGATGACACGGATTCGATGAAGGGCAACTGCACCACGTTCCTCGCCACGGAGATCATCCGCGAGTTCTCCGATCTGGACCTCATAGGGAATCCCCGTCTGGTCCGCCTGAATCCCGCGGTTCCGTGGAAGACCAGGGGGAACGGGTCCCTGGTGATGAGGTTCGGGAAGGGGATAGGTCCGAAGAGGCTCATCGGGATGATCGGCGGCCGTTACGTGTACTGCTACGATTCCTGCACCTCCTTCGAGCCTGACGCGGAGGAGATGAGGCGCAGGATAATCCCCCACATCCAGGAGCATCACGAGGACGATTCCGATCCGGGGCTGTTGATTTCCAGGACGAAGCCGTCCCAGGCCTACTATTGGAGGGGGGTGAGGACGATCCTGTCCCGTTCCGACGTGGATCCTGAGATCGAGAGGATCGGAGGGACCACCTTCGAGATCGGATGCGGGAGGGGGCTCATCGGCTGCGTCTGCGGCATGGCATGGAGGCCTCGCGACAGCACCTTCGAGCTTCTCTCCTACCGTCCGGAGTCCCGCTGGGGCACCGAGAGGGTGTTCGATCCGCTGACGATACGCGACGTGGAGCACGGATATCCTTCCACTTTCAACAGCTGGGAGGACAGGGAGGAGAAGGTCGCGATGGTTCCCGCAACCCCCTGCCCGGTCATGTACGGGCTCAGGGGGGATTCCGAATCCGATCTGATCAGAGCGTCGGCAGAGATAGATACGGAGCCCATCGAGAGGTGGATGGTCTTCCTCACCAACCAGGGCACCGACGACCACATCATCAGCCATCCGGCCGAGCTCATCCCGAATCAATCCTACCTCATTCCCGGGAAGGTGTCCAAGTCTCCGTCCCATATCCACGGGGGGCACGTGATAGTCCGTATTTCCACTCCCTTCGGAGAGCTGGATTGCGCGGCGTACGAACCTTCCAAGGAGTTCAGGCTCGTCTTGGATTGGCTGGACGTCGGCGATAAGGTGGAAGTGATGGGGGAGCTCAGGGAGGATCCCAGGACCCTCAACATCGAGAAGCTCCATGTCGTGGATGCGGTGAAGGAGTACTGCAAGATTTCCAACCCGGTCTGTCCCGTATGCTCCAGGACCATGGGCTCCGCCGGCCGTGGAGCCGGGTTCAGATGCAAGAGGTGCCATACCCGCGCCTTCAGTCCCGTATCAGAAGAATCCATCCGTTGGATGGTCCCGGGATGGTACGAGCCTCCCACCGCCGCCAGGAGGCATCTCTCCAAGCCTTTGAAGAGGATGGGTCTGGTCCAGCCCGTGGAGTTCGTCAATGGTCGTAATCGATAATCGACATTGTTTTATAGGGATTATATATGGTTCATCCAGAGGAACATTCCATGGATGAAGCAGTCATTTTGAGCGCCGTAAGGACGCCTATCGGGAAATACGGAAAGACTCTCGCGGGGATTAAAGCCACCGACCTCGGGGCGATGGCAGTCAAGGAGGCGGTCTCCAGGGCCAGGATCCAGCCTTCCGACGTCGAGGAGTGCATCATGGGGAACGTCATCAGCGCGGGCCTCGGGCAGAACCCCGCCAGGCAGGCCGCCGTGGGAGCAGGGCTTCCCGTCGAGATTGGATCTTTCACCGTCAACGCCGTCTGCGGATCCGGGATGAAGGCGCTGATGCTCGCATCCGACGCCATCAAGGCGGGACAGTACGACGTCCTCGCCGTCGGAGGGATGGAGAACATGTCCGCCGCTCCTTACCTCCTGAACGGGGCCAGGTGGGGGTACAAGATGAACGACCAGACCATGGTCGACGCCATGGTCCATGACGGCCTCTGGGACATATTCAACAATCAGCACATGGGATTCACCGGCGAGATCGTCGCCGAGAGGTTCGGGGTCACCCGCGAGGACGCGGACGAGCTCTCCATGCAGTCCCACCTCAAGGCCGCGGCCGCCACCAAGGAGGGGAGGTTCAAGGACGAGATCCTTCCGGTCACCATTCCCTCGAAGAAGGGCGACATTGTTCTGGACGCGGACGAGGGAATAAGAGCCGACACCACCATGGAGGCCCTTGGGAAGCTGAAGCCCGTGTTCAAGAAGGACGGGATGGTCACCGCCGGCAACTCCTCGCAGCTGAGCGACGGGGCCTCCGCGCTCGTCGTCGCCTCCAGGAAATGGGCGGACGAGCACGGATATTCTCCTCTGGCTGTCATCGAGGCCTACGGCGAGAGGGGCGTGAAGCCGGAGTACATCATGGAGGCCCCCATACCGACCACCAGGCACGTCCTGAAGAAGGCCGGGATGACCATCGACGACATCGACCTGTTCGAGCACAACGAGGCCTTCGCGACCGCTTCATGCGCCGTCAAAAAGGAGCTGAACGTCCCCGACGAGATATTCAACGTCAACGGAGGGGCGGTCGCCCTCGGACACCCCATCGGATGCTCCGGAGCCCGCGTGCTCACCACCCTGCTCTATGCTTTGATCAACCGCAAGAAGGACGTCGGGCTCGCCACCCTCTGCCTCGGAGGAGGCAACGCGGTGACGACCATAATCCGCCGCTGCTGATCTCCAAATCACTTCCGCTCCTCCGGGAGCGGTTCTCTTATTCTTGAAGCGTGCCTGCACGCCCTTCCTCTTTAATCCTATCCGTCATGGAAGCCGCATGGAGGGGGATTCCGATAGGTTCGAGCCCAGATTTGACCAGTGCTTTAAAGCCATCATGACGGACATCCGCATATTGTCCCATGTCATCGGGGTCTTGGTTCCGAATCTGAAGGACGTGCAGCCGGAGGAGATCCGGAGAATGTGGGACGAGGGGGATATCGTCTCCATGGGGACCGAGCTCGTCACTCCCGGCGGTAAGGGGATGAGCACCGATCTGCTCTTCAGGATTCGCTTGAAGGATGGAAGCATGTGCTAGCTGGACGTGGAGGGCCAGATCTTCCGTGGAGACGACTTTCTTCCGAGGGCTTAGGCCTACGCTTCGAAGATACTTGACGATGAGAGGCTTCTGCCCGGGTATGGGGGCTATGGCGACCTGTGCAAGGTCTACAGCTCCTGGGTATTGTTCGATCCGCGCGCATCCGATCGTAACAGGATACGCAGATACGTCTGTTCGGAAAGGACGGATGAAGGCTTCTGCGATTCTCCGGAAATACTGGATTTGGAGGAGATAAGGGTCATAGGCATAGGCGACCCGTCTGAAGCCGATTCCCCGATGATGAGGTCGATGGACGTCTTATTCTGGATTGGGCTTGATAGAACCGAACGTCGCAGGATGTTCAAAGAAGTCTTTAAGTTGAACACGGAGGATTATGGTCTCGAAAGGAGGTTTGAGGATATGTATTCCAGTTTGAATGAGGAGTTCAAGACCCATTGGAGTAATGTAGGGTATGAAAAAGGAATCGTGCAGGGAAAGGCTGAAGCCCGCAAGGAAATGATCGACGCCTACTCTGACACCGTGATCAGGTTGACGTCCAGCATGGGGCTTTCCCTGGATTCCGCCATGGATTGCGTTCCTGGGGACATCGCCGCGGAAGTCAGGAGAAAGGTCGAGTCCCGTCTTTGATTCTTTGAATCTGTGGTCGCATCTCAATCGAAATGCCTCAGTGCCCTTATGGCATCCTCGCATCCCTGCGCAGCGGACCTCTCAAGCCATTTCCTCGCCATTTCCGCCGATTGCTCGACGCCCCCTCCTTTAACGTACATGTATCCTCGTAGGAATCGCAGGCGGATATAATCTGGCTTCG
>JAEEGK010007898.1_pt1 | contig 25287 bp, 18 predicted proteins | sample 8958771 | NCBI WGS metagenome assembly JAEEGK01 (sample SAMN16246547, study PRJNA631951) | gut metagenome | biome: gut microbiome; feature: rumen; material: SC-attached | host: Bos | place: Iran: Karaj | collected 2018-10
ACACGATCCAGAACTTCTTCTATTCCAAGGGGATAGACACGTTCGTGGACCAGTATAACGTGGACGGCACGGACGTGGACTTCGCGATGCCGGCCGGGCAGGGCGAGCTCCGCGGGACGGGCACGCGGCACTCCGTGGGCCTGGTGGCCACGGTCGCCGCCGCGACCCTCGCCGCGGACCACGCCATCGCCCGCGAGTTCGCCCAGCGCCTCTGGGACAGCCAGAACAAGCCCTACGAGGACGGCTACTTCGACGCCTACTACGACGGCCTCCTCCGCCTGTTCGCCTTTATGCACCTGAGCGGCCACTACCGCGTCATCGAGCCGGCCAAGTAATATGAAACGCTTCCCGGTCCTCGCGGCGTCGGCCCTCCTCCTGTTGGTCGGATGCCATCACGTGGAGCCGTATGGGCCCGTTCCTACCGAGCAGCAGCTTGCGTGGCAGGATATGGACATGTACGCCTTCATCCACTATTCCCTGAACACGTACACGGACCAGGAGTGGGGCTTCGGCAACGAAGATCCCGCCCTGTTCAACCCTTCCGACCTGGACTGCCGCCAATGGGCGCGCGTGTGCAAGCAGGCGGGGATGAAAGGCATCATTTTCACGGCCAAGCACCACTGCGGCTTTTGTATGTGGCCGTCGGTCTATACCGATTACAGCGTGAAAAACGCGCCGTGGAAGGACGGAAAGGGCGACGTGGTGTATGAACTGGCCCAGGCTTGTCGCGAGGAAGGGCTCAAGTTCGCCGTGTATCTCTCGCCTTGGGACCGCAACTACCCGGAGTACGGCCGGCCGGAGTACATCACGTACTTCCGCAACCAGCTGTGCGAACTGCTGTTGAGCTACGGCGACATCTTCGAGGTCTGGTTCGACGGAGCCAACGGCGGCGACGGCTGGTACGGCGGCGCCAACGAGACGCGTCGGATCGAGAAGACCTACTACGACTGGCCCGAGACCTACAAGCTGATCCGCATGCTGCAGCCCGACTGCGTGATCTGGGGCGACAACGCGAACCGCGCCGACCTCCGCTGGGTGGGCACCGAAGCGGGCTACGTGGGCGAGACCAACTGGAGCACGATGCCCAGCGAGGGTCAGGCCGATTACGCCATGCTGCACTACGGCGTGGAGGACGGAGACGTCTGGTGCCCCGGCGAGACGAACACCAGCATCCGTCCGGGCTGGTTCTATCACGAGACGGAGAACGCCCACGTGAAGAGCCTGTCCAAACTGATGGACACCTATTACAAGTCCGTGGGCCGCAATTCCACGCTCCTGCTGAACTTCCCGGTCGCCCCGAACGGGCGCATCCATCCCGTCGACAGCCTCAGGGGCATCGCCTTCAAGAACATGATCGACGAGGTGTTCAAGGAGAATTTGGCGGACAAGGCCCGCATCTCGCGTAAAGGCCTAACTACCACGATCTCCTTCCGCCGGCCGACGAACTTCAACCGCTTCGTCGCGGAGGAGGACATCGCCCTGGGCCAGCGCGTGAAGAAGTTCACGCTGGAGGCCCTGGTCGACGGCGAATGGCTCCCGCTCACCGACGAGCTCGCGGAGGACGGCGACGGCCTCACCACCATCGGCCATCGCCGCATCATCTGCTTCCCGACGGTGAAAGCCTCGAAGCTCCGCTTCACGATCGTCGACTCGAAGGCCGAGCCGGTGATCAAGAAGATCGGCCTGTACCTCGCGCCGGTCCTGACCGCCGACATCCCGAACAGTGGCGAGAAGCGCTCGTCGGGCCTGCACATCTTCTTCAGCAGCCCCACGCAGATGCTGATGGACTGGGATTCCGAGCAGACGGTGACGGGGTTCCGGTACCTCCCGCCGCAGGACGGCACGGGCGGCACCGTCACCCACTACACCCTCTGGGGCTCCACTGACTGGAACGACTGGACGAAGCTCGCCTCCGGCGAATTCTCCAACATCGTCAACAACCCCATCTGGCAGAACCTCACCTTCCCGGCCACGAAGGTCCGCATGCTCAAGTTCGATGCGGACCGCCTGGCGGACGGCGAGCGGATGGGGTATGACGATATCGAAGTGGTGACGGGCGAGTAGGGGAGTTCGCGGAAAACGCGAAGGCGCCGCCAGGAAAGAACTGGCGGCGCCTTTCGTTTACCGGCGTCCGAAATAGAACGCCCGGTTCGCGCTGCATTCGCGCTGGACAAGTTTGCGCTCTTCGGCGAAGGGGGCTTCCAGGGCCTTGAAGCGCGCCAGCAGGCGCTGCCACTTGGGCAGCCGCGCCAGCGCCGGGCGCTCCTCCAGCATCTCCTCGCAGAAGGATTTCGCGTAGTGGAAGCGCTTCGGGAGCGCGCCCACGAGCACGTACCCGTACTCGCTGTCGACCATGAAGCGGTCGTCCAGGCACACGGCGGCCGCATCGGTGAACGCCTCGAAGGCCTCGTGGCGCTTCCCGTGCGCCCGCAGGAACCGGCCGTAGGCCTCGTAACTGCGGCTGAGCGCGATGACATCCTGCTCTGTCAATCGGCCCAGTTCGTCATCCCAGCCTTCGTCGTAGAAGGCCCTGAGGCTTTCGATCCGGTCCATGTAGGGCTGCGCGTATTCGCGGAGCAGTTCCGGGAGCATCTTGACCTGGCCCTTGTCGGTCCAGGCAACTAACTGATAAACCATAACGACATGATTTTATGACAAAGAACGGCCCGGCCCCCCGGCCCTCCCGCGTCCGGGCGCAATACGCCCAGGGGGTGGACCTTCGTCCGGGGATCTTTGAAACCATGATGTCAGGAAAAAAGCTACATGCTGCGCAAAAGAATCGCTTGGGACCGCAAAGATACGACGAAAAACCGAATGCGCAAGGGGCGCTCCCCAAATTATTTGAGCATGATCGAATTGATGATCCTCCCGCAGGCCACGCCCTCGCGGCGGGCGGAGAACAGGGATTCCGTCGTGTATGTGTCGATGCCCAGGACCTCGATGGACTCGGGCGGGATGCCGAGCTGTTCCAGCAGCCAGCGGTTGGCCTTCCACAGGTCGATATGATGGCCGCCGGACATCGGACTGCCGTCCCCGGGGCCGCGGAACGACCAGATCTCGTCCATCGGAAAACCGGCCTCCTTGAACTTCTCCGCCACCTCTTCGCCCACCTGGAAACTGTCCGGGCCGATGGACGGGCCGATCACGGCCTTCAGCTCCGACGGCCGGCTGCCAAACTCCTGCCCCATCGCCTCCAGCGCCCCCTCGGAGATGTGCAGCACCGTGCCCTTCCATCCCGCATGGACCGCCGCCACCACCCGCTGGACCGGGTCGTACAGCAGCACCGGCACGCAGTCCGCCGTCCGTACGCCGATGGCTACGCCCGGCCGGTTGGTCACGAACGCATCATACCCCTCCAGCTCCTCCCGCGTCATCCCCGGCCGCTCCACGATCGCCACGCGGCTCCCATGGACCTGATGCCCCTGAATGACCGGATAGGGGAGCGCCGCCTCCCTTTGGGTATAGAAAGCCTCCACCCCCGCCTCGCCCGGGAAAAGTTTGATTATCTGGTTGTTATCTTGCATTATCTTGGTATTTATCGCTGTGCGAACTGATGGGCCCGGTCGATCCAGGCCAGCAGCTCGGCATCAATCTCGTCGGGGGAGGAGAGCACGATATGGTGCGTCCATCGGCCCGGATAAGGCTCGCATTTCACGGCGATCCGGGGCGAATCGACCGGCTCCGGCAGGCCCAGGGTCAGCGTGAGGAAATGCGCCGGCATCTCCGCCTTCCGCCGCACCCGCGTGAACGACACGCACCCGAACATCAGCCGGTCGAAGAAGGACACCTGCGTCTTCGCCACCCGTACCTCCATCTCCGGATACCGCCACACCAGCTCCCTCTTCAAGGCCTCATACAGCCCCCACTCCACCGGCTTCCCGGCAAAGAATTCTTCCTCCGTCGCCATCTCTTGTTTGCTTTTCGTCGATACGAAGATAGCGATTTTTCCCCGCCCGGACAACCTCCGCCGCCAACTATCCGCACCGAAATGCCGTACCTGTGCGCAGTGTCAAACAGCCGCAGAAAGCAAGTAAGGGACCTATTCGCCTCCCAGTGTTGCCTCCCACTGTCATCTCCCAGTGTCGCGGCGCAGGTCCCCGGCACTTGCGGCGCAGGTGTTGGGGGATGATGGCGCAGGTGGGGAAAAAGGGTGGGGACCTGCGCCACTGGAGCGCGTAGGAGACCGTTTTGCGGCGCAGGTCCCCCACCAAGAATCACACCTGCGCCAAGAGTAGGGCCCACCTGCGCCAGGAATGGGGCCCACCTACACCACCGGCCTTTCTCCTTCGTTCCTACCCGTCGGTCTTGTCTTTGTCGGAGCGGGACTTGTCGGCGGGGCGGGGTTGCCCTACCATGCGGGCGACCTTGTCCGGGTCCAGACCGAAGCAGCGGGCGAGCTGGGCGATGGATGTACGGAAGGAGCGGTAAATGTAGGGGAGGAGGCGGGCTTTCTTTTCCAGCGGAAGATCCAGGAGGCCGCACTTGAACCAGCCTTTGGCGATGCTTTCGATGGTCTTGAGCATTTCCGTGTCGTTCTGCCGCTGGCGGGGATTGTCGACCAGCTTCTGGTGCATCTCGGCCATATTGACCGTGCCGATGGTTCTGAGAAAGGAGGCCTGGTCATTCCCGAAGGCCGATTCCAGGTATTCGTGGTCGCAGGCCGAGGCGGGTTCAAGCCCCCCATCGGCATTGATAACCCAAGGGACGCCGTCCAGGGAATCGTGGGTATGGAAACAGGCTTCCTTTTCCCTGCGCGTCAGGGTCCATGCTTTCCGAAAGCCGTCGGGAGCCTTCCCTTGGCAGAACATGCCCCGATAACCCGACCATCGGTAGTCTTCCACCCTGGACAGGGCGTCCAGCGCGTTTTTCGGGACATAGGCCAGGGTGTTCCGGAGATACCATTCTGAATCCAGGTAGAGCGCGACGGCGGAAGTGTGGCGCAGGACTTTCCGCTGGTGGTATTTCTTGCTGAAATACTGAGAGTACATCCGGAGCCACTCCGTCTTGAATGCATCCGCATCATCTTGGCCGGTGGCAAGGATGGTTGCGTGGCCGTGGTTGGACATGGCGATGTAGATGACGACGATCACATTCTTCCTTTTCGCGCAGATGAAGATGTATTTGACCATCACATCGTAGTCCTCGTCATCCCGGCAGAGGACCAGTTTGGCCATTCCTTCCAGGCTGACATGATATGGATAGACTTTCCGGACGCTTCCATCCGGCAGCGTCCGGAAACAGATTCTCTCGAAGGCCATGGTCAATTGCCCATTTTGCCGAGTGTCTGTCCGAGCGGGAAAAGCATCGTGTTTGAGCCGCCGGCCCAGGCACCGCCGACGATGGGCCTCGTCACGGCCCGGTCGTCGAAACCGTAGGGCTTTTTGATGGCCGCTGCGAACTTCTCGAATTGCGGAATGGTGTGGAACATCATCAGGCTCCAGAACTCTTCCGCATGTTCATAGGGTTGGGCGCATCCCAGGATTTCCGCCATCGCCACCAGGCGGACGGCCTGGCTGACTCTCTGTTCCTGGTTCTGCCACATGAACTCCGTCATGTCATGGACCAGCCGCTTGAGCAACTTGTCAATTTCCTTCGCGTGTTCTACTTTCGCACGTGGATTCTCCGCGGCAAACGCTTCCTCCGTGACAAACTCTTCTTCCGTGGAGAAATGGAACTTCCCATCCTCGTCCACCAGCACTTCCAAAAACTTTTTCATAAAATGATTGTGTTACCGGACAGCCTCCGTTGGCAGTCCGGAGGCAAGGATAAGGAATAATCACGGTTTTAGGACCCTCCCTCCAAGATAAAAATCTCGCAGCTTAAATGACTGATAATAAGTGTATTGGGTAAAATTTCCGCATTGCCGCTCTACGTTGGCACTTCCAGAATCTTCTGACTGTCAATAGATTGCAGGCCAGAAGGCTTGCGGGAAAAAGAGTTGGCGCAGGTGTATGGGCTTTCTGGAGCAGGTGCCGATGTTTTTTGGCGCAGGTGGGGAAAAAGGGTGGGGACCTGCGCCACTGGAGCACGTAGGAGACCGTTTTGCGGCGCAGGTCCCCCACCAAAAATCACACCTGCGCCAGGAAGAGGTAGGACCTGCGCCGCGGGGGGGGGAGCACAGCTTGCTGCACAAATGCCAAGGCACGAGATAGACCTGCCCAATCTTTTCTATCAGTATTAAGTCACATTTCCACGCCAAACGTGTTATTAAAGTATGCTGCATGAAAGATGCTGAAGTATGGGCGATGGATGTATTGAAGAAAAAGTCGTATCTTTGTAAAAGTCGCTAAACAGTAGTTTGAACAGGAATGACTGACCGTCTCCAAATTAGAGGACCTTTTGGCAACATCTCGGCAGAGATGCTGCTGCCACTGTCTTTTGACAAAGAGCACGACCGCTGTGAACTCGTAATTCTCATGCACGGCTTCCTGGGTTCTATGAAAGCTGCACCTCTCGGCTTTCTGAGTCGGATGTTGGTCAAGCATGGATATGCCGTCCTCCGATTCGATTTCGACGGTTACGGTAAAAGTGAAGGCACTCAGCAAGAAAACACAGTCCCTAAGATGATTGAGGATGCGAAGGCGGTCTGGGAGTATGCGTCGGATTTGTCATATGTTGATCAAATCATCTTGCTCGGTCATTCGCAGGGCGGGGTAGTGGCAGGTATGCTTGCAGGTCGCTTGGAGAAGGCCGGGACACCGCCGGACGGTCTGATACTACTTGCTCCTGCTTCCATCCTCAAAGAATACGCAAGCAAAGGAAGGTTTTTCTCCGTTCGATGTGATGCGATGAATCCTCCAGAAACCATTAATGTCTATGGCTTTAAGATGGGACGAGAATACATCCTCTCTGCTCAGACTCTGCCGATTGAGGAAGAATCATCTTGGTATTCAGGCCCTGTCTGCCTTCTCCACGGAACCTGGGATCCAATTGTCCCTGTTGCTTGCAGTGAACGGTATAATGCCCTTTGGCATAACTGCGAGTTTCACCTCATTCGCAAAACTGAGCATCTTTTCCTATTTCACTGGCGGAATGTACTTCGTCTGATTCTCGAGTTCGTAAAGACAAAGGTCAGCATAAAAGAGTTGATAAAGAGATACGATAACGATGCCTTTATCCCTCTTTACTTGGATGAGGATTTCGAGAAGTCTCTTGAAGAGATAAAAATGACTCCCGATGAGTGGCGAGATCCGGAAAGGTCTTTCTCTTGCTTAAGGACACTATTGGTATCCGATGTGGATTTCAAGCAAAGCTGGAAAGCAATTGGAGAGAGGGTATTCATAGGCAATCCTAATGAAGATGTAATCAGGTTTCCAGAGAAAGATTTCCAGCCCAATCTTACTACAAAATCATTTCTCGGGGGTTTTGTTTTTGATGAAGTTTCTTATGAATGCCTGAGAGAGTGTCTCCTTCGCCTTGGCGAAAAGGAGATGATTATCAGTGGAGGTTTTCCCCAATGGCCTATCCTCCATTTGAGAATCTCTCTGGAGAATTCATGGAAAGATATCCTGAAAATGGGATTTGCCGTCATGAGCGTATTAAACACCGAAGACGGTTTTTTCCGGCTTTTTGGCCCACGAGGGGATTGGGGAAAGATATCAGTCAACGGAATCTATCCAAATACTTGCGATATTGTCGGATTTGCTGATGCCAAAATGCTTGAACTGTACGAATCACTTTTGCCAGATGATGATTATAAGTTGGCAGATGATGTTTTAAAGGAGAATGAGAATAATTGTATCTAGCCAAAACAACTGATTCTATTGTTCAGGAAGAAAAGGCTGCCCGCTAGGGTGACCTTATTAGGATGGGAAGCGATAACCGCTTTTTCGCGATGGCGACGGGAGCTTTCTTGTTTGCTGGACGGTTCGGGGAATCAGTAATACCTGTGAACTATCCCGATAAAGGCATACGACTATTAATAGCCTCATCGGGCTTTCAATAGGTAGCATTGTCACACTTTTTGTCACATTCTATACGAAAAATCCCCCTCAGACCATTCTGAGAGGGATTTCTGTGGAGCATAGGAGAATCGAACTCCTGACCTTTTGAATGCCATTCAAACGCTCTACCAACTGAGCTAATACCCCATTTTCCGCGCCGTTAGTACCGGTTTGGGATTGCAAAGGTAGGGAGTTTTTTCCAATTTGCAAATATTTTCAGCGTTTTTTTTGTAAAAAAACGTATTATTGTAAAAATTACTATATTTGTTCCAATCATCAGAAACAAGCCAACCATGTCAATGTCACTTATCAGGCGGATCGTGGTGTCCGCGGCGGCGGCCGCCGGGCTGCTGGCGATGCCGGCGGCGAATGCCCAGAACCAGTTGAAGCCCTGGACCCGGGGCGGTTTCGAAACGCACAGGTACCGCAACGTGTTTGCGGAGATGGGGTATGACCCGGCGGAAATCGACGCCCGGCTCGAAGCCATCTTCCAGGAGGTTTTCTACGGCCCTGACAAAGTGTATTTCGAGGTCGGGGACGATATGGGCTACATGTCCGACGTCAAGAATTTCGACGCCCGCACCGAGGGGATGTCCTACGGGATGATGATCGCCGTGCAACTGGACAAGAAGGCCGAATTCGACCGCCTGTTCCGCTGGGCGAAGAAGTATATGCAGTACCAGGACGGGCCGATGAAGGGCTACTTCGCCTGGAGCCTCGCACCGGACGGCACCATCAAGGGCCGCGGCCCGGCCTCCGACGGCGAACTCTATTTCATCACCTCGCTCATCTTCGCCTCGAACCGCTGGGGCAATGACGGAGATATCAATTACCTCGCCGAGGCGCAGTTCATCCTCGACTCTTCCTGGGAGAAAGACGGTTCCGAGGGCATCAAGCCGTTCATCGACAAGGAGAACCACCTGATCGTCTTCACGCCGGACGGCCGGGGCACCGGCTACACCGACCCGTCCTACCACCTGCCTGCCTTCTACGAGGTCTGGGCCCGCTGGGCCGACGATGGCCGGGCCGATTTCTACCGCGCGTGTGCCAACGCCAGCCGGGAGTACCTCCACAAGAGCATCAACCCGGAAACCGGCCTGAATCCCGACACCAACAACTTTGACGGCTCCTTCATCGAGTCCCCGGCCTTCTTCGGCCGCCGGATGAAGCCCGCTTTCCGCTTCGATTCATGGCGCGTGCCGATGAACATCGCCCTCGACTACTCCTGGGCCTGCGCCGACCGCGAATGGCAGACGAACTACGCGAACACCATCCAGGACTTCTTCTATTCCAAGGGAATCGACACATTCGCGGACCAGTACAACGTGGACGGCACCGAAGTCGAATTCGCGATGCCGGCCGGCCAGGGCGAATTCCGCGGTACGGGCACCCGCCATTCCGTGGGCCTCGTGGCCACGGTGGCCGCCGCCACGCTCGCCGCGGACCACGCCATCTCCCGCGAGTTCGTCCAGCGCCTCTGGGACAGCAGGAACGTTCCCTACGAGGACGGCTACTTCGACGCCTATTACGACGGCATCCTCCGTCTCTTCGCATTCATGCATCTGAGCGGACACTACCGGGTCATCGAACCGGTGGGTAACTAGCGCTGTTCCAACTGTTTGCGGACCGCCTCCAGGTAGAAAGCCCTGCGCTGCTCCTGCGTGAGGCGGTATCGCGCCAGGCGCGAGGCGGCCTTGAGGCCGTCGGCCAGATTGCATACGAAAAGGTCGTCGATGTCGGCGATGTAGAGCCGATCGTAGCGGAGGTCGAGGTCCCGTTGCAGGCCGAGGGTATAGTTCATGGCCTTGACGGCATCGCCCTCCGAGAGATTGTCCTTGCTGAAAACGAAAAGCCCCATCCGGTCCCAGTGGCCATAGAACCCGCTCGCCGCCTTAGACACCTTGCTTTCCAGGATGCGCCGCATCGGCAGGGCCATCCGCCAATAGGGTAATTCCTTGATTCCCACATACTTTCCGGTTCGAAGGCCGAAGGAGTAGCCGCTCTCCTGGATCCGGTCGAAATCGTCTCCGGGCTTCACCTGCGTGATGCCGGCGATGTCATCCATCAGGGCGAGACCGGCCGCCTTGCTCTCCTCCATCGCCCGCGTCACCTCGATGCCGATCCCGTGGCCGTCCGGTGACTGCAGGTCCGGCCGGTCCCGGTTCACGAGTGTCTCGAAATCGTGCCCCAGCACCGTGGCGAGCACGACTTGCGCGTACTTCTCGAAGAAGCACGTGTCGAACTTCTGCACGGACTGGCCGCCCGTGGACTCCGTATGGCTTTTCTTGCCGGACATAGACACGCAAATGTAGCCAATTTCCGGAATTATTCCATTGGTCAAGTGCTAGAAAAAGCGTACATTAGCGCAAACGTATCGAAACGATGATGAAACCCATCCAACTCCTCTCCCTCGTGGCGGCGCTCGCGGTCGCGACAGGCGTCCATGCCCAGAGCATCTATCCCGACGGCTATGAACCCGAAAGTTGCACCAGCATCATGGTGGGCCGGCTTGCCTCCACGGACGGTTCCGTGTTCACGTCGCACACCTGTGACGGCGTCTCGCACACCTGGATCTCGATGGAGCCCGCCGCCGACCACCGGAAAGGCGACATGTTCGAGGTGTACAAAGGCCTCCGCCACACCAAGTTCAAGGGCGACACCACCGGCGTGCGCAAGGTGGGCGAGATTCCGGAAGTCCGCCATACTTACGCCTATGTCAATACGGGCTATCCCTGCCTGAACGAGAAGCAACTCGCCATGGGAGAGAGCACCTTCACGGGACCCGACACCCTCATCAACAAGGATGCGATGTTCCTCATCGAGGAGTTGGCGCGCCTGGCGCTGATGCGCTGCGACAACGCCCGCGACGCCATCCGCCTCATGGGTGAAACGGCCGAGAAATACGGGTACGGCGACACCGGCGAATGCCTTACGGTGGCCGACAAGAACGAGGTCTGGGCCTTCGAGATCGTCGGCTGCGGCCGTGACAGGGTGGGCGCCGTATGGGTGGCCCAGCGCGTCCCGGACGACGAGGTGTCCATCTCCTGCAACATCCCCCGCATCGGGAAGATCGACCGCCGCGACAAGGACCATTTCATGGCCTCCGACAATGTGGAAGCCGTGGCGAAGGAATACGGCCTGTGGGACGGCCAGGGCGATTTCGTCTGGTTCAAGGCCTACAACTCCCGCAAGGACAGGAAGAACTTCGCCATCCGCGACTGGTTCGTGTTCAATACGCTCGCCCCGTCCCTGGGCCTGTCGATGGACGATCCCGACCTCCCCTTCAGCATCAGGCCTGAGCACAAGGTGAGTGCCCGCGAAGTGATGAAACTCCTGCGCGGCACCTATGAAGGCACCCCCTACGACATGTGCAAGGACTGGAAGATGGTCACGGCCAAGGGCGACACCATCGTCAGTCCGGTCGCGAACCCCTGGCTCGTCGCCGACACCCGAAACACGCTGAACACCGTCGCCCCCGGCACGGTCGAGTTCGTCCGCACCCTCGCCGTGTGCTGGTGCTCCTACTCGACGGTCCTGCAACTGCGCAACTGGCTGCCCGACGGGGTGGGCGGCATCCTCTGGTACGGCGTGGACAACCCCGCCGAGAGTCCCCGCATCCCCATCTTCGCCGGCGGCACTTCCCTCCCCGCCGCCTTCGACAACTGTGGACAGAAGCAGTATGTCCCGGACTGCGTCCTCTGGACCTTCCGCCGCCCGAACCGGCTGGGTACCGTCGCCTGGCAGAAGAACAAGGACGACTTCGAGAAACTCATCCTGGAGATGGAGGACGTCGCCTTTGAAGGCCTGCCAGGACTGGAGAACAATCCCTCCCCCACGGTCCTGAACGCCTACACCGCGCAGATTTACGAGCAGTGTGCCAAGCTATGGACAGACCTGGAGGAAAAACTCTGGATCAAGCACGGACGCGGATTCTGAGCCAAACCCTTGGCGTTTCCCGTACGATTCTGTATATTTGTGAGTTGAACAAACCAGCACGACTATGGCAAAGACAGCAGGTAAAATCATCTTCTGGGTGGTCCTCGTCCTCCTTCTGGCGGGCGCGGCATTCGGATATTACAAATTCCTGTGGGTGTTCAGCGACGGCACCAAGACCGGCGAACTGAACTCCCTTACTTACACGGGCTACATCTGGAAAACCTACGAAGGCGAGATGATCCTCTCCGGTTACGGCAGCAAGGGTTCCATCGGCGGTTCCGTCCAGTCCAAGTTCTTCAAGTTCTCCGTGGCGGACAAGGCCATTGCCGAAGAACTCCGCGAACTCACCGGCCAGCGGGTGACCGTCCATTACAAGGAGTACAAGGGAGCCCTCCCCTGGCGCGGCTATGAGCGCGCCATCGTGGACCGCATCGACAATGCCGAACCCGTCCAGACGGGGCCTTCCAACCGCCTTCCCTACGACGCATCCGCAGAACAAGTCTTCTTATGAAAAAGTATCTGATCCTTCTGGGCGCCACCCTCGTGGGCGGCGTTCTTTTTGCCCAGCCCCGCGTGATCGGGGTGCATCCTGCCCATGACGGCAAGATCCTGACGATGGAAGAGGCCGTGGTCGGCCGCCTGTCCCCCGAGAACCGCTATTATTCCTGGACCGGCGACAACGAATACCGCTACATGGACGGTCGGAAAATGATGACGGCCACCATCGGGAAGAACGGCGAAATCCAACTTTCCGAGTCCTCCGCCGACGCCCTCCCCGGCCGGGGAATGCCGATGCGGGGAATGCCCGGTGTCACCACGCAGGGAGGCTGGAGAGCCCTCAACGTGGGTAACAGCCTGTACATCACCGACGGCAAGGACACCGTGGCCGTGGCCGTTTCCAACGACCGCGAGATCGTGTACGGTCAGTCCGTTAGCCGGAACGAGTTCGGCATCAACGGCGGCATCTTCTGGGCCCCTTCGGGCCGGAAACTGGCCTTCTACCGCAAGGACGAGTCCCGTGTCACCGACTTCCCGCTCCTGAACATCCGCACCCGCACCGGCGAACTCGAACTCATCAAGTACCCGATGAACGGCATGGATTCCGAGATCGTCTCCCTGGGCATCTATGACCTGGACAAGGGCAGCACCGTGTATCTGAACGTCCCGGAATTCACCCCGGAGCGCTTCCTGACGAACATCAGTTGGTCCCCGGACGACAAGTCCGTCTATGTGCAGGTCCTGGACCGCACCCAGCACCACATGAAGTTGAACCAGTACAGCGCCGCCACCGGCCAGTTCGTCCGCACGCTCCTGACGGAGGATGACGAGCGCTGGGTGGAGCCGCTGGACCCGGTCCGCTTCCTCAAGGGCCGCACGGACCTGATGATCTACCGGACCGACCTCCGCGACGGCTACCGCAATCTCTATCTGCTGGACACCCTGGGCAATATCCGCCGCCTCACCCCCGTCGATGCCGATGTCGCCTATCTCGGCAACGACGGCACGAACGTTTTCTACACCTCGGCGGAAATCTCCCCCGTGGAGAACCACCTGTACAAGGTGACCGTCAAGGCGCCGGCGAAGAACGCCCTGGCGAAGGCCAAGATCGGCAAGCCGCTGGCCCTCACCCCGGAGCGCGGCTGGCACAGCGTGACCATGAACGCGTCCTGTACCTGGTTCTTCGACCGGTACGCGAACCTGGACACGCCGGGCGTCACCCTGCTCAGAAGCACCGACGGCAAGCATACGGAGAAACTCTTCGAGTCCGGTGACCCGCTGAAGGACTACGCCGTGGGCGCCGTCGAACTGGGCACCGTCCCGAGCGCCGACGGGAAGTTCGACAACTACTACCGGCTCTACTATCCGAAGGATTTCGACCCGGCGAAGAAGTACCCGGTCGTCGTCTATGTCTATGGCGGCCCGCACTCCCAGATGGTCCAGGACGGCTGGATGGGCGGCGTCCGGATGTGGGAGATGTACATGGCCGAGCACGGCTACGTCGTGTATGTGCAGGACAACCGGGGCACTTCCAACCGCGGTTCCGATTTCGAGCGCTCCATCAACCGCCAGTGCGGCCAGGCTGAGATGGCCGACCAGATGGTGGGCATCCGCCGCCTGATGGAATTCCCCTGGGTGGACAAGGACCGCATCGGCGTCCACGGCTGGAGTTACGGCGGTTTCATGACCATCAGCCTCATCACCAACTATCCCGACGTGTTCAAGGTGGCCGTCGCCGGCGGACCGGTCATCGACTGGAAATGGTACGAGATCATGTACGGCGAGCGTTACATGGACACGGAAGCCACGAACCCCGAAGGCTTTGCGAAGACTTCGCTCATCAACAAGGCGAAGGACCTCAAGGGCAAACTCCTCATCTGCCAGGGCGCCGTGGACAACACCGTCGTCTGGGAGCACTCCCTCAGTTTCGTCGAGGAGTGCATCCGGAACAACGTCCAGGTGGACTACTTCCCCTATCCGACGGACCCGCACAACGTGGGAGGCCGGCGCCGGATCCACCTGATGGACAAGGTGACGATGTATTTCGAGGACTACCTGTAGGTCTCGAAACAGACGTTTTTCAGTTGAAGCATCCCGGGATCGTCGATCCGGGATGCTTCTTCCGTATAGAAGAAGACGCAGTCCTCCAGCGTGATGTCGTGGATCATCCGCAGGGTACCGGAGGCTTTCACGCCGGTGCGGCAGTCCCGGCAGGTCACGCGGGAGATATGGATGTCGTGGAAATCGGGCAGGAAGTTCTCCGTCTCGGCGGCCATGGCGTCGTCGCGGCCTACCGGCCGGTCCGCGTAGGAGGTCTCGAAGACCACCGCCTCGCCCTGGATGTCGGACATGTAGATGTCACTGATCCAGATGTTTCCGGTCTTTCCACCCCGTTCGGGTGCGCTCTTGAAACGAAGGCCGGTATCGGTTCCGGAGAAGGTGTTGTTCCGCACCACGATGTTGTACATGCCGCCGGAGAATTCCGAGCCGATGACAAAGCCGCCATGGGCATGGAACACGGTATTGTCCTCGATGAGGATATTCTCACAGGGGCCGTCCTTCAGCGCCGCGGCGCCCGCACCGCCCTTCATGCAGATGCCGTCGTCGCCCACGTCCACGGTGTTGCGGACGATGAGCACGTTCCTGCACTGGCCGATGTCGATGCCGTCACCGTTCTGCGCATTCCAGGGGCAGCGGACCGTGACGCCGTCGATAACCACGTCCCTGCAGCGCTGCGGGACCAGGTGGAACTTCGGGGAGTTCTGGAGGGTGACGCCCTGGACGAGGACCCGCTCGCAGTCCGTGAAACGGACGAGGTGCGTCCGGATCTTCTCCTGGGCTTCATAGGTATCGGCAATGTTGTCAAAAGCCTTGAGACCGAAAGGGTACCAGAGGTCGCCCTTCTCCGTGACGGTACCGCCCATGCGCCTGAAGGCGTTCCATTCCGTGTCGCTCACCTTGGAGCGCTTCACGCCGCGCCACCATTCGCCGTTTCCGTCGATGATGCCCGCTCCCGTGATGCTCACGTCCGTCCGCTTGGAGGCGGAAATCCCGGGCACCGCTTTCCCGTCCTTCAGGTGCGCAGCCCGGTCGGGTGTCAGGAGGATCACCGCGTTCCGTTCCAGGTGCAGGTCCATCCGGTCCTTCAGCGTGAGTGGCCCGGTGAGCCAGATTCCCGCCGGGACGACGAGATGCCCGCCGCCCTGCTTCTCCAATGCCTTGAGCGCCTTTCCGAAGGCCTCGGTATTGTCTGTGACACCGTCTCCCACGGCGCCGAAATCGGCCAGGGAAAGTGCCAGGTCCGGGATTCCCGGCAGCGCCGGTTCCTGCATCTGCACAGGCAGATTCCGGTAATAGGTCACATACTCCCCCGCTGAGGCGGAGAGGGTCGCGGCGGCCAGGAAGAGGCCAAGGGCAAGGATGGTATTACGCATGGGAGACTAGGAATGCTTCAGTTGTCGATACAGGATTTCAATGGGATGGAAGGCCTTGACGCCCGTCCCGTCCAGAATCTGCTGGCGGCAGGAGGTCCCGGGGGCGGCGACGAGGACGGTCTTCCCCGAATCGGCCGTCGCCTGCCGGATGGTCGGGAACAGGACCATTTCCCCGATGGCCATCGAGGTTTCGTAATGTTCCTTCTCGTAGCCGAACGATCCGGCCATTCCGCAGCATCCGCTGGGGATGACATGGACGGTCGCCCCCGGAAGGAGGCGGAGCATCTCGGCACATTTCCCGACTCCGACAAGGGATTTCTGCTGGCAATGGCCATGCAGGTAGATGTCGGCGGCGGTTTCCCGGAACGCCTCCGCGGAGATGCGGCCGGCGGCCACTTCCCGGACGATGAACTCGTCGAACAGGAGGCAGTTCGCGGCCAGTTTCCGGGCTTTCTCCCGCATTTCGGGCGGGACCAGGTCCGGATACTCGTCGCGGAAGGAAAGGATGCAGGAAGGTTCGATGCCCACGAGCGGAGTTCCCTCCGAGATGAGGTCCGCGAGGAGCGTCACGTTCTTGACGGCATATTTCTTCGCCAGTTTCAGGCAACCTTTGGAGATGGGAGCCCGCCCGCTTTCCGTATGGCGGGGAATCTCGACGGAATAACCCAGCCGCGTCAGGAGTCGGGCGAAGGTGAGGCCCAGTTCAGCCTCCTGGTGGTTCGTGAATTCATCGGCGAACAGATATACCTTCGGGCCGTTGCCGGAAGGCTCCCGCGCCACCAGTTTCCGCATGCTGAAGCGGCTCAGCCGGGGAATCTGCCGGTCGGCGGAGAAACGGACGATCCGCTTGATCAGGGCCGCGGAAGGTTTCCAGGAGGCGAAGAAGTTATAGAGCGGACGGACAGCGGCGCCCAGCGATTCGAACCAGGACATCCGAGCCACCATCCAGGTACGCAGGGGCGTTCCGAACCGGTCGTAGCGCTGCTGCAGGATCTCGCTCCGGAGTTTGGTCATGTCCACGTTGGAAGGGCACTCGGAGAGACAGCCCTTGCAGGCGAGACAGGAGTCCAGCATCCGCTGCAGTTCGGGACTGCCGAACAGCGACGACTTCGCATCGAATCCGTTCGTCAGGACCTCCCGGATGACATTGGCCCGGGCCCGGGTGGAGAACAGTTCATCCCCGGTCACTTTGAAAGCCGGGCACATCGTGCCTCCGATCAGGTTGGATTTCAGGCAGGCACCGGCCCCGTTGCACTGCTCCACCGAGCACATGAGCGCATGGGCCTGCGACCGTACGCCGCTCGCCCCTTCCACCCGGCACTCGTCGAAGGCGGCCCGCCAGTTATAATAGGTCCTGTCGCCGGCCAGTTCCGTTTCCACGCTGTACCGCTGTCCCACGGCATACCGCAATCCTTCGTCCATTGGCGGCGTATCGACGATCTTGTGCAGGTTGAAGATCCCGTCCGGATCCCAGGTACGCTTGACCTCGCACATCATCCGGTACACGGTTTCCCCATACATGAGCGGGATGAATTCCCCGCGGAGCCGTCCGTCGCCGTGCTCGCCGCTCAGGCTGCCCTTGTGCTTCCGCACCAGCCGGGCCGTCTCCGTCGCCACTTCCCGGAACAGTTTCCGTCCTTCGGGCGTCTTGATGTTGATGATGGGGCGCAGGTGCAGTTCCCCGGTGCTGATATGCCCGTAATAGACGCAGGAAGCGCCCAGGCGCTCCAGCATTTCCCCGAAATCCCGCATATAGGCAGGGAGCCTTTCCGGAGCCACGGCCGTATCTTCGATGACGCCGATGGGCTTGGCATCCCCCTTCATGCCGCTCAGTACGCCCAGGCCGGCCTTGCGCAGGTCCCAGACCCGGTTCACATCGGCTCCGTACACCCGCGTGCAGGCATAGACCAGGCCGGAATCCTCCGCCGCAGCCTCGAAGGCGGCCGCCTGCGCGTCGATGTCCTCCCGGGTCTCTCCCCAGAATTCAACGATGACCAGGGCGGCGGGCAGTCCCTCGACAAAGAAGGAATTCCGTTTCTGTTCCAGGTTCTGGAAACTCAGTTCCAGGATTTTCCCGTCCATCAGTTCCACGGCGGCGGGATGGTGCCGGAGCGCGACCAGATTGGCCTGGAAACTCTTCTCCAGGGTATCGCAATGGGCGCAGACCACCATCTTTTCCGCCGGGGGCAGCGGGTCCAGGGAGACCTTGATCTCGGTGATGAAGGCCAATGTCCCCTCGGAGCCGACCAGCAGTTTGCACAGGTCCGCCCGCCCGCCTTCGATGGCTTCGTCGATGGCATAGCCGCAACTGCGGCGGCGGAGAGACCTGTCCGGGAAGGCCGCCTCCACCTCGGCGAGGGCCGTCGGATCGGAGCCCCAACCTTCCAACTGCGTGAAAATCCTGTCCAGCAGCGGGTTGGAGCGGTCCGGATGTTCGGTGTCGAACAACGATCCGTCGGACAGGACGCCCTTGCAGGAGAGCACGTGATGCCGGGTGCTTCCGTACACCAGCGAGTGCGTCCCGCAGGAATTGTTGCCGAACATACCGCCGATGCAGCAGCGGTTGCTGGTGGACGTTTCCGGACTGAAATGCAGTCCGTAGGGCTTCAGGGCGAGGTTCAGTTCATCGCGGACCACGCCGGGCTGCACCCGGGCCCATCGCTGCTCCCGGTCCACCTCCAGGATCCGGTTCCATCCCCGGATATCCACGACGATACCGCTTCCCACCACCTGCCCGGCCAGCGATGTTCCGGCCGCCCGGGGAATCACGTGCGTACCCAGGCGCCTGGCCTGGGCAATCAGGGCCTGTATCTCCTCGACGGTTTGCGGGAACGCAACGCCATACGGCACTTCCCGGTAAATGGAAGCATCGGTGGAGTAGGCCATCCGGTGGAGAACGTCGGTATGTATCTGCGGTTTCATGAGTTGGAATCAAGTTCGGGCATAGGCGATGCCGACCAGTACCAGGCCCAGGATGAGGAAGAAGGCCGCGCGGAAGAGGACATTCAGGATCCCGGTCTTGACCGTGAGCCAGAATGCGGTCCGGTTGTCAACCTTCAGCCACTGACGGTAATCGATGAACACGAGGACGGCGGTGAGCAGGATGCCCAGTTTGGCGTCCTGGCCGAAGGACAGGAGCAGCGCCAGGAACATGAACAGGCAGAACTGGCACAGGACATAGGCCGATGCCGCCGCGGCGCCGGACATGCTCACCTTGTATTTCTTCCTGAGAAGGACGGCCATCGCGAGCCACATGAACAGGAAATTGTCCAGGAAAAGCGGGATGCCCTTGCTGCGAAGGTCGCCCTCGACCGCCGCCAGGGATTGTTTCCAAGGGGTATCCGCCCCCTCAGGGAACAGGTCCAACTGGGTGATGATAAGGGCTGTGGACGCACCTTTGGCGATGTTCACTATGAACCGCCTTTGCCAGTCATCCTTGCCAAGACTATCGACTTGTTCCTCGATGAGCCGGGATATATCGTATGCTGATTCAGCGATGGAGGAGCGGGTAGGTTTGGGCTGGACGACCGCCATCAGCAGGGTGAAAAGGGAATAGAACACCAGCAGGGACGTGAAAGGCGCCAGGTAGCGCCCGTGCTGGCCACGCTGGATGTAATCCCGGAGCATGTAGCCGGGCCGCAGGAGCAGATGGGAGAACGTCCGCTTGGCATCATCGTTCAGGAACGGGATGATCGCCTCGCGGGCGCCTATATAGACACTGTCTTCGTGCTTGCGCTTCCTGGCCGGCTTCCGCTCCTTGGCGGGTTTCCTCCAGGGAATGTAACCCAATTCGCAGTAAATGGCGAAGAGCCGGTACAAGACCCGTATTTTCTGAGCAATAGCCATAGTTTTGCAAAAATAGGAAAACTCACGGACAATACCTACAAGCCCCGGCCCCGGACGGCAGATTTTGATTTAATGGCTTACTATGGGATGGGCAATCAAGCAGAAAACCTCAAAAAAGCAAGTTCTGCTCTTGCGTTATTAAAAAAAAGTTCATATCTTTGCATTCCCAATTGAACGAGGGCATAGCTCAGTTGGTTTAGAGCGCTTGCTTGACAGGCAAGAGGTCACTGGTTCAAATCCAGTTGTCCTCACTCCAAAAGACTTGAATTCAAATTCAAGTCTTTTTTTGTATTGACCTGTTCATCCCATGTAGAAACAGGCAAGAGGTCGGCAGGTGAAGCCTCCCATAGGCATATACCTATGGACATCCTATTGCCTGGAGCAACTCCAGGTTCCGCTTTAGACGGATCGGACGCCCTCGTCTTACCCGACATTATACGCTCAGCAAACCAGATGGGCTAAGCCACCATTGCCGCACGCAAATCTTTAAGGTCTGACAGGGTGCAGGTGCTTCTCTTAGCGAGTGACGGAACTTTTGCCGTCAGAGCCAACCTCGTCCTCTCGGACTGATTACGCAGGATTTCGCGGATGTAATATCTCGCACCAATGTTGTACGAGGCGTTCAAGTCGCAGTTATAGACCTTGCCACTGGGGAACTCGCAAAGAGAGTAGTTCTTACCCGCTTTCTCTGCTTCTCTGCCCCGTAAGACTCGGCCGCTCCCGTCAAAGGCAAGACGACTGGTATTCCACGCGCAGACACGACTGACCCGAATGCCTGCACGATGGGCTTTGACATTGACCATTGATTGAACATACCTCGCCCTCCACAGGGCAAGGCGCTGCTTTTTGGAGCCTCTCTTTTTCCCATTAAGATCCAGAGCCTCCATGACAATTGTGTCAACTCCATAAAGCATAGCACTATCAACGATAAACCGGGCCGTTTTGACAGAAATGTCATCGTTCACACCCCGTGCCTTTGCCCAAAGTCCTGGCATTCGTCTGGCCCCTGACTGCTGTGCGTGTTTGATATTACCGATGCAATGCCGAAGATGGTCGTATTCTGAAGGCAGGTGCAAGAAACGCCTGCCGACGACCGTGCCGTCCGAGGTCATGACGGAACAAACACACGCACTGTTCAGTCCTAAATCTACAGAAAGGATCCGTTGGCTGTCAATAATGTTTGAATCAGTGAGTGTCACACGTTCTTCAAAAGAGAAATCAAGGCTCCAGACTTTTCCGCGCTGGCGAAGGGTCGGAACACATTCTTTACGGTTAGAGCATCGACGGAGAATGTAATCCACGTCGCATTTTCGGAGCGAAATTTCTATCCAGTCCCATGTATTGCGTGTCCAGACCTTGATTCGGGCGGTATATGTTCCCGTGCGGACAAAACAATTGTCCCGATACATCGCTGGATAAACAAAACCCGCTTTGGGAACGGATGGCCGCCTTTTCCGTTCCGAAACAGGATAATCATTCCAGTTATCGAGAGAGGAATGGTAAGACGATACGAGACCGAAGGCTTCCGCAATGGCTGCTCTACGAAGATAGGAGGGAAACTTATAGAAAGAATCAGAAAAAGAATACTTTGGGGTCCCGTTCTTTGCAGTCTTAATGCAAAGTTTCTCGCCTACCCTGACAGCCATCTGATTGTTGTTACAGTCAGCAAATGCGTTCCATTCCGCTTCCATCATGCCGATGAACCAGTCTACTGCTTCCCGATACTTCATAAGGGTATCCTTGAGACAAGTGGGCACTTGCCTTAATCTGACTGAATATGAAGTCACGATCTTCATTTGACCGATGTAAACCTGACTTCAAGATAAGCATTTTTACGAGTCTTTCCTAACAAAAAGAGACCCATAGCAATGCAAGGGTCTCTTTGTATATCCTATAATGCTTATTCGGCCAAACAGTCGCACGATTACCACCGGATTTCCACCTTTACCCCGTCCGGGTTATTGGGAAAGCGAAGGAAGAGGGTGCGGGAAGCGGAATCCCAGGCGCAGTCGGAAGCCTGCTGACCGTCCACCAGCACGCTCAGCGGTTTGCGACGAAGGAGGATACGCGTCACGTTGACTGTTTCCGCAGGGGCTTTGCAGGTGTAGGAGAAAGTGCGGGCGGTTTTGCGGAGGTCGTAGGCCCGGCTGGCGGCGGCGAGGATGGCGGGAGCCTTGGGGGCTTTCTGGAGGTCGTATAAGAAGGCTTGGGCGCCCGGCCGGACCACGGCTCGGGAAAGGACCGGAAGGGCCGGGTCGAACAGGTCGATGAAAGAGCCTTCCAGCACATAAGGTTCGTCCGAGACGCTTTCGTCCAGCGCGGCGGCAATCTTGTAAGGGCCCCGGTCCAGCAGGAAGTGGTTCTTCCACTGCAACGCACCGTACTGGGACTCGACGGTAAAAAGCAGCATGGCATCGCCGCCCGCAGTCATCACATATTCCTTCGGATCGTACCGAAGCACGCACAGGCGTCCCTTGCCACAGGGATAGACTCCTCTCGGGAGGCCCGGCTCCAAGCCCAGCAAGGCAAACAGATGGTCGGACGGGGCATCAAACGCATACTCACCCGTGTTCCACCATTCGCGCACTCCCTGGAAAGGATCCGTGTCCGTTCCGTTGTAAACCAGCACTCCCCCATCCCGCACCCAATCGGCCAGATGCTCGTGCGCGGACGGGTCCATCGGCTTCATGTTGGCGTAGGTCATCAGGAGGACCTTCACGTCCTGGAGCGCCTCCGGATAACCCAGGTTCTCGATGTGGGTGATGCCCACCGGGACCCCGCGCTTGAGCAGCGGCAGGGCCAGGCCGAAGAAATTCGAGAGTTGCGGGTCCTCATACCCGTCGTGGACCGGGAACCGCTGGAACATCAACGAATTGCCCATCAATACGGAGATCCCCCCGGAACCGTCCAGGGTGTTCCGGGACGCGGGCATTTCCTGCAGGGCGTTCGTCATGACCTGCATCATCGAGGCGAAATCCTGCGGGATGAGGATCTTTTCGTCCGAACCCGGACCGGCGGGATAAGGCCGCCCGTAGATACGCTCCGGCCAGGGCATGATCTCATAGGTGTCGATCTGCGGATACAGCAACTGGGCCGCGAAAGTGGCCTGGTAGTTCCGCCGGAAATCGCCCCAGTCACGGGTAGCGTCCTCGATCGGGTCGGTCAGGAACCAGACGCGGCGGCCGGTCGGAGCCGTCATCGATGCCATACAGCCGTATTCCAGGTACGCCGTCTCGAACACCCGCTCGCCGCGCACGCCATTAAAGTAATCAGGCACCCGGGAGGTTCCGGTCCACACCTGGGCGATGTACCCGTCGATGCAGTCCATCGACGCAAGCGAGGCCTCCGGCGAGACGATCTGCCACATCGAATAGTTCAGGAGCGAGTGCGTGGGCACATAGCACTTGATGTCCCGGCCCAGCGAGCGGCCGTACTCCTTCGCATAGGAGCACACTTCCTCCAGGGCCCGGTAATACAGGTGGTATTTCAGTTTGGACGACAGATAGGTGGCTTCGGGCGATTCGTCCTGCGGGCGCCAGTCCTCTCCGTAATAGTCCTTCCACTCGCGCCTGAACGCCTCGGAATAGCCTCCATGGGCCCAGAACTCGGGCTCTTCCAGGAAGATATGGTCCACCCCGGCGTCGATGACGCGCTTGATGTGCCGTTCCTTGAAGTACGCGAGATAGTTCTCCGTGGGAACGATGTACGGGACCATCGGCCCATGCCAGATCGTGTCTCCGTCCATCTGCACCTGTCCTTCGTCCAGATGTGGCTCGCCGTCCCAGCCGCCGGTGAAATAGTCCTGGTAACCGCCCCAGGCGATGCCCGTCATGAAATGGGTGTCATAGCCCCGCTCCCGCCAGGACGCGATCCGGCTTTCCACGCTGTCAGACAGGGTGTCGGACGGATTGCCGCCCACACCGTACACCATCACGGCATCGGCCCGGTTGTCGATGGCCGGACTCCAGGAGCGGGAGGTCTGGAAAGTGGTCTTGGCGGATTCCCGGACGGGACCCGCACACGAAAATGCGCAAAGGAGCGCGAGGCTACCGAGCCAGGCGCTCCTTCGCATAAGCCAAGGTGAGTTTGTAAGTCTTCTTCTTCGAAGACGGCGCTTCGAACATCGCGTCGTTCATCAGTTCCTCGCAGATGGCGCGCAGACCGCGCGCGCCCAACTTCCGTTCTATGGACGTATCCACGATCAGGTCAAGCACTTCCGGCTCGATCTCGAGTTTCATGCCGTCCATCTCGAACAGTTTCTGGTACTGGCGGATGATGGCGTTCTTAGGCTCCGTGAGGATGCGGCGCAGGGAATCGCGGTCCAACTGGTCCAGATAGGTCACGACCGGAAGACGGCCTACGATCTCGGGGATGAGACCGTACGCCCGGAGATCCTGCGCCTCCACGTACTGGAGGAGGTTATCCTTGTCCACGCGCTTTTTCTCCTCGGCGCCGAAGCCGATGATCTGCGTGTTCTTGCGCTGGGCGATATGCCGCTCGATGCCCTCGAAGGCACCGCCGCAGATGAACAGGATGTTCTGCGTGTCCACGTGGATGAACTCCTGCTCGGGGTGCTTGCGGCCGCCCTTCGGCGGCACGTTCACCACGTTCCCTTCCAGGAGTTTGAGCATCGCCTGCTGGACGCCCTCGCCAGACACGTCGCGGGTGATGGACGGGTTGTCGGACTTACGGGCGATCTTGTCGATCTCGTCGATGAAGACGATGCCCCGCTCGGCCTTCTTCTGGTCGAAATCGGCCTCCTGCAGCAGCCGGGTGAGGATACTCTCGACATCCTCGCCCACATAGCCGGCCTCCGTCAGGACGGTGGCATCGACGATCGTGAACGGGACGTCCAACTGCTTGGCGATGGTTTTCGCCAGCAGGGTCTTGCCCGTTCCGGTCGGACCGACCAGGAGGATGTTGGACTTCTCCAACTCGACCCCGTCGTCGGCCTTGGCGATCAGGTTGTGGCTGATACGCTTGTAGTGGTTGTACACCGCCACCGCGAGGACGGTCTTGGCCCGGTCCTGGCCGATGACATACTGGTCCAGGTAGGCCTTGATCTCCTTCGGCTTCGGAGCCTTGTCCAGGGAGCCCACGGTCGTGGCGCTCCCCTTCGACGGCTTGTGCTCCAGTTCCGCCACGTATTCCGCGGCCATCTTCGCGCAGTCCGAGCAGATGTACCCGTCCAGGCCCTGGAGCATGAACGGGACTTCCGCATCGGTCCGTCCGCAAAGGACGCAGCGGTTTCTGTGGTTCTCGTGCTTGGCCATTACCTGGCTTTCTTGTAGAGGACCTCGTCCACCATGCCGTACGCCTTCGCCTCTTCGGCCGTCATCCAGAAATCACGGTCGCCGTCGGCGGCGACGCGCTCGAGCGGCTGGCCGCAGTGCTCGGCGATGATGCGGAAGAGTTCCGTGCGGGTCTTCTCGATCTCGCGGGCGGCGATGAGGATGTCGCTGGCCTGGCCCTGGGCGCCGCCCAGCGGCTGATGGATCAGCACGCGGGAATGCGGCAGCGCGGTGCGCTTGCCCTTGGCGCCGGCGCAGAGGAGCACAGAGCCCATCGAGGCCGCCATGCCGGTGCAAACCGTGGCCACGTCGGGCTGGACGATCTGCATCGTGTCGTAG
>JAEEGK010007899.1_pt1 | contig 25279 bp, 23 predicted proteins | sample 8958771 | NCBI WGS metagenome assembly JAEEGK01 (sample SAMN16246547, study PRJNA631951) | gut metagenome | biome: gut microbiome; feature: rumen; material: SC-attached | host: Bos | place: Iran: Karaj | collected 2018-10
ATGCAAAGAAAAGGCACGTGCCATGCACCATATATGTGCAGGATTTATGGCCTGAAAACTTAGAGGCAGTGGCACATATAAAGAATAAGCATATCTTAAATGCAGTTAACAAGATGGTAGATGGGATTTACAGAGACTGTGACTATATACTTGCCACATCGCCAAGCTTTAAAACACACTTGGAAAAGAGAAAAAGTGTATATGATACTGAAGGCAAATCAAAGGTACATTATTGGCCACAGTATGCAGAGGACTTCTATAAGCCTCTAAAAGACGCAGAAAGGCCCGCAGATTTCCCGAGGGATGAAAATCTGAAGATTGCTTTTACAGGCAATGTAGGCTATGCCCAGGGGCTTCAAATACTTCCGAAAGTTGCAAAAATCCTCAAAGAAAAGAATCTCAAGGTGGATTTTGTGATAATCGGAGATGGCAGATATATGCCTGAGTTTAGAGATGAAATAGACAGGCTTAAGGTATGCGAGTACTTTTGCTTCTTAGGAAGAAAGGCTGCTACCGAGATTCCAAAGTACTTAGCATATAGCGACGCGGGATTTATCTCTTTTGCTGAAGATGAAATATTTAACATGACAATCCCTGCCAAGCTGCAAAGCTATATGGCTTGCGGAAAGATGATCTTAGCTTCCGCGGGGGGCGAAACAAAGCGAGTAATCGAGGAAGCTAAGTGCGGAGTTGCCACATCTCAAGGTGATGCTGATGCACTGGCAAGGGTTATAGAAGAGATAATAAACAGTGATAGTTCGGAAATAAAGCAGTATGGTGACAGAGCTTATGAGTATGCATCCAAAGCTTATTCAAAAAGTGCTTTAATGGATTCTTTTGAGGAAATTGTCAGTGAAGCTACTTGAAATAAATGTTGTGTGCGGTGTTAAGAGCACAGGGCGAATCGCAACAGAAATTGCAAAAGAATACGAAGAAAAGGGCTATGAAGTTAAGATAGGCTACGGAAGAGAATCAGTTCCCGCCGAATATCAAAAGTATGCCGTTAAGATCGGCGCTAAGCCATCTGTTTATTATCATGCTTTTATGTCTAGGCTTTTTGATAATGCAGGCTTTTATTCAAAGTGCGCTACAAGGAAATTTATAAAGTGGGCCGATGAATATGATCCCGATGTATTGTGGCTTCACAATCTTCACGGATATTACATTAACATTGAGATGCTCTTTGATTGGATAAAATCACGCCCCAATATGGAAGTCAAATGGACACTCCACGATTGCTGGGCATTTACCGGGCATTGCACGCACTTTACGATGGCAGGTTGCAATAAATGGCAGGAAGAGTGTTATAAATGTCCAAAGAAATGTGATTATCCAAAGAGTGTATTTCTTGATAGGTCGAGAAAAAACTACCGAAAGAAAAAGACCATGTTTACAGGGGTAAATAAATTAACTATTTATACTCCCTCTGAATGGTTAAAGGAAAAGGTTAAAAAGAGCTTTTTAAATGGCTATGAAGTTATAGTCTTGCCCAATAAGATAGATAAAGAGCTCTTTAAATATACTGAGAGTAATTTTAGAAACAGATATAACATAGCAAATGATAAAAAACTTATAATCAGTGTGGCGAGCTCATGGACAAAGTCAAAGGGGATTTATGATTTGATTGAGTTATCAAAAATGTTAGATTCTGAAAAGTATGCTGTTATGGCGATAGGCCTTAGCGACAAGCAATTAGAGAACCTGCCAAGCACTATGATAGGGGTTGGGCTTACGGATGTTAAGGAATTAGTGAAAGCTTATTCGGCAGCAGATTTGCTTGTAAGTACCAGTAAGGAAGAAACCTTCGGATTAACAATCCTAGAGGCAGCATCATGCGGCACAAAAGCGATTGTCTATAAAGACACCGCTTGCGAAGAAGTGGCCCTAAATAATGGCGGCACAGCGGTTGATATGAGCGTCAAAGCAATGAATGATGCAATAATAGATTTTTTCAGTTAACGGGAGTAACAGCGTGTCGACTCTTTCTTTTAAAGCCAAGTGTGCTATGGCGTTATGCTTTGACATATTTGGAATAAACGCAATTTTGCGAGAGCAAAAAAGGAAACAATATAATAATAACTTCATACGAGTAGTCAACTATCACGATACTAAAGCTGAGTATGCTAGGAACTTTGTAAAACAGCTTAAGTGGTATAAAAGGCACTATATTAATGTTTCATACGATGATTTTCGTAAGTTTATTGGCGGAGAAAAGAAGTATACCGATAGACCCGGGATTATGCTCACTTTTGATGATGGTTTTAAGCAAAACAAAACAGTAGGAGCCAGATTGCTTAATGAATATGGCTTTACTGGATACTTCTTCGTGTCGTCCGAGTTAGTGGATACAGATAAATACATGACGACTGATGATCTAAAGGATTTAATAAAAGAGAATCATGTAATCGGATGTCACACAGCCACGCACCACAGGATGGATGTTAGCGACACAGAGGAAACACTTATTAAAGAAATAGTAGATAGCAAGAAAACTCTTGAAAGAAAAACCGAATCTGAGATTACTTCATTTTGCTGGGTTGGCGGAGAAGAGGAACACTATACTAGGGAAGCAGCTAACAAAATAAAGAACGCTGGTTATAAGTATTCATTTATGACCAATTCAGAAGTGTTAACGACGGATACTAATCCACTCCAAATTCAAAGAACCAATGCTGAAACCTTCTGGAGTATGGCACTTTTACGATTCCAATTATCGGGATTTCAAGATAAAAGATATAAAGGTAAGAGAGACAGAGTTAATGACCTTACCAAGTAAGGGAGAACAGAATGATACGAATATGCGTAAAGAGGCCGTTATACAGCTATGAACGCGTAGTTTTTCCTAATAGCATAATAGAAAGCAAGGCTGATATCATCCGTTACATGAGATATACGGTTGGTGATGTTGAAGGTCTAAAATACGAAGAAAAAGACGAAACGCTGATTAATGATCTTACATTATCTGAAGATGAACTTTTCATGCTTTATGATAAGAAGGTTCGAAACGAGATAAGGCGTGCAGACAAAGAGGATATTTCATTTTTATTTTATAATGCAAAAGAAATATCAAAAAACATAAACAAAGTAAAAGAAGTTATAGATAAGTATTATGACTTTTGTGACGGGATCAATAAGCCTGAATTAAAGAATAATCTTAATCAAGATGAATTTAAAGCATTTGTGGCAAATGGAAACATAGCAATATCAAAGGCTGAATACGGAGACGGATGGGTGTATCACATCTATATGTATGATGACAAGACGGCCATGCTTTGGTTTTCATTTTCTGATTACAGAAACTTAGAAGGCAAGAATCAGGTGGCCGGATGGGCCAACAGGGCGCTTCATCACAAAGACATGATGGCATTTAAAGAGCTTGGATTAGAAAAGTACGAATGGGGTGGAATTTCAAGCAGTAAAGAGCCTAACGGAATAGACAAGTTCAAGATGAACTTTGGAGGCACAGTTACAAATGTTTACTACGACTTCAAAGGAAATACGCTTAAGGGAAAGATATTGATTGGGCTTAAGAGTTTAATAAGCAAAAGGAAAGCGGAATGAAGATTTGCGTGCTCTTTGTAGAGCCTATGAGATATGGACTTGAACTCATAGAGGATGTCTACAAAAAAACAGAACATGAATTTAAATATATATATATTCAGGATCATGAGGTAAGCGACAGAGAGCTTAAGGTACCGGACGATAGCCTCATCCTCAAAGGCACCTCGAATGATAAATGCAAATTATTGGTTAAAGAGCTAAAGCAATTTGCTCCCGAGCTAATGGTGATTAACGGATATGTTGGAAGTGTACAGGAGAAGGCAATAAGGTATTGTAAGAGGAATAAAATCCCGTATGCCATAGAATCAGATACACCATTACGAATTCCCTCAAATCCTTTGAAGGCAGTTATCAAGAATTATTTATTGAACCATAGATTAAATAATAAGCTTTGTTACGGCTTTGCCGGAGGAACACCGCAAAAAGAAAACTTTTTACATTATGGAATATCTGAAGATAGGTGTTTCATCATGCCTATGAGCGTGAGCGAAAAGCGATTTGAAAAAGAAGTTAACAAGTTGCCTGCAAAGGAAGAATTAAAGAGAGATAATAACCTTGTCGGTAAGAGCGTGTTCTTGTATGCCGGAAGACTTGCGGAAGAAAAGAATGTAAAGTTGTTGTTAAAGGCATTTAAAAAGATAGAGTCTAAAGATACTGCACTTTTGATACTTGGTGCCGGAGCAGAAAATGCTGATTTGATAGATTTTGTGAGCCGTAATCAAATGGAAAATGTTTACTTTAAGGGGCATGTGATTTTCCCTGAAATAGTAAAGTATTACAAAATGGCAGATTGCTTTGTGCTTCCATCTAAGGCAGAGCCTTGGGGACTTGTTGTAAATGAGGCAATGTCAGTTGGGTTACCTGTTATTTTGTCATCGGCTGTCGGATGCGCTAAAGACTTATTGAAAGATAATAAGAATGGCTTTTTTTTCGAGAGTGAAAACGAAGAAGACCTTGTTAAGTGTTTTAAAAGCGCCATGGCAGCAGATTTACATCAAATGGGCGAAGAGAGTAAAAGAATCATTGAAGGCTGGGGAATGGATAATTATTTGAAAGCCTTTAACGAGGCGATAGAAGTAATAAGCAGACGTTGAGGATGAGCTTTGAGCAATATTAAACTAAGCGTAATAATACCTGTATATAACGTTGAAAATTACATAGAGCGAAACGTAAAGTCATTGCTTAAAAACATCGCAGATGACATAGAGGTCATTTATGTTGATGATCAGAGCAAAGATTTATCATGTGAAGTCTTAGAAAAGTATATACAGGGGAAAAGCAATATTCACCTTTTCAAGAAGGCTAATTCCGGTCCGGGAGCCACAAGAAATTATGGCTTAGACAGGGCAAATGGAAAGTATGTTTTTTTCTTAGACAGTGATGATTATATAAGTGATATTTCACTTGATAAACTGATTGACTTAGCAGAGCGAAATGATTTAGATATGCTTGAATTTTGCTACAGATTAGTGGATGAAAACGGTAAAGAGTTGGTGTCGCCAAACACTTCAAAAGAAGGCTCTGTAAACAAAGTAATGACAGGGGCATGGTGGCTTAGAACCGAAAAGTGTTGCAGTCTGCAGGTAGCCTATTTTTATAAAAGAGAGTTCCTTTTAGGTAATAATCTAAAAATGCCTGAAGGCGTGATTCATGAAGACTTCGAATATGTAGCAAAGTGTATGTGGTATGCAAATCGTTTTATGAAGGTAAATGATTGCCTTTATAACTACGTAATGAGACCATCTTCTATCATGCACACAAAAGGCAAGCAGCATAGAATCGATTCACATGAAGGCATTTACAGGACGATTGAGTTTGTAAAAGCGAATGTAGATGAGGATACATACCGAGATTACTTTGAGCCATATATTATTTCTGAGTTTTATAATTCTGTTCATATACAGATCCAGAACGGTGAAAGTATTAGGAAAAACTTTAGGAATAATCCAAAATTCAGAGAAGATATTTTAGAATGGCTCAAAAAGACAAAGAGTAAAACTCAGAAAGTTCAGTATTTTGCGATAAGATTCAAACTATATGAACTATACACGTTAATGTATAAGATATATGACAAGATTCGACCAAACTATTTGTCTGCGAGGTAAATTAAGTGGATAAGATTTCCGTTATAGTGCCCGTTTATAACGTTGAAAATTACATAGATAAATGCGTTGACAGCATAGTAAATCAGACTTATTCAAATCTTGAAATAATACTTGTTGACGATGGCTCAACTGATAATTCGGGCAAGAAGTGCGATGATTGGGCTAAGAAAGATAATCGTATCATAGTCATTCATAAAGAAAATGGTGGATTGTCCGATGCCAGAAACGCAGGGTTGAACATAGCAACAGGAGAGTGCATAGGATTTGTTGACAGTGATGACTGGATAGATGTAACCATGTATGAAAGTCTTTATAAAGAACTTTCGGATGGGAAAACAAACATAGCTTTATGCGAGTTCCTTGAAACAGAAACAGAAGATGTCAAAGAAGAGAAAACAGGCATAAAATACGAGTTTGCCGGCAGAGAACTTTTGCGGCATATGTTTGAAGGAAAGCTTAATCCATATGTAACTTACTCCGTTTGGAAGTGCCTATACAGAAAAGAAGCAATCGAGGAACTGACATTTCCTAAAGGGCGTGTGTATGAAGACGTTCTATTTACCACTAAGGCGTTTTGGGAGCAGGCTCGCATAGTTGTTTTAGCGGACAAACTGTATTATTATAGAGTGAGAAGAGAAAGCATTACAAAGCGCGGCTTTAACCGAAAACAGGTTGAAGACATATTAGCATATTGTGATGGGTTACTTGAGTTTTACAAAGAAAATGGTACAGAAGTTGAAAAGCAATATCTGAATGAAGCAATTTTATGGACAGTATTGTCTTTTAGATACGATGTATTAAATAGCAGTAAAGATGATAGCCTTGCAGCATTGCTTAAGGATTATTTGCGACGCAATAGCATAGGCTTTTTTTCTGTATTACGGAAAGATATCAAAAAAAGAATTAAGTATACTGTATGGAATGGTCCAAAGTTTGGGTGCAGAGTGATGCAGGCCGTGACCTCCATTGTGAAAGGCCAATAGATGGTAATAGTAAAATTCCAAGGCGGAATTGGAAATCAACTTTTTGAATATGCATTTTATAAGCAATTAAAGCACATGGGTAAGGAAGTTTACGCCGACCTTTCTGCATTTAGAACAGACTTTCAAATACGCGATTTTGAATTGGAAAAGCTAGGACTGACCGTTCAAGAAGCTTCTAAGAAAGAATTAAGAAAGTTAGGCCAATTACATGAAACACTTTATGATAAAGTGATGTTCAGACTTAAGGGGCGGAAAACAACAGTTTCTGACGAATTTGGACAGGTCTTTAATCCGATATTTTTTGAAAAAGATAATGTTTTACTCGATGGATATTGGCAGACCAAGAAATACTTTGAAGATGTGTTTGAAGATGTAGTTTCAGAGATAGATTTTGAAAGAAACCTCGATGCTGAAAATAAATGCATCTCAGAAGAAATGGGAAGGTGCGAATCGGTTTCTGTTCACATGAGGTTTGGAGACTATGTGGGTCACAAACTTTATAGTGGCATTTGCACTCAGGAATATTACAAGAAAGCGGTGGAGCATATAAAAGCTCATGTCGGTAGTCCGAAGTTTTTTGTAATAACGGATGATGAGGAAAGAGCTAAGGCAGTCCTTCAAGATGAAGAGTTTACTATCCTTAATAACAATAGAGGTAGTGATTCATATAAAGATATGTATCTTATAAGTTCATGTAAGCACCATATCATGGCTAACAGTTCGTTTAGCTGGTGGGGTGTAATGCTTGATAAAAAGAAAGCGGGAATAGTCGTTTCTCCGTCTGTTTGGCTCAATGGTGTTGATACAAAGGATATTTGGGAAAAAGAATGGGTGAGAGTTTAGAAAAGGAACCATTATTTAGCATAATACTTCCAATCTATAACGTGGAAGAGTATCTTGAAGAGTGCGTTAATAGCGTGCTTTCACAGGATTGTTCCGATTATGAAATTGTCCTGGTTGATGATGGCTCGTTAGACAAAAGTGGAGCTATATGTGACAGACTTCAAAAAGAGCATGATTGCATTAGGGCATATCACAAGGTAAATGGTGGCCTTTCATCGGCCAGAAACTATGGAACAGAGAGAGCACTGGGAAAGTACATTTATTATCTGGATAGTGATGATTTCATTGCTCAAGGAGCATTATCCACGTTTCGCGAATTAATTGAAAAGAAAAACTACCCTGAAGTTATTCTTGAAAATGGGCAGTATTACTACAATGGTGAGAAGCAGACAAAAGTTGTTAAGTTTACCGGCGGAGAGGATTTTGGATATCTAACCGGTGCCGAGGCGCTTCACAAGCTTATTAAAGGTCAACCTCTACATGCAGCATTTGGAAAATGCTTTAAGCGTTCGTTTTGGAATGAAAACGGGTTTAGATTTACTGAAGGACTTACGTCGGAAGACTTAGATATTATTTATAAAGTGATCTACAAAGCCGATAAAGTGGCGATGACGTCAGAACCATTTTACGTATATAGAGAGAATCGTGAAGGCTCTATAATGAACAAGTTTAAAGAAAAGAATATGAGAGACTTGTTTGCTATATTTGATGGTTGGGAAGAATTCTTTGAAAAGAACAATTGTGATGAACTGACCATTAATGGCATGAGAAGACTATTTGGAGATGTCTACTACGACTTCGTGATATGTAAGCTTGGCGTGGTTGAATCTGCCGATATGGAAAAGCTTTATGAAGATTCCAAGAAATATATTTCATATTTAGAATATACGAGGAGAAAATATATATTCTCTTTGTATAAAGCATTTGGATTAGAAAAAATAGTAAGAAGAGTTAGATGGATTGCGAGGTTTGATGCATTACTGTCGTACCTTTCTTGCTGATGTACAGATAGATGGAAAGTGGAAGCGCTCTAAGAAAGTCATATGGAGAGGAAAGCTTAAATGGTATTTAGTTCTGTAGTTTTTCTGTTATTATTCTTGCCCATTGTTTTTATGGGCAATATTATTATAAAAAAAGAATATTCGAATTTGTGGTTAATGCTTGCAAGCCTCACATTTTATGCGTGGGGTGAACCTTATTTGGTCTTCTTAATGATTATATCTATCATTGTGAATTATCTAGTTGGCATTGCGTTAGCCAAAACAACCGACAGGGCGGCTACTCGCAAAGTATTGCTTGCAGCAGGAATACTCCTAGATTTAGGAATACTTGGATATTATAAGTATGCAGATTTTTTTATAGAAATCATCAACAATTTCGCTGGAAGAGAAATGATACCGTTGCTTGATATAGCCTTACCAATTGGCATTTCTTTTTTTACATTTCAAGAAATATCATATATTGTTGATGTTTACAGAGGCGATGTTCAGGCCTCTACTAGTTTGGCGAATGTTGCGTTATACATCTCTTTTTTTCCTCAATTAATAGCCGGACCGATTGTAAAATATAGAGACATAGATCGGCAGATTAAGGACCGGTCAGGTTGTTGGACGGATGTTTCTGATGGTTTTAAGCGTTTTATGTATGGGCTTGGCAAGAAAGTGATTATAGCGAACAACCTTGGAATTTGTGTCGACAGAATATTCTCATTTGAAGTTGACACAATAGATTTTAGAACTGCTTGGATTGGAGCATTGGCGTATACATTTCAAATCTATTATGATTTTTCAGGGTATTCGGACATGGCAATTGGATTAGGGAGAATGTTCGGGTTTAAACTACCTGAGAATTTTAATTATCCATACTTGTCTAAATCCGTATCTGAATTCTGGAGAAGATGGCATATCTCATTAGGACAATGGTTTAAGGAGTATGTGTATATTCCACTTGGTGGTAATCGGAAGGGGAAAACTAGGACGTATATAAACCTAATGATAGTTTTTTTCTTGACAGGGCTTTGGCATGGTGCTGACTTATCATTTATTGTGTGGGGATTGTATCATGTATTCTTTTTGATTATTGAAAGAGCAGGCTTAAAGAAAGTGCTTGATAAAACAAAGTTCTTTTCTTTGATTTACACCTTCATCTTTGTAATGATAGGGTGGGTATTGTTTAGAGCGGATAACCTTGTGATAGGTATAAGGTACATTTCGCATATGATTCTTCCGTTTAGACATATAGATACAAGCAGTATCAGTATATGGGAATACCTGGATAAAAAGTGTATTTTTGCATTTATGTGTGCCATTGTTGGAGCGGGATACGCTAAAAAAGTATGCCCCGAAAGACTAAGACGTGCGTGGGATGGTTCAGTCATAGAGGCGGCATTTTGTATTATCGTATTTATTTTATGTGTTGCTGCTATTGCTAGCGACACGTATAATCCGTTCATCTATTTTCAGTTCTAGGAGAGGATAATGAAAGAGAAGAAGTTTGGAAGGGTTTTGATTCTAAGCTCTTTTACAATACTCATATTGCTTTCAAGAGTTATATGGTTATTTGTAGAGAAATATTTTGATGAAACAAACTACGAGAATAGGGTGCTAGCTGAAAAACCCTGTTTTACGGCAGAGGGTTATAGCGAATACTTCGATGCATATACTGCCTATTTCAATGATAATTTGCAATTTAGAAATTGCTTAATACAATTAAATTCTTATATAGACTCTGTTTTCTTTGGAAAGGCTTCTGTTTCTAACGTTATTTTAGGAGAGGACAATTGGCTGTTTTATTGGGGAGAAAGTGATGGAAATCCTAAAGGGTGTTATCAAGGTACAAATATTCTTACAGAAGATGAATTAGAGGAATTAGCTAATAATCTCAAAAAACAGAGAGATTATTTGGAGGAGAATGGGAAAGAGTTCGTTATTTTTATAGCCCCTAACAAAGAAAGGATATACTGGGAATACTTGCCTAAAAAATGTGGAATTCCGGCAGATAACTATATGGCTTTGCAAATATATGATTATCTGAAGAAAAAAACAGATTTGAGAGTGGTTTATCCGTATGACCAACTGATAGAAGCAAAAGAGAGCCTAGATGAGCAAATATACTACAAAACCGATACACACTGGAATTATATCGGAGGGTATGTTGGTGCTACAGCACTTTTAGAGGAACTCGGAATTGAAATGCCAAGATTATATGACAAAAATATGACTATAAGTGAGTGTGGCACAACGTCAGGAGACTTGGCGGGGATGCTTAATTTAAAAAATCAATTGTCATTTATAGATGTAGAATATATGGTAGAGGGATATGAACTCCATAATCGCAAAGAAATAGAGTGGAATTTTGATGGAATGATACATTATAGGGCAACTGATGCGGATCCAAGAAAGCTTTATGTTATACGAGATTCTTTTTCGTCGCACATGGCATTATATCTAGGGAGTCAGTTTAATGAGAGTTATCTAAGGAATCGGGGAACATATACTCTTGAAGATTTAGAGAAGTGTAATCCAGACATTGTTGTACTTGAGATTGTTGAGCGATATGCAGATAGTCTTGCATCTTTTACAGTTCAATGAAGATAATGCGATAGAGTTTACACATATCTATAAGGAAATATAAAAATGTTGATGGAAGATAAAACAGTAGCTATATGCATACCGGCATATGAACATAGGGAGCTATTAGAAAGAGCAATGGCTTCTATTTTTGCACAAACATTTGACGATTATGTGGTTGTAATTACGGATGATTCTAAAAGTGATGAGATTGGTTCATATGTAAAAGCGTTAAACAATAAAAGAATAATCTATAAGAAAAATAGCATGAGTAAAGGCACATCGGAAAATATTAATGAGGCACTAAAAATTGCGCTTTCTCTTAATGTTAAATATATTAAAATATTATTTCAAGATGATTGGTTTTCGGAAAAAGAATCGTTGAAGAAAATGGTCTCTTATCTGGATGAAACAGGAGCAGATGTGGTGTTTGTTGGGAATTATGAGTGCTATCCATCTGCGAAAGATATTCATGTTTGTGGGAAAGAAGATATATGTAAGCTCCAGGAAGACATATCTAATCTCTATAGAGGTAATATTTTAGGAGCGCCTAGTAATATTATTTATAAGGCAAAGGAATTCTATTTCGATTCCAGGTTTACTTGGCTACTGGATGTAGATTTTTATTTTAACATTCTAAATAATAATAGTTTTGAATATATTTATGAACCTCTTATGTCTATTGGCCATGATGGAGATCAGCTGACTGATTATTATAAGGCACATCCTCGTGAACGGATAATGGAAGCAAGAAGACAGTATAGGAAATATAAGTATATCCATAACCAAGAAAATCTTTTTTACATTAATAATATGGAAAAGCAGTACATAAGAAAAAGGGTGCGCGGTATATTGAGAAAGAAGCAGGAAGAGTCATAAGCAAGGAAAAAGAGATTGCTTATAGAGAGGAGTCTATATGCTGTTACTTAGGAAAGCTAAAAAGATTGTGAAAAGAATAGTATACTTCGTAGCTCCTAATTTGATTGGCCCTGAATGCTATAGGATACAAAGGCTGAAAGAACTTATGACTGGTAAAGATGGCCAAATTGCAGTTTTTACTCACCGTATGGGAGGTGGGTCAGAGAAATACATTCAAGATAGAATCGCGTGTGGAGACTTTCAATCCGACGAATTGATTTTTGTTTATTCAATGACAAATGATGATGGGTATTATGTAGAGAAAAAAATAGAGGACAAAACGTATAGATTCTATTCTCCAACAGCTGATATGTTAATGAAGGAGCTCGGGAAGTGTATAGTTAACGAGATACTAGTTAACAATTTATTTGAATTTAGAGACATAGGATTAATTACCGGAAAAATATTAGAGTTTAAAAAGAAGCATTCAACTTTTGTTAAGATGCTTATTCATGACTATTATTGCATATGCGATAATGTTCATTTGTATAGTAGTACTAATGGCTATTATTGTGGAATGAAGAATTGTGAAGAGTGCAAGGATAGGAAAGGCAATATTTCTGCGTGGAGGAGTATGTGGAAAGCATTTCTCTCGAATTGTGATGAGGTAATTGCTTTTTCATATGACTCGAAGATTAGACTTCTAAAGATTTATGATGATTTGCCAATCGATGTTGTGCCACATGTGTCTTCTGAATTAAGGAAAGCTAATGTAAACTACCATGGGGATAGGATAAATGTCGCAATTCTAGGAGATTTGTCAGAAGTTAAGGGTGAAAGAGTAGTTGCTGAAATTGCTTCGAAGATTAGAGAGCTGAACCTTAATATCAAATTGCTACAGATAGGAAGAAATATAAATGGCACAATAGAGGGTGATGATATATACGAAGTATATGGGAAATATGATAGATCCCATCTGCCAGAAATAGTAGAGGAATATAACATTGAAATTATTCTAATATTATCAGTTATACCGGAAACTTTTTCATACACGACGCAGGAAGCTATAATGCTAGGGCTACCTGTTATTTGCTTTAATTTAGGGGCGCAAGCTGAGCAAATACAGAAATATGAAAAAGGGATATTAGTAGATAAGATTGATGCTGTGAATGTTATAGAAAGCATATTGGCGTTTAGGGGAAAAGGAGGTGCTTGAACCTGTTATCGATAATTGTTCCTATATACAATGTTGAAAAAGAAGTATCGAAATGCATAAAATCGATTATTATGCAAACCTACACTGATATTGAAGTGTTGCTTATAGATGATGGCTCTACAGACAGTAGTGGATCTATCTGTGATTCATTTGCGGAACAAGATGCTCGGATTAAGGTGTTTCATAAAGATAATGGGGGCCTTTCTGATGCAAGGAATTTCGGATTAGATAAGGCAACGGGTGATTATGTTGCGTTTGTCGATGGTGATGACTACATTCACCATCAGATGTTTCAAATAATGATTCGATTATTGGAAGAGACAGGTTGTAATATGTCTGTTTGCAAATTTGAACGAATCGATGAGAAAGATAGTGTCGAAGAGATAGATTATGACGTGGATTATTTGGACTATTACACGCTAGAAAATAAAGATGCGATGCAAGACTTGACCCTAGTAGAGGTTATTGCGTGTAATAAAGTATACAAGAGGGATATTTTTGAAAATATTAGATATCCTAAAGGTAGATTTCATGAAGATGAATACGTTATTTACAGTTTACTTTTGCAGTGTGAAAAACTAGTCGTCGTAGATTTGAAACTGTATTTCTATATAATGAGATCCGATTCTATTACGCATAGAATGAGTGAAAAAAGAATGCGTGATGCTATGGATGGAATATTCGAGGGGCTTAAAATATGTAACGGCATCGTGAATGAATCAATCATAGATTCTATTGTGACAAGGTATTGTAGTTATTGTATAGATTGTTATGAGAAGATAAGGAATGGGATATATAACGAAGTTGGAGTACAGAGTGTACGTGAACTACAAGCAGGAGTAAGGGAAATATCAAAAATAAAGAAAGACATTAAAATTGAGTATAAGTTATTTGCGACAAATTTGGGTGGCTATAATTTGTTGGTTCCTTTAATAGATGGTTGTAGGCGCATAAAAAGAAAACTGAGCAGATTTATCAATAGATGATGTAGCATTGACGCATTTGATAAATTGCAGGAATAATGATAGCATAAAATAATGAGTTTATATCTAAATAAAGATTATTCTAGTGCGTATATTTATTACATTTTTTAGCAAACAATAAAGATTTTCGAAGTTTAATTATGGAAAAAAGAAAAGTATCAATAGTCTTGCCAGTGCATAATGGTGCAGATTATGTGGCAGAGTCAATAAATAGTATAATAGCCCAAACATATGAAAACTGGGAGCTTATTGTCGTTAATGATTATTCCACAGACGACACATTGGAGATTTGTCTGGACATAGCAAGTAAAGACTCTAGGATTAGAGTGATTTCAAATGAGAGAAATCTAAAACTCCCCAGTACATTGAATGTTGGATTTAGAGAAGCTACTGGTGATTATTACACATGGACATCCGATGACAACTTGTATAAACCAAATGCTATAGCAACACTTGTGGAAACGCTTGAGAATAATCCAAATGTGGTGATGGTATATTCAGATTATACCAACATAGATGTGGCTGGGAATACGATTGGGGAGTGTAAACTTCAAGAACCGGAATATATTGTTACAGGAAACGTTTGTGGAGCCTGTTTCCTGTATACAGCGGAAGTGGCAGAAAGGATTGGGGAGTATGACACCAATCTCTTCCTGGCGGAAGATTATGACTATTGGATGCGTATTTATAAGTATGGAAGAATGTTGCATATTACTGATAATCTATATCTATACAGAATACATGCGGGATCCCTTACCGAGACAAAAAAAGCATTAATAAAAGAACAGACTTATAAAACTATCGAGAAAAATTTTCTTCCGCTATATGCAGATGCAAAAGAGCACGGCCTTAACTATGAATTTTTCGATCATATTCTAGTTAGAGCTGAGGCGCATAAAGATGAAACAGCAAAAATGCTCTTCATTGTAGATGGAGGATATAAGAGCCTCGTTAACAGAAGAGTTTTTAAAGAAAAAACAAAAGAAAGAATCAGAAGTACGTATTTATTCAAAATTCTTCGAAGATTGAAAGGAATAATTTGTTAATACATGGAGCAGTACACGACACATATTAAAGCTAAAACTGGCTGGTTTGATATTAATCTGAGAGAGTTAGTTCGGTATAAGGATCTCATTTGGCTTTTTTTTAAAAGAAATTATACAACCACATATAAGCAGACAATACTAGGTCCGTTATGGTTGATTTTTAGGCCATTGATTTCTGTTTTATTATATGCATTTATATTTGGCAATTTGGCAGGATTATCTACGAGAGGTGTTCCACAGTTTTTATTCTATCTTTGTAGCAATGCACTGTGGACATTTTTTGCTGCCAGCTTCACTAATACATCAAACACATTCATTGCGAATGCTGGAATAATGGGGAAAGTTTACTTCCCGAGACTCGTGATGCCGATTTCATCTGTGCTAACGGGTACACTTGACTTGGGAATTCAACTAGTGATGCTTATTATAGCAATTCTATTTTACAGTATTAATGGATATAACTTTGGATATGGTTGGTCATTATTGTTAGTTCCAATTCTTATATTTCAGGCAGGATTGCTTGGTCTAGGATGTGGAATCATTATAGCGGCCATGACTACAAAGTACAGAGACTTAGTTTTTCTTGTAGGATTCGGAATACAGTTATGGATGTATGCCACTCCTGTCGTTTATACAACTGAGATTATTCCACAAAAGTATTTGTCTGTATATATGCTTAATGCAATGTCACCGATAATTGAATGCTTTAGGAGTGTGATTTTAGGTATTCCGACTGATGCATGGCGTTACTGGGGGATAAGCTGGATAATTACTTTGATAGTATTGGTAATAGGGGTGATTCTGTTCAGTAAAATTGAAAAAACATTTATGGATACGGTATAAGAAATGTCAGACTTAGCTATTAAAATAGATAATTTAAGAAAACAGTATAAACTTGGAGCAATTGGTGGACAAACTCTTAATGCAGAAATTCAGTCGTGGTGGGCAAGAAAAAGAGGGAAAGAGGATCCCAACATGCTAATTGGCCAAACTGTAGAAAATTATGGGGAGGCATTTTGGGCGCTCGACGGGATTAATCTCGAAATCAAAAAAGGTGAGGCTGTTGGTATTATCGGAGGGAATGGTGCTGGTAAATCCACACTTCTTAAGATACTTTCGAGGGTAACGGCGCCTACAGAAGGTGACATATGGATTGATGGAAGAATTGCTTCTATGTTGGAAGTAGGGACTGGCTTTCATGGTGAACTTACTGGAAGAGAAAATATATACATGAACGGTGCAATTCTAGGTATGACACGAAAAGAAGTTGACGAAAAGATTGAGTCTATTATTGACTTCTCTGAGTGCAGACAGTTCATTGATACTCCGGTGAAAAGGTATTCTTCCGGGATGTACGTAAAACTTGCATTTGCGGTGGCATCTCATTTAGATGCAGAAATCATGATTATGGATGAGGTTCTTGCTGTTGGAGATATGGCATTTCAGAAGAAATGCCTTTCTAAAATGGGTGATGAGGCACATGGCGGAAAGACTGTTCTTTATGTAAGCCATAATATGGCTACTATTAGAAATTTGTGCACGAGGTGTATTGTCCTTGATAAAGGTAAGATGATATATGACGGCGATGTTGAACAAGCCATAGCTGTATATATGAAAAATTCAGAAGGGGATATGAAGGTAAAGCATGTTTTTGATGAAAAGCAGAGAACTTCATTAGATTTAGGGCATAAAATATTAATAAAAGAGCTTGAATTTGAAGATAAAGAATATCCGACATTTAATACGCAGGAAAGTATGAGAATAAACATTAGGTGGGAAGCCAAAGAGGAAGTTAAGGATATCAGAGGCCGGCTGGAAATTTTTTATGCAGATGGTACTATTGCAGGGATGGCCGAATCAAAAACTATAATGGATGTCAATGCAAAATCTAAAGGAGAGACTAAATTAGCTTTCAACCTTAAAAATCTGGCAACTGGGACGTATTATTTCCGTTTTACATTTTTTACGTTGAATTCTATGGGAATTCATACTGGGATTGAAGAGACAGCGGAAAAGATTTTTTTTAAGGTGATTGATACAGTATCCAATAGAACCGGGTGGCTTAGACAATATTGGGGAAGCGTAAGATTTGATGATTTGCAACTTATAAAATGACGGGGGAGACCGATGAACAAAGTTTTTGAAAGTATAATAAATAAAATATTGATTCATAGGTGTTTATTACATTTTCAACCTAGAAATAAATATAAGTATAGTGCAGAGTATGAAATAGCGTTGAAAAATATAGAGAGATCAACGAATATGGTAGATTTAGGTTGTGGAAATACACCCCATCCTAAATCTAAGGTTGCTGTTGATAAATATATTGAGCCTATCCATCGACAGTATGGTTCAAATAAGAGGATAGATGTATCTTCAATTGAAAAATGTGGAATCAAATTTGTACAGGCAGATTTTGAAAAACTACCATTTGAGGATAAAGAGTTTGATTTTGCATATTCGCATCATGTTGTGGAGCATTTAGATAATCCGATAAAAGGAATGCGAGAAATGATGCGTGTTGCGCGTGGGGGGGTGATAATGTGCCCCGGACCAATGCAAGAGTATGTGTTTGGTAGAAAATACCATAAATGGATTGTTACAAGCAGAAAGAATACCATTATCTTTATTGAAAAGGATTGGGATGGGGTGATTTTTGGAGAAGGTCCATACGTTGAAAATGGTAAAACTAAAATGCCAAAGGATTGCAACCCGTTTGATATTTTATTGAATGATGGTAATTGGTATCACGGGTTGAATAGATACAGAAGATTAACGGAATTACTTCGTAGAGAATGGTACGGTCATAAACCGAGTATGGAAGTGGTTTTTAACTGGACCGATTCTTTTGATTACATAGTGATTTATAAAGACGGAAATATTGAGAGGTCAAATAACAAATGAAAAAGCTGGTAGTGTTTCCTAGTGATCCAATCGAGGCCTATATTGAAGTGGGACTTACATACGATTATTTAGAAGACTATTATAATCCAGGAGGATATTTTGATGAGGTATATAGTCTGACGGTGTGGGGTGACAGAGAAGAGTATAGACGTGGGAAAATGACATACATCAAGTGCGCTGCAAAAGAGATGCACAGAAAGATTTTGGAAATCAAGCCCGATGTTATAAGAGCTTACGGAGGATATGTAGCATCCGACTTAGCGCAAGTTGCCAAAGAAGAAGGAATACCGATTGTCGTTTCTGTTCATGATACTAATCCTGATTTAATTCATGATTCTTTGAAATATGCTGATTATATTGTGTGTATGGCTAAAGCAGTAAAACAAGCAGTCTTAAATAAAATATCTTTTGACGATAAAAAAATATGGGTTATGCCAAATAGAATAGATGAGAATCTTATGAAAAAAACGATCGATAAGGGATTTTTTTCTGAATTAGAGAAGAGGTTTCCTGGCAAAAAACATATCTTGCACGTGGGTAGAAAGTCTGAACAAAAGAATCTTGATACAGTTATTAAGTCCATGAAATACTTAGATGAAGATACAGTAGCCATATTTATAGGAAGAGGCGATGTGTCACCTTACGAGAAATTAGCTAAAGATATTGGCGTGTTAGACAGGTGCTTTTTTGTTGAATCAGTAAAGAACAATGAATTACCATATTGGTATTCCTGGTGTGATTGCTTTTGTACACCTTCTAGATGGGAAGGCTTTGGCTTTGTTTTTATAGAGGCGGCGGCTTGCGAAGCTCCAATAATAACATCAAATATCGGACCGATGAACGAATATCTAACCGATAAGCAAAATGCAGTCTTGGTTGATGATTATGAAAACCCGCAAGAAATTGCATATGCCATAAAGAAAGTGCTAAGCGGTGGTGCTGACATAGAAAGAATGTGCAATGAAGCTCGAAAAGTGGGACTTAACTTCGCTAAAAGTAAAGTAGATAAGCAAGAAATATCAATTTATGAAGAAGTAATGTCACATCCTATTAGATCAAAAAGAGCTCCATGGATAAAAAGAAAAATATGGGAAATAAAGAGTCGATGATGTATAATCTCGTTTCTGAGAGTTCAAGACATACGAAAGGTGAAGAAAAAATGTAAAAGTTGTATTGCTTTTGTCTATATTACATTGGTGTATTAGCTTATATTCAGACAGACTATTTTTTGAATACTCGAATGGTTTGAGTTTTTGGTGTAGATATATAGTAATTAAACTTGGCTTTGGAATAACACTATTTGCGCTTTATTGGTTGGAAATTACAATTATTAGGAGGTTCAGGAAAGAGCAGTTTATTCTTTTTGCTGTGTTTTTTTAATTAATGTAGGAGTACTGATATGCGTTTGGCCAGGGGTATGGGTAGATATGAGTATTCTGGAACCGGCAAAGAGTTTTCAACTTCAAACATGGCATCATGTTATTTCGTCATTTGTAGACATTTATTTTTTGATGCTATGCGTAACTTGAAGTATTGTGGTATAAATTGTGCTAAATAATATTTTTAGATATATTTCATTATAGGAGAAATCTAGAAGGAGGTAATGATATATATGAGCGACTATTCAAAACCATTAGATAAAGAGGGGTGGTCTGCGCATTATAATATTGAGTCACTTAACGGCGTAGTTAATAGTATAAAAAGTGAAGAGGTTTCGGTATGGTCCAAGGAATTAATTAATATTTGTTCAAAGGGGGCGTCATGCCTTGAGATAGGGTGTGGAACCGGTATTAGTTCGCTATGGCTTGCTAAGAATGGGTTTAATGTTACAGCTTTAGATTACACAGAATCATCTGTTGCACTCGTAAAAGCAGCAGCCGAGAAACTTGGATATAACAATATTAGTGTTATTCAAGCGGATGCCACAAGGGAATTACCATTTGGAGAAAAGCAATTTGATTACGCTTTTCAAGCTGGCTTACTAGAGCATTTTGAAACAGACGAGCAAATAAGGCTCCTTTCAATGTGGAAGAAAAACTGTAGAAAAATGATTTCAATGATTCCAAATGCTTCATCCATTCCTTATAGAGTTGGTAAGCAAATAATGGAGGAAGAAGGAACTTGGGAATATGGTTTAGAGATTCCTAAACATAGTTTTTCGGAAGAATTTACAAGAGCAGGTATTACCGTTGAAAAGGAATATACAATTGGAACTGAATGGGCTATGAGATTTCTTCCGAAGAAGCATTATGTTCGCAAGTTTTTTAGTAAATTGGAAAAGCAGGGATATAACCTAGATGGGTTCATGCAAGGATATCTTCTTGTTACAATAGGGAACTGTTAGAGGGCAATTCGGCATAAGCCGAATGTTTTCTTACTAATAACACTGTTTTGGAGAAAAAATGAGTTATATACGACGATTTAAGAAATCATTGAGCTGGATAAGGAATTATACTATAGATGGTAATGGAATTGCAGTAACCTCTAAAGAGGCATATATCTACCCTGAAGTAACAGGGTATTATATTCCGTCGCTTTTACAGTGGGGAGAGCGTTCTCTTGCTATGGGCTATGCAAATTATTTATGTTCTATTCAGAAAGAAGATGGTTCATGGTATGATCCAACAGATTCGCAACCATATGTTTTTGATTCTGCGCAGATTCTAAAAGGTCTTATCGAAATCAGAAATATAATGCCAGAAGTGGATGAGCATATTATTAAGGGGTGCGATTGGATTCTTTCCAATATGCAACCTGATGGTAGGCTTACAACGCCTGACAAAGGGGCATGGGGAAGTGATGAGGACTTTTGCTCAGAGTTAGTGCATATATATTGCTTATCACCGATTCGGAAAGCTGGGTATATTTTTAATAAGCCTGAGTACTTAGAAAAAGTTAATAGAATTCTTGCTTACTACAAGGATAATATGCTTGATAGAATCAAGAATTTTAGCTTGTTATCACATTTTTATGCCTATGTGATGGAAGGTTTATATGATCTTGGTGAAGTTAGTTTATGCCGAGAATCTATGGAGAGATTAGAGAAGTATCGTACATCAAAAGGAGCAATTCCAGGACTAAAAGATGTACCATGGATTTGTTCTACAGGATGTTTCCAATTGGCAATAGTATGGTATAAACTTGGTGAATTGGAAAAAGGTAATTCACTATTTTATTATGCTCTCAATTTGCAGAATGAATCAGGCGGATGGTATGGAAGTTATCCTGCTCTTGGATTTTTGGCTAAATTTTATCGAGGAAGAAAGAAGCCATTTTACTTTCCCGATGCAGAAATCAGTTGGGCTGTTAAGTATTTTTTGGATGCATTAGCTTTAAAAGAAAAACTGGAATTTGAAAAACAAGCCCATACGTTTCAGGATACTATAGGTGAAAAAGACGGAAGATATTTATTGGTAAAAAAAGTAATTGCAGATGTCGGAACTACTGCAGGAGTTGGGCTCAAGGTATGTGATGTCGGATGCGGAAAAGGTCGATACCTTAAGCGACTTGTGTTGGATTTGCCTAATAATGACTACTATGCATCGGATATATCAGAACGAGTTATGGGTGGAATTGATGTCGTTAAGGAAAAGCGACTAGGAAGCATGACAAACATTTCATATGAAGATGATTCTTTCAATGTAGTGTATGCATGCGAAAGATTTGAGCATGCTATCAATTTAAAGGCAGCATTCAAGGAACTTTATAGGATAACTAAACCTGGCGGAAAGATGATAATTATAGATAAGCCACTAGAGAAACTTGGACAGCTTGAAATCTACGAGTGGGAGCAGTGGATTGCTGATGATGATATGAGGGCATTCACAGCTGAGTGTGGTGGAGAAATAGAAATTTTAGAATCTGTTCCTTATGAGAATAAGGATGATGGTTTGTTTAGAGCGTGGATAATAACCAAAGGATAATTGTATAGAGAGAATGAAAGTATTTGTGGTTTTCGGAACAAGACCGGAGGCAATAAAGATGTGCCCTCTGATTTTGAAGCTAAAAGAAAAAAAGAAAATAGATTGTGTGGTATGCCTTACAGGGCAACATAAAGAAATGCTTAAACAGGTCATGGATGCTTTTGGTATACATGAGGACTATAATCTGAAAATAATGAAGGAGAGGCAGACTCTTACAACTATAACAACATCAATACTTGAGAAGATAGAACCTGTGCTCCAGAAAGAAAAACCAGATGTTGTTTTAGTTCATGGAGATACTACAACTTCATATGCGGCTGCGCTTGCGGCATTCTATCAACAGATTCCGGTAGGGCATGTTGAGGCTGGACTTCGTACAGGCAATATATATTCTCCGTTTCCGGAAGAGATGAACCGACTTTTGACAGATAGAATTAGTACGATTTTTTTCGCTCCAACAGAAAACAATAGAAAGAATTTAGCGTCAGAAGGAATTAATAATAATGTGTTTGTTACTGGAAATACGGTTATAGATGCGTTTCAATATACTGTTAAGGATAATTATCGCTTTTCAGAGGAAACACTGAATAATTTGGATTATGACGCAAATAGAGTAATTACAATCACTGCACATAGAAGAGAAAATCTTGGAAAGCCACTTCTTAATATTTGCAATGCCGTCAAGAAAATAGCGGCAGAATATCAGGATGTAAATTTTGTATATCCTGTTCATTTAAATCCTGCAGTAAGAGATGTCGTGTTTGATGTGCTTGGAGAAGTATCAAACGTTAACCTCATAGATCCGGTTGATGTATTAGATATGCATAATCTGCTTGCACGTAGTTTTATGATAATGACTGATTCAGGCGGTCTTCAAGAGGAAGCGCCGCATTTCGGCAAGCCGGTGCTTGTGCTAAGAACAGAAACAGAGCGCCCGGAAGCTGTTGAAGCAGGAACTGTTAAAGTAGTAGGCGTAAATGAATTTGATATATATAGAGAGGCAAAGAGGCTTTTGGATAATTCAAAGGTCTACGAGAAAATGGCACATGCTGTCAATCCATATGGAGATGGGCGTGCGAGTGAAAAAATAGTTGAGGCACTTGGTGAATTAATAGAGTAATAAGCGTTTTTTAATTTCAAAAGCATAAATAAAGAGATTATCTATAAGGGTAGATTTATTATGAAAATTGCAGTCGCAGGAACCGGTTATGTTGGGCTTTCGTTGGCAGTTTTATTGGCACAGTACAATGAAGTAACAGCAGTAGACATAATAGAAGAGAAAGTACAAAAATTGAATAATTGGATTAGCCCTATCCGTGATGATTATATCGAGAAATTCCTTGATGAACACGCGGATAGAAACTTAAATCTTCATGCGACCACCGATGGGGCAAGGGCATACGCAGATGCAGATTATGTAATCATCGCGGCACCGACAAACTATGATTCACAAAAGAATTTTTTTGATTGTAGCGCTGTAGAATCTGTGATTGAGCTTGTTTTGAAGTCATCTCCTGCGGCTACAATAGTTATAAAATCTACGGTTCCTGTCGGATATACAAAACGTGTAAGTGAGCAGTTCAAGACTAACAGGATACTATTCTCTCCAGAGTTTCTTCGGGAGTCTAGGTCTCTTTATGATAATCTGTATCCTTCTCGTATCATTGTGGGACACAACGGAGAAGAGGAAAAGGCAAAAATATTTGCCGACCTTCTAACGGAAGCCGCAGAAAAGCAAGATATTGACGTCCTCTTTATGGGAACGACTGAGGCTGAAGCTGTGAAGCTCTTTGCTAACACATACTTAGCGCTTCGTGTTGCTTACTTCAACGAGCTTGACACCTATGCCGAGCTGAAAGGGTTGAATACAAAGGATATAATCGATGGTGTTTGTCTTGATCCAAGAATAGGGAACCATTACAATAATCCGTCATTCGGCTATGGTGGATATTGTCTACCTAAGGACACAAAACAGCTTTTGGCAAATTATGAAAATATACCGCAGAATATGATGACAGCGATAGTAGAGAGTAATAGAACCAGAAAAGACTTTATTGCGGATAGAGTGCTTGAGAAGGCTGGCTATTATACTGGTTCTTCGCTGTGGGATATAGAAAAAGAAAAGGCTGTTACTATCGGGGTATATAGACTTACAATGAAAACAAATTCTGATAACTTTCGACAGTCGAGCATTCAGGGTATTATGAAACGACTGAAAGCAAAGGGCGCGACTGTTATCATATATGAGCCTACATTAGCGGATGGAACTACGTTCTTTGGCTCATTGGTAGTGAATGATTTGGAGGAGTTTAAAGTAAAATCAGATTATATTGTTGCTAACCGATATGAGTCTGTACTTGATGATGTGGTAGACAGGGTTTACACAAGGGACTTGTTTAGAAGGGATTGATAAGAATTTTTGTAAGTCAATTGCAGGTAGGCTCTGTATAGCTGAAGTATCAAAGGAGTAGAATTATTCCATAAAAAACGAGATTACGATCGTATCAATTTACAATAGAGGAGAAGATGTGAAAAAATTACGGGATAGGTGTGATTATTTAAGCGTTGTTCTGACAATTGTGGCTTTCACGAGTTCTTTTTTTACTGATTCGAGGATTTTTTCTGAACTACAAGTTGAAAACTTGGGGTACTACGTTTTTGATAAATGTATATATTTTGCTTTACTGCTATGCTTTTGGAAATGGATTCTAAAGGCAATCATAGGAGGAATTAAACAAAATTCATTTGAGTGGCGCCTACTAACTGTGTCTTTGATATACATGGTAGTTTTCCTGATATGCATATACTTTATATATCCTGCTGTCGAATTTGGTGGCGATATGCCATACTTTATTGGCCCGGCCAAAGAATACAGGATAAATGGTGGTTTACATTGGCTTTCTACGTTGTTTTATGTAATTGGGTACATGGCTTTCCCTATTTCAGGTGGGCCTACAATTCTTATGGCGGTTGCATCTTCAATTAGTTATGGGTATGTAGCGGTAAAAGCGAAAGAATTAGGTGTAAGGAATATATGGATTGCTTTATTATTCATTCCTCCGTTCATTATTTTTGGAATCTACCCTACTAGAATGACTATGATGACTTTGGCCTTCATGGTTTATTATACGTGGTTGCATGATAATTATAATACAAGAGCAGAATTATCAAAGACAAAGATATTCTTCTTTTTGATTATGACAGGTATGCTTTCTGTATGGAGAATGGAAGGAAAGTATTTGCTAATATTTGCTCCACTTTTTATTCTTCTTGCATTTAATATTAAGT
>JAEEGK010007900.1_pt1 | contig 25275 bp, 20 predicted proteins | sample 8958771 | NCBI WGS metagenome assembly JAEEGK01 (sample SAMN16246547, study PRJNA631951) | gut metagenome | biome: gut microbiome; feature: rumen; material: SC-attached | host: Bos | place: Iran: Karaj | collected 2018-10
CCAACTCTCATGGTGTGACGGGCGGTGTGTACAAGGCCCGGGAACGTATTCACGGCAGTATGCTGACCTGCCATTACTAGCAATTCCGGCTTCATGAAGGCGAATTTCAGCCTTCAATCCGAACTGAGACTACTTTTTTGGGTTTTGCTCCAGATCGCTCCTTCGCTTCCCTTTGTTATAGCCATTGTAGTACGTGTGTAGCCCAGGACATAAAGGGCATGATGATTTGACGTCGTCCCCACCTTCCTCCGATTTATCACCGGCAGTCTCTCTAGAGTTCCCATCATTACATGCTGGCAACTAGAAACAGGGGTTGCGCTCGTTGCGGGACTTAACCCAACATCTCACGACACGAGCTGACGACAACCATGCACCACCTGTATACAGACTCCGAAGAGCTATACTATCTCTAATATATTCCTGTATATGTCAAGCCCTGGTAAGGTTCTTCGCGTTGCTTCGAATTAAACCACATACTCCACTGCTTGTGCGGGCCCCCGTCAATTCCTTTGAGTTTCAACCTTGCGGCCGTACTCCCCAGGTGGGATACTTATTGTGTTAACTGCGGCACAGAGGGAGTCGATACCCCCTACACCTAGTATCCATCGTTTACGGCGTGGACTACCAGGGTATCTAATCCTGTTTGCTACCCACGCTTTCGTGCCTCAACGTCAGTTACGGTCCAGAAAGCCGCCTTCGCCACCGGTGTTCCTCTCAATATCTACGCATTTCACCGCTACACTGAGAATTCCGCTTTCCTCTCCCGCACTCTAGGTCACCAGTTTCCGATGCAGTTCCAAAGTTGAGCCTTGGTATTTCACATCAGACTTAATGTCCCGTCTACGCACCCTTTACACCCAGTAATTCCGGATAACGCTCGCCCCCTACGTATTACCGCGGCTGCTGGCACGTAGTTAGCCGGGGCTTCCTCCACAGGTACTGTCACTTTCTTCTTCCCTGTCGACAAAAGTTTACAATCCGAAGACCTTCTTCCTTTACGCGGCGTCGCTGCATCAGGGTTTCCCCCATTGTGCAATATTCCCGACTGCTGCCTCCCGTAGGAGTCTGGGCCGTGTCTCAGTCCCAATGTGGCCGATCAATCTCTCAATCCGGCTACTGATCGTCGACTTGGTGGGCCGTTACCTCACCAACTATCTAATCAGCCGCGAGCCCATCTTCAAGCGGATTACTCCTTTCACCCCTCTACCATGCGGTAGCGTGGTCATATCCGGTATTAGCAGAAGTTTCCCTCTGTTGTCCCAGTCTTGAAGGCAGGTTGCTCACGTGTTACTCACCCGTCCGCCACTAAACTTTCGTATCATGTAAACATTCAACTAAGTTCCGTTCGACTTGCATGTCTTAAGCGCGCCGCCAGCGTTCATCCTGAGCCAGGATCAAACTCTCATATTAAATATTTTAATTCTTTCGAATTAATTTCAATATAATAGCTTGTTTAGCTCTTACTTTTTTATTAGTTTGCGTAAAACTTTCGGTTTTACTTTTAATTGTTTTCGTACGTTATATATAACGCAACGATTGAACTCTGTTTGCTTTGTTTAATTTTCAAGGTACTTGTCGCATACTTGCGACGTCTTATATCATACATCAAGCACAATGTTTTGTCAACACTTTTTTTGAACTTTTTTAAGTTTTTTTCAAACCTTTTGTCGAAGCACGTTTGAAGGCTGCAAAAGCGCTATATAACAAAAACTTCCTAATATTTAAACATTACATTTAAATATTAGGAAGTTAATAAATTTGAAAACTAATATTGAATGCCCCAAACGACTAAGTCCTTTGCAGGTTTACCGCAAACAATACATTTATCATCAATCGGCTTAGCGTCTTCCAAGATACATCTCGACTTTGTACCTTTTATTTCCTTCATCTTTAATTCACATTCAGGATCTCCGCACCACATTGCTTTTACAAAACCTGGCTTTTCATTCATAATCTTCTTTACTTCATCTAGATTATGGCATTCGTAAGTAAGCTCCTCCAACCTCGCTTTCGCTTTATCAAACATATTGTTTTGTATCTTATTCATCAATTCTTTTACATACTCTACTATATCTATATCCATAGGCTCCACTAATTTTTCATATGTATCACGTCTAGCAAACGTAATTTTATTTTCGTTCAAATCTCTTTCGCCTATTTCAATTCTAATAGGTATTCCGTTTACTTCAGCTTCTGCAAACTTAAATCCAGGAGAGCGTTCTGTATTATCTACATACGCAACAATACCAGCATTAGATAATTTATTCAATATTTCATTAGAAATATCTTTTACTCTATCACTTGTACCAATAGGAATAATTGCAACTTGACGAGGTGCAATTTTAGGCGGCAAGATAAGTCCGTTTTCATCACTATGTACCATTATTAACGCACCTATCATTCTTGTCGTTACACCCCAAGACGTTTGGTAAACATATTCTAATTGATTTTCTCTATTTGAAAAAGTTATATCATAAGCTTTAGAAAATTTTTGCCCAAAATAATGGCTTGTTCCAGATTGAAGTGATACTCCGTTATACATTAATGCTTCTATTGTTAAAGTATATTCTGCTCCTGCAAATTTTTCTTTTTCGGTTTTTCTTCCAGTTATAACCGGAATTGCAAGAAATTCTTCAAAGAACTTTTTATACACTCCTAGCATATTTCTTGTTTCTTCTTCAGCTTCTTTAGCTGTTTCATGAATAGTATGCCCTTCTTGCCATAAGAACTCTCTACTGCGTAAAAACGGTCTTGTTTCCTTTTCCCATCTCATTACATTGCACCATTGATTATATTTCTTAGGCAAATCTCTATAAGAATTTACAACATTACTATAATAATCACTAAATAGTGTCTCAGAAGTAGGTCTTATACACATTCTTTCTTCTAATTCATTTTGACCACCAATTGTTACCCATGCAACTTCTGGAGCAAAACCGTTAATAAGTTCTCCTTCTTTTTTCATTAAATTTTCTGGAATAAGTACGGGCATATAAAGGTTTTGGTGACCTGTTTCTTTAAACATTTTATCTAATTCTTGTTGCATACGTTCCCAAATTGCATATCCATTAGGTTCTATTACTATACAACCCTTTACATTGGAATATGCAGCTAATTTGGCGGCTCTTATAACATCTGTATACCATTGTGCGAAATCTTCATTTCTACTAGTAATTGCTTTGTTTTTCATAAATTTTCTTCCTTTCATATATAACTAATCATATACTAACGATCTTTTCCTTTATCTGCTTTTAGTTTTGCTATCAAGCCTCTTATTCCTTTTGGCTGTTGTATTTCTGATTTTGTAAATACTGCAACTGTGGTATTGTCTTTTCCTCCTTGTACATACTCATTAAATTCAGGATTTTCCTTTAAATCATATCTTGCTTGTTCAAAATGATCTAAAGCTTTTAAAGCTATGTTTTCTGCAACCCTATCTCTTGGCGAATTTTTACATACACAATATAATTGCTCATCTGATAAAATATCTGTTACTCCATCAGAGCATACAACAATTGAGGAATAATCTGAATTAGATATAGTACTATATCTAGCTTTATTAGCTACCCCACGTCCAAGGCAAGCAGTTATTCCATTAGATTTTTTCCAAAATCTTATATCATCTTTTTTCATTTCTCCATTTTTGAACTTTTGATAAGCAGCAGAATCGTCTTGCGTAATTTGCTTTAGTCCATCTCTAGTTACTGCATAAGCTCTAGAATCGCCAATGTTAAATGTAATTGTATCATCTTTTCCAATAATTGTACAGCAAAATGTAGTTGCTCCAGAATTCGTACCTAAAGTTTTTATAATTTCAGAATCTATACTATTCAACAAATACAAAGCTTCACCATCTTCATTTAATTGTTCTATATTTCCGAAATATTTATCTGTGTCCAACCCGCAAAACCAATCTCTCGTCAATTTTACTGCTATATCACTTGCGACTTCTCCTTTATCGCAACCTCCTACTCCATCTGCAACTGCCATTAATTTGAACTCAGGATTATTCGGATGAGTTAGAAGCAATACTGCATCTTCTTGATTACTTCTTACTTTACCAACAGAAGAAACCGCATGCATTTCTTCTCCAACTTCAAGAGCTTTATATTGATGTGTCTTGCCCACTCCGGTTGCAATAGCCATATTTTCATAATTTACTTCTACATTTTTCATCCCTTGAGGTATAGAATTTGTTAATACATTCCCTTGTATTACTCTATTAACAATTACCGATACCATATCTTCCGGAGTAAATACGAGTTGAGATCTTAAGGACTTCATTGCCTCTTGATAGCCTTCGTTTTTATACGCGTATTCATGATAATTTCTTTTTGCATCTTCATTTGGTACGTTTTCTATTCCACCATAAGCATCTATGTAATATCGACAAAGCTCATCAATAAAGTCATCTGGGCTCATACCTTGAATAAAACTTCTTGCGCCATTGTTCCTTGTAAAACCATCAAATCCTTCGCCCTTTAACACTCTAATAATCGCATTGCTTATCTGCGTCAAGCACTCATTAAAGGAAAATCCAGCATTTTGCATTTTATTAGCCGTTTCTTCAAATGCACCTTTTAATGTACTAACTTCTTGCACACTCATATCCATTAGAACACCTCTTCACATTAGTTCTTTAGTAATTTTTCATCTATTCTTTAATAAATTCCATATTTTTCTTACAATTTTCCATATATTGCTCTACTAAAGATAGTACTTTTTCATCTTCTACTTTTTCTACTGTACAAAGACCATTTTCATAAGATTTATATCTTGAGCATATTACATCAACAACATCTGAATTTTCATCGGAATCGGTATATACAATATATTGGTCATCATTGTCTCCGTAATCAAACTTAAACAGAAGATTATATGTTTTTTCTTCTCCTTTTTCGTTACATATGTTTATAGTTTTATTTAGTTCCATAAACTAACGCCCCCTATTATCTTTATCTTTTGATAGTTCTCTTCGTAATTTATCTATGCCTCTTCCTATCCTATCTTTAACTGTATCGACTTTTTCTCCAACTTCATTTAAAAGATCTTCCCCGTCCTGGTTATCTACATTTACAAAATCATAAAATCTGGTTCCTACTTTCTTTCTTTGTCTCTCAGAATATACCGCAACTGTAGCATCCATTTTTCCGCCTTCTAATGGTCTTATATTAAAGCCTGTACCATTTTTCAATTTCGCTGTTGGTAATTTAATAGTACTTGCGACTTTATCTGCAATAATTCTTGCAATATCTATTGGAGTTTCTTTACATATAGTCATCATATCTAAATTTTCAAGATCTACAAGATCCGTTACTCCCTTTGTAGCAATTATATAATTAGGTTCATTAGAACGCAATATCATATCACAACACGTATCAGTATCTAGCCCAAGAAGTAAAGATTCTTTATGTTCTTCCTTTAAAAATCCTATTGAATCTTTTGGAATTTTCCCTTCCTTATAATATTGGTAAGCTTTAGAATCATCTTCCGTAAGCTGATGTACTCCTTTTTCACCCACAACATATATCCGAGTATCTCCTACATTAGCTATAATAGTATCTCTTTTTCCCTTAATTACGCATGCAAAATTAGTTCCGGCTACATCTTTTCCTAATCTTGTAACAATCGCTTTAGATATTTGCTTTGTCAATCCTACTATTAAAGTATCTAATTTGTCAGTATCTTCAAAATATTTAGAACTTAATCCATTAAACCATCTTTCAGATAAAATTATCGCCATCTCACTAGCAATTTCTCCTTTAGCTCCAGGGCCTTCTCCATCTGCTACAGCCATCATTTTAAACTCAGGTTTTTCTGGATGATGCATAAGTAACACAGCATTTTCCTGAGTCCTTGCCTTTCTTCCGATATCCGAAACTGCAGCCATCTCTCCCAATTCTAATTCTTTTCTGACGTATCTTTTTTCTTTTTCTCCTCCGACAATATATTTAGCCGTATTAGGCAAATTAGGCAATACATTTTTCATTCCTTCTGGTACTGCTTCTTTAGTCAATACTATACTACTCAAAATACTATTTACAATTACACCTACCATTTTTGTTCTATTTTCACTATCATTAGCTAATTCTTCTCTTAATAGTTGCATGGTATCTCTATGACCTTTATTAGCATGATTACTTCTATAATATGCTTCTCTAACTCTTTCATCCGGGATTTCATCTATGTTTTGAAATGAATTTAAGTATCTATAACACATCTCATCTATAAACTTATCTCTTCCCATATTAGTTACAAAATCTCTTGCACCTTTTTCTCTAGTAAATCCGCCAAAATCATTTTCGCTTAATACTGACTTAATTGCTGTACGCAAACTAAGTCTTATGCCTAAAGCATCAATACCTTTAGCTACAAGTTGCTTATAAGTTTCGTAAAAAGCTTCTGTTAAATTTTGTACTGCTTCTTCATGCTTTGCCATATAAAAGCCTCCCTTTAAGCTTTTTTTCTTTGCTGATTATATGCTATTTTTAATAGTAACTTTTCTGGTATAAATTTTTCTCCCATTCTTGCCAATTTCATTATAGTTCCAGGTACAATAATAAGTTTTCTCTTAAACATCTTTTCTATAGCATATTTTGCTACATACTCACTTGTAAGTCCTTTTAAAGAAAATCGTACATTTGCTACTTTATTAAACTCTGTATCCACTGGGCCAGGACATAAAGTTCCAATATATACATTACTTTTTTCTCGCCTTAATTCTTCATATATGGCCTCAGTTAATCTTAATACATATGCTTTTGAAGCATAATAACTAGAAAGTAACGGACCTGGCAAGAACGCAGCACTCGATGCAACATTTAATATATATCCCTTATTTTTTTCTTTAAAATCCTTCAAAAATAATTTCGTCAAAATATCTACAGACTTTATATTGACATCTATCATATTTAATTCTTTTTCTAAGTCAATACTTAAAAAATCTCCAAATATTCCAAAGCCAGCATTATTTATTAATATATCTATATTTTGGTCTTTTACCTCATTATATAAGCTGATACAATTTTCATAGTTAGATATATCATATGGCAAAATCTGAACATCAGTTTTAAGTTCATTCTTTAATTCTTCTAGCCTATCTTTTCGTCTTGCAACTAGAATTAAATCATAGCCTTTACTACTAAGAACTCTTGCCATATCTCGGCCTATGCCAGAACTCGCGCCGGTTATTAGGGCTTTTTTAGCCATATTATACCTCCTCTTGAGTTTGAACTATTTTATGATACAACTCCCACAATTTCTCAACTGAAAAGTTGCTTGTACGACTTATCTTATGTTCTTTCGCTAATTCATTAGTATAATCAGAAAGTTTATATGTTGTATAATAGTTGTCCGTATAATGAGTTACTAAAGGTATTAAATCATATTTTTTAGCCTCTACCTTCCCGTCATCATTTCTTTCTATTATAAAGTCTGCCATCCCCCCAAGTAAAGTAGGAATTTGTTTTTGATTTGAAATAAAGTTTCCTAAAGAATAATATACTAATCCTTTATTTCCCTCTTCAGTAACAACCACCTCAACTGGCTCTAAAACATGAGGATGGGCGCAAAGTACAACAGTTGCACCATTATCTATACATAAATTGACGTATTTTTTGTGATAATTCGTTGGTGTATAAACATATTCTGTACCAATGTGTAGTATTGGAATAACAATATCACTATTTTCTTTTGCTTCTTTTAAAATCTCTATTAATTTTTCATCATTTCCTAAAACATCTACCATGTATTCCTTCCCTTTAGGAATTTCTATTCCATTTAATCCATAAGTGTAATTTATAAATGCAATTTTTATATTATTCTTTTCTAAATAATAAATATCGCTATCTTCTTTATTTTCATGGATTCCTAATATTGGTATGTCCGGATAATTAGTTTTCCAAAAGTTTAAAGTGTCTTCTATCCCACTTGTTCCCTTGTCCATTGTATGATTGGTTGCATGAGCCACAACATCAAATCCAGCCTTTACTATTGCATCTCCCACTTGTACCGGGCTTCCAAAAGTCGGGTATGAACTATATCTATTAGGGTTAGATACCAATATTGTCTCTTGGTTTATAATCGCAATATCCGCTTCCTCTATATCTTTCTTTACATTTTCAAACATCATATCAAAGTCATAACCAGTATCCGTCTTCGCTGCGAAATAAATAGAATTATGTATTAAATCATCGCCTACCATTTTTATTCTTAAGCTATCTCTTTCTTCTATCGGATCAGCTATAACTTCTTTATCAAAAATGCCTGAAAATTTATACACACATATAGATAAAACGGCTAGTACAAGTACACTTATACTTAAAATTATTATTTGTTTCTTTTTCATCTTTTCTCTCCATATTTAGAATTTAGTTTTTGACCATAGGCACATCCTTAAACATTTTCGGTGGATTAATATATGGCCTTTTTTCAATCGCCTTCTTAGTTTTACTTTTTATGTAATTTTCTAATTTTTCCATAAATATCTCTGCTTTAATTTCTTTATTTGCTACCATACTAAGACCTTTTTCCCAACTAGCAGTAAGCTCTGGGTTTAGCATGTCTGGCATAGCATCTTTTACAGTTTCATAAATCAATTCGCCCTTAAAACTTGGCGTTATAACTTGAGTTTTAGAATTACATATTATATATGAATTCCTTTCAAGTTTCTTTATAATCTCAGCTCTCGTCGCACTCGTTCCAATTCCTGCACCCTTTATTTGTGCACGTAATTCTTCATCTTCTATAAGTTTTCCTGCATTCTCCATTGCTAAAATCATAGTTCCTGTTGTATATCTACTCGGCGGCGTTGTCTCCCCTTCTTTTACTTCTATATTCTCTATCTTTAACTCTTGTCCTTTTTTTAAGTTTTCCAAACTTTCTTCTTTATTTTCGCTGTCATAATTCGCTTTTGCTACTTCTAAATATCCAACTTCCTTACAAGTTTTAGTATTTGCAAAAAAGTACTCATCTCCTATTTTCAAGGTAAGGGCTATTTTATTAAAAACAGCTGGTGGATAAAATATAGCCAAAAATCTTAAAGTTATAACATTATATATTGATTTTTCAAGCTCTTTTAATGAAGCATAATTTTCATAGCCTTGTCCTGTTGGAATAATTGCATAGTGATCTGTTATTTTTGAGTCATCAACATATTTAGATTTTGTTAAATCTGTAGAATATTTTCTCTCTGCAATATTGCTTGTAAATTTCCGTATGTTTTCTTCCGGACATTTAACAGCTAGTCCATTCAAATTCTTTTTTATCTCCTTCGCAATTGCTGTAGATAAAACCCTGGCATCAGTTCTTGGATATGTAACTAACTTCTTTTCATATAAAGTTTGAACTACGTTTAACGTTTCAGCCGGAGATATTTTAAACCTTTTTGAACATTCATTTTGAAGCTCCGCCAAATTAAACAGTAACGGTGCATTTTCTTTTTGTTGTTTTTTCTTTATTTCAGAAACAATGGCTTTTTCGTTTTCTCTTAATAAACTTGCTAGATTTTCGGCTTCTTCCTTCTTTTTAAAACCTGTTTCATTATATAAAAGTGGAGAGGCAAAATAGCTTGTACCTTCTACTGCTTTCCATTCTCCAACTACGTTACCTTCTAAATTGCAGTTTAATTTATAAAAATTAGTTTTTACAAAATTCCTTATTTCCCTTTCTCTATCTACTACCATTCCTAGTACACAAGTCATTACTCTTCCTATTGCAATAACTACTCTTTCTTCCTTACTAAAAACTGCAACACCTTTTGAATATAAAAGACTTAAAAGCCTTGAAAAATTTATTCCTATTAAATAATCTTCCTTCGCTCTTAAATACGCTGAATCAGCTAAAGCATCATATTCAGATAAATCTTTTGCCTCTTTTATTCCTCTTAAGATTTCTTCTTCTGTTTGCGAATCTATCCAAACTCTTTTTTTATTTTTTCCTTTTACATTTGCCATACTATCTACTAATCTATATATATATTCCCCTTCACGCCCAGAGTCAGTACAAACATAGATAGTATCTACATCATCTCTAGTTAGTAAATTTTTTACTGTATCAAATTGCTTTTGGACATTAGAGATTACTTCATATTTATATTCTGTTGGTAAAAATGGCAAAGTATCTAGCGACCATCTTTTTAGGTTTTCATCATACACTTCTGGGTAACTCATTGTTACAAGATGACCTACACACCAAGTAATAACATATTGTTCATTTTCAATATATCCATCACGCAAAGAAGAGTTTACCTTTAAAATCTTGGCAAACTCTTTCGCTACACTTGGTTTTTCAGCTATAAACAAACTCTTTCCCATAACTAACCTATATCTCCACCTAAAATTCTGTTCTCTCTATCTTCTTGTTCAGCGATACTATCACTCCAATATCCCTCATTAAGTGATGTTCTTCTATATGATAGATAATTAGAAAAGTCATAATCTTTTCCTTTATGTTCTTTTTTGTGACGTGCATCTAAGAAATCTGTCTTTCCTTTTCCACGTTTTCTATTTCCCTTCGCATCACGAGTATTATAGTATAAGACTTTAAAAGCAAGTTCATTTACACTATGAGGTTTAATATTATCTGTATAAGAAACACTTGCAGATATTTTTTCAGAGCTAATACCGTCTGATCCTTCTTTTATTTGGCTTAAAGGAGTAGTACTTAAGCTATTTGTAAGGTTTAAATACTCACGTCTTCCAAATACCTTTGACCAATACTCACTATCTTCAACGTTTGTATTGCCATATACTAAATGTGTTCTAGAATTTGAAACGACTACTTGTCTATAGTATGCCATATTCTTAGTTCGAGCTAACTGGGATAAATTCTGAATTGCCACTATCATTCCACAACGATATTTTCTAAACAAAGTAAAGCAAGTTTCTGTTTCTTTATTTACGAAATCAGGGAACTCATCAATATATAAGAAATGAGGTATTCTTGTTTTTTCATTTCCAGGGCGACGAAGTACTGCATCTTGCATAGATAGTATAAAGAACATTCCAAAAGGTCTAGAAAGTAATGCACCGAGTTCTCCACGTCTTGTGCAAACCGCAACACATTCACCGTTCGCAAGTACTTTATCAAAATCAAGATTTTTATCTCTACTACATAATATATTTTTTACTTTTTCGTTACGCATCAAGTTATCTAATTGAGTTGTAGCACCATATAAGAATTTTTCTGTATCTTTTCTACCGCTTCCATAAGTACCAGGAATTGGTCTTCCGTTTAGGTCATATGGTGGCGTATAGAAATTCTTTTCAAAGTATTTTATTAATATCCTATATTCTTGCGCTAACTCAGGAATTTTCTTCATCTCTTCGCACATTTTTTCAGCCATACTATAATCGTACATCATCTTTAACATATCTTCGAGTGTTGGCATTGCACCATCATTAAGACGAGGATACATTACTTTTAATAGAATAGCTATATTTTCTAGTGCTTGTTGAGTTACTTGCCCAAAGAAAACATTGTTTTGCCCAGGGTTTTCGCTCTCATACATTCCGTGTAAAACTGTTGCAATAATACTTGCAACTTTATCTGGATTTTTGTTTTGGAAAGGATTCATTCCATAAGTATCAGGATCATCTGGATCTATTGTTTTTACTTTCATTCCATAATTCTTAGCAACGCCTATAAAATCACTACAGAATTTTCCATCAGGTTCTACTACAGTTATTCCTAGGTTTTTATAACATATATCTTGGTTATCCACTCCAACGTATTTAGTCATATCACTAAATACTTTATTAAATTCTTCTTCTTTACCCTTTTTAGGCTTTATATATTCCATTGAAAATCTTTCATTTAATTCGCTACTTGAGAATGGCGCATCAATATATGCATAGCCCTTATCTAAAGCCTCTACTGCCAATCTCTTTAATTCTTCTTGGAAGAAAAACTTCTTTTCTAAATCACTTGCACACATAGGTAATAATAGCATTGAAGTTTTACCTGTACCGGTTGCACCTTGAATTAAAGTTGCTTCCATTCTTCTATTTTCTGGAATTGTAATCCATGCTCCAGAAGATGCATCTCTACAAACAGTAACCTCACATGTATATTTTCCTACAGGCATAGCATTTGGAGTGAAATCTAAAATCTTTAAATTTACTAATTGATCTTCTGTATCTGGTCCGCTTATAGTTAAAGCTACCATACCAGAAGTAAGTAAAATCCCTAAAAGTGGGAAATAAATCGTTCCAGCACGTATAGCAGATAACATTTTATCTGCTCCTAATTGCCAAGCTAGTTGAATTTTTTCTGGTCCAGCAAAAGAAAGAATATAACAAATAAGTGCATTAGACCATTCAGCAATCATAAAACAAGCAAGTAGCGAAACTAAAAACATAGTTATTGAAAAAGCTTTTATTTTCTTAGTACGATTTTTTGCATAGCTTGATGAACAGAAAAATGCAAAACCAGCAAGTGGCAACATAATAGCTAAAGTATATTCAAATGCACTCCACATTTGAAATTGTTTAACTGGTGATTTTGTTAATAATGAAAATAACGCAAAAATAACGTTAGACTCTCTTGTCTTCGTTCCAATTGTGCTATAGTCTGCAAAAAATATCATTATTATAAATGAAAAAAGTCTATTTAATACAACTAAACCTGTCATTATATAAAAGACTTTACACATTAAGTCTTCGTTTTTAGATAACTTTTTTAATTTATTAACAAAGTTTGTCATTTTTTCACCACCAATTTATACGTTTTCATCCACTTCAACTTGAACATCATCTACAACCTCAGGTTCATTAACAACTACACTAGATTCTTCAAAATTAGCATCAGCTAATCTCCTTATTTCTTCTCTTTCTTTTTCGATTTGTTTTTGACGTTCTGCTTCTGCTCTTCCATCTAAAATTTCATTCATTTCAACATCATTATCTACTACACTCTTTACCACAGGAGCTTCTCTAAGTGTTGTATCTTTAGGATTGTATTGAACATATGTCTTAAAATCATATTCTTCTGACTTAAATTTCTTATAATATTTTTTATCTACGAAATCTGTTAAACCTTTTCCAAAGATTACACTACCTTTAGCATCTCTAGATTTATAGAATACTGTCTTAAAAGGTAACTCAGGCAAGAAGAATGGTTTTATGTTTTCAGTAAAGTCAATCTTCATGCTTATTGTTTCAGGGTTTTCAGATTCCTTTTTAACATTAAATAAAGGCTTTCTATCCCAACTACTTCCTAAATCCCAGTATTCATGTTTGCCGAAATATGTGCTCCAATATTCACTATCTTCTTTGTTTGTATCTCCAAACACAGCAACAGTTTTACTATTTGAAGTAACAACTTGTTTGTAGAACTTCATTGCTTGACTTCTTTCAAGTTGAGATAAGTTTTGAATTGCAATTGTCATTCCACAACGATATTTTCTAAACAAAGTAAAACATGTTTCTGTTTCTTTATTTACGAAATCAGGGAATTCGTCAATATATAGGAAATGAGGTATTCTCGTATTTTCATCTCCAGGGCGACGAAGTACTGCATCTTGCATAGTAAGAATATAAAACATTCCAAATGGCTTAGAAAGTAATCCTCCTAGCTCTCCACGTCTTGTACATACAGAAACGCAACCACCTTCAGCCAAAACTTTATCTAAATCTATATTGTTATCTCTACTACACAAAACTCTTCTTACCATTCTATTTCTCATTAAGTTATCTAACTGAGTTGTAGCACCATATAAGAAAGTTTCTGTTTCTTTTCTATTTGTTCCGATTGAACCTAAAACAGGTTTTCCATTAATATCTAGAGGTGGATTATAGAAATTCTTTTCAAAATATTTAACCAAAATAGCATGTTTTTCGCTTAAAACTGGATCTTTTTTAAGCTCTTCGCACATTTCTTCAACAATATTATAGTTATATAAACATTCTAACATATCCTCAAGCGTAGGAATAACTCCATCATGCATTCTAGGATACATTAATTTTAATAACATAGCCAAATTCTCTAATGCTTGTTGAGTAACTTGACCAAAGAAAATATTACTATCTCCAGGATTTTCACTTTCATACATACCTTTTAAAACCGTAGAAATAATACTTGCAACTTTTGCAGGATCTTTATTAATAAATGGGTTAATTCCGTAAGAATCAGGATCTATTGGGTCAATTTTATAGACCATAACACCTAAATTATCCGCAATTAATCTAAAATCTTCTATAAAATTACCATCAGGCTCTAAAACCGTAATACCTAAATCTCTAAATACCAGTTCTTTAGCTTCTTTATCCTCACATTTAATCATAGGTTTTAATATATCCATAAACTCTTTTTCTCTTCCATAAATAGGACGTAAAAAGTTTAATGTAAAGCATTTGTTCAATGTTTCATTATCATAAGGTGCATTTATATACGCGCAACCAGAAGCAAGAGCTTTAAAACCAAGCTCCTTCGCTTTTTCTCTGAAGAAATATTTTTTCTCTAAGTCACTTGCACACATAGGTAATAACATAGTAGAAGTTTTACCAGTACCAGTCGCACCTTGTATTAGAATCGTTTCCATACGTCTAGCCTCAGTTATCATAACAGGCTTTCCGTCTTTCAAGTTATCACATAATTTTACTTCAGCAGTCCATTGTCCAACGCCTTCAGTTACAGGCTTAGACGGCATTAAAGATAAGTTCTTTAATTTATTAGTAGGATGCTCATTATCAAATAAAGAAGCAACACTTGTAGGTGTAAGTGCAATAGCACAAATAGGAAGATATAAACTAGCATATCCTAAAGCTTCTTTAAAAAGACTAGGGTTTTCAGTTAATCCAACTCTTAATATTTCGCCATTTTTATAATAACTAGATAAGAACAAAATAAATTCATTTGACCATTGTGCAATCATTACAAATGCTATTACTGCTAAACATGCATATGTACCAAAATAGCCCTTCATTTTATTATTAGTGTCTGCCGCATATTTAGAGGCGCAAAAATATGCAAAACCCGCAACAGGCAATAAAAACGCCAAAGTATATTCTTCAGAACTCCAAAGTAGTGAACGATGAAGTTCTTTTGTTGTAAGTTCTACACATTTACCAGATAAAAGTATAATCAGAGAAATTATTCTATTTAAAATAACAAGAATAGACATACCATAAAATACTTTGGTAAGTATCTCTGGTTTGCCATATTTCTTCTTTTTATCTTCAAACCAACTCTTTATCTTTTTAAACAAGGGTATTCCACCTTTCAAAAATTGACACTATAACTACTTCAATTATCCTACATTTCATGGATAAAGTCAAGATTTTTTGTCAATTATGTAACCCCAAATTACAATTATTTTGTTTTAAAAATAATATACAGTCAATATCGCAAGAATTGACTGTATATTAATCCTAATTTTTCACATATTTAGTATTTTTTCCACTTCCTATTGTCCTTATTATACCCTCCTTTACCATTGCACCTAAAACAGCTTCTACTGTTGTTACACTAACATCTGGCAAGATTCTGCATATATTTTTCTATTTTATATGCAGAAAGTCAATGTTTATATGCAGAATGTTGTAGATACTTTAGTATCAGCTGTGGTCATCATTTTATTTCTATATTTCAATAGTCTTTGCTTCCTTACTTCATTAGAGGCTCTTAATTCTTTTATTTGCTTATCATACAAATCACTAATTGCTCTTATTTGCTCACTTGTTAAGTCACTTTCTTTTATCTCGCCTCGGTGATATTTTGATTGAAGTTCTAATAATTCTTTATTATTTTGAATAAACCCAGTATTTAACGGGATATTTATAGTTTGTTTATTATCTTTTTTCTGTTCTAAAATTACTTGATTATTCCCAATTTCAGTATTTTCTTTTTTAAAATAAAATACTTTCTTAAAGAATTTTTTTATTTTACTCCAAACACTGTCTTCCTTTATTTCTATTAAATTTGTTGTTTTATCCATATTATTAGCCCCCTATTTGCTGACCATCTTTATTTTTTTCATTCTCTAAACTTTTTATTAATCTTTCTGCCTCAGTAATTTTTTCTGCTTCCTCTTCTAATCTATTTCGTTCATTAGCTTTTTGTTCTAATGATAAAGTTGGCATAACAATTCTTTCTTCAACCTGACTTGCCATCTTTTCAACGATTTCTTTATCTTTTAATAAATCTGTTATAAGGGTTTTTTCGCCACCTTTAACACCTTTATTAGTTTCTAATCCCTCTAAAACAGGATAAAACTCAGCACCCATACTTAATTTCTTAACTAAATCATCATGTGAATAAATAGATTGTTCTTTTAAATATTCATCTTGTTCTTGCAAAAATTTGTCCTGCAAAGCCTCTATATCTATGCTTATCCCACAAGCTTCTAAGATTGGTTGCAAGAATAATAAATCTAAACTTGCCTCTTTAAAATCTAAAAGTTTTAATGTAACAAATTGATAGTTCTTTGGTCTCGCTTCAAATTTATTAGGGTTGTCTTTTACCCAACCATCGTGTATAACACCTAAAATTTCTATTATGGTCTCTTCTAATCCCTTGCTTTGTATTTTTTTGTTTATTTCTGAAGCTAATTCCGGTGAAACTTTATCTTTTGTGTTGATATCTATTTCTAATTGTTTTGCTTGTTCTTCTGTCAAACCAATTGCCTGTGCTATGCCCCTAACAGAACTTAGCTCTGAGCCGTAAGTAACGTTATTGCTTGCCACCTCAGCATTGCCATACTCTTGTACTTTTTCTTCTGCCTCTTCTAAACTCAATTGATTCCAGTTCATCAACGCATCTCTTGTTATTTGTCCCATTACTGTGTTTTTAAATTCAATTTCTTCCATAATAGTCGCCTCCTAATTTGTTTATAAAAAACCAAATTAGATATCGGTTTTCTATAAAATTATTTAATATCATCTAAAAGTTACAATTTGTTATATAAAAATTTGTACTACAAAAAATGCACGTCTTTTCGACTAAACGTGCATTTTTTTGCAATCTAATATCCAGTTCTACCTAGATATATTTTAGAACACTTACCATTAACAAATATAGGGTCATAAACTGGCGAAGGGTGTCCGGTATCACGAGCTTCTAGATTATTTTCAAAGTCATATCCAAAAAGATAGTCCGACTATTAAAGCTCCTACTCCTATTAGGATTACTAAAGCGATTGCTAAAATACTTTTTTTCAAACTTATCCCCTCCATTATTTTAATACAAAATATATTTATAATACATATAGGGTTTTATTTATGCAAACTTCCTTTTAAATTGTAACATAGCAATTATGTAAACGCAGCAGTTTTTATATATTAAATAAAATTGGTACTATGTTAAGTTTAAGCATGCCACTTGCGTTTTTATGTAAACTATGATATAATAATATTTGACAGACTTTTTATATATATCCTCCGTGCAGGCAATAAATTGTCTGATCTCAACTGAGAAGGAGAATCAACCGGCATGAACAAGACCATCCACATCCACAAGATCGCGGGTCAAAAGAAGGATGCGGTGCGTATCAACAACGCCACCGACATCCCCGAGTTCCTTCGGCGCAACATCAGCGTCGGGGGCAGCACCCTCGTCCTGGTGTGCGTCGAGGGGACTGAGTACGCGCCCCTCGGCTCCGTCATCGGCTACGAGGAGAGCTCCTCCACCGACACCAAATACAACGTCTGGTGCATCGGGAACGCTGCCACCAACCTGGTCGAGATTGACGGTGTCTTCTACAAGAAGGCGACCGTCTTCGAGGCTCAGCTGGTCGGCGAGGAGTTCCCCGAGTTCCTCGACGGCGCCAATATCCGGCGGAATGCCGACGGCTCCTGGACCATCAAGACCGACTGGGGCGAGTCCACAGGCTTCCCTGGTAAGGCCTACTGGGTCCGCTACGGGACCAAGCCCGACGGCACCCCGGACGCCAACATCCTGACCAAGACCGAAAAGTCATATCGCGACTATGTCGTGTGCGACGAGGCTGGGCAGGACATCGGCCTCCTCTGCGAGGTCGACCCGGAGTAATTCCGGCATGCCACCCCAAAAAAGAAATTTTTCTTTCCCCTGGTAACCCCAGGGGTTTTCTTTTTAAAAAATATCCTTTGATCACATAAAAATACTACGCACCCAAAAGTACGTAGTATTTTTTGACCCTTTTATACCAATATATCTATATCTCCATAACTATCGGCAAAATCATTGGTTTTCTCTTTGTTTTTTCAAATAAGAAATCTTTTAATGCTTCTTTTATCCCTGTTTTTATTGTATTCCAATCTTTAACCCCATTTTGTTCGTACTCTAAAAGTTGTTTTCTTAGAATAACCTTAATTTCCTCTATAAAAGTCTCAGATTCTTTCATATAAATAAATCCTCTTGATATTATATCAGGTCCTGCAACTACTGTTCCTGTTTCGTGGTCTAAAGTTAAAACAACAACAATAAGTCCATCTTGAGATAGATGTTGACGATCTCTTAATACAACAGAGCCAACATCTCCTACTCCTAAGCCATCTACCATAACTCTTCCAGAAGGTACGATTCCGGCAACCTTAGCAGAGTTTTTATCTAATTCTAAAACTTTACCATTGCTTAAAATAAATATATTATTTACATCCATACCCATTTTTTCAGCCAATTTTGCATGTTGTCTTAGATGCTTATATTCTCCATGAACAGGTATAAAATATTTTGGTCTAACTAGGGCTTGTATCAATTTTAATTCTTCTTGACAAGCGTGACCTGATACGTGTGTTTCAGCAATACTATGATATATTACATCTGCTCCTTGTTTGAACAAATCATCAACAAGCTTAGATACATATTTTTCATTTCCAGGTATTGGCGAAGCTGAGATTATAACCCTATCTCCTGGATAAATTTCTATTTTCTTATGTTCAGAATTTGCAATTCTAGAAAGTGCTGCCATAGGTTCTCCTTGGCTACCTGTTGTAAGTATACAAATTTGATGTGGAGAATAACGACCAATATCGTCTACTTCTATTAAAGTTCCTGATGGAATTTTCATATATCCTAATTTATGAGCAACAGTTATGACGTTTAACATACTTCTGCCACAAACAGCTACTTTTCTTTTAGTTTTAACCGCAGAATTTATTACTTGTTGTATTCTATGAATATTAGAAGCGAAAGTCGCAACCATTATTCTTTGGTCTGTATCAAATAGTTCATCAAATACTTCTCCAATTGTGCTTTCAGACATAGTGAATCCAGGTCTTTCAGCATTCGTACTATCTGCCATTAAAGCAAGTACTCCACGTTTTCCTAAAATACCTAGCTTAGCTAAATCTATGGTTCCTCCATCTATTGGAGTATAGTCAACTTTAAAATCTCCAGTATGAACTATCATACCAACTGGAGTATTTATTGCTAAAGCAACAGAATCCGGGATACTATGGTTTGTTCTAATAAATTCTACATCAAAGCACCCTAACTTTACTCTTTGCCCTTGTTTTACGCAGAACATCTTTGTACTTTTTAAAAGTCCATGCTCCTCTAATTTTGTTTCAATTAAACCTAATGTTAATTTTGTAGCATAAATAGGAATATTAAGTTCTTTTAAAACATATGGTAACGCACCAATATGGTCTTCATGACCATGCGTTATTACAATTCCTCTTATTTTATCTGCATTTTTTCTTAAATATGTTATATCTGGAATTACTAAATCTATTCCTAACATATCGTCTTCTGGGAAAGCTAAACCGCAATCTAGCACAAACATGTCGTTTTCATACTCGAAAACAGTCATATTTTTTCCCACTTCATGTAATCCCCCTAAGGGGATTATTTTTAATTTTGAATTATTCGTATTATTCACAAATTTCCTTCCTTTCTTACAAAATATATTTTTAATGTTTTCGCCAAACATATAAATTTCAAATTAATTTTTTTCACCTAAAAATATCGAAACAACAAAGCCTATTGCCATAGAAATAAGCATAAATACAACATCTAAAAAACCTATACCAACAAAATTTAAATTTCCAAGTAATACTATAGGAGATGCGACAATTATCCCTATAATAACGTAAAACGTAGGAATTTTAAATTTATTAAACATTAATTCAATTATCCGCGCTAAAACAATTACTCCTATTATAACACCTAGTCCAAAAAAAGTCAAAATAAATATTTCATTCCATGCATTAAAGATATCAAACTTAAGCATTTTTTCAATAAATACATTAATTGTATTAATTATAGGCAAATAAAAACCTAATAATGCCAAAATCATTGATCCACTTACTCCTGGAATTATCATTGTTGCTGATGCAATTACCCCAATAAGTAGTATAACTATTAAATTAGTAGTTGGGAATGTAGTTGATTCACTTCCCTCTCCTAAAAAAGCCATTGAACAAATTAACGCAAAACCAACTAAGAAACAAATTATATTTGCTATATTAATCTTTTCTCCTTTTACTTTGTTAAAAAGCATAGGTAGAGCTCCAATTATAAGCCCTACGAAAACAGAGGTTGTATTTATTGGAAAATTTTCAAAACATACTGCAATTAATTTGCTTAATAATAAAACTGCTAAAACAATACCTATTCCAAGGGGTATTAATATTTTCACACTCTTTTTAAATTCTTTAAATAAATGATTTATTGAATAAATTATATCTTCATAAACTCCCAAAGAAAGTGCCATTGTTCCACCACTTACTCCTGGAATAATATTTGCTACTCCAATTAAAATTCCCACTAAAATATTTTTTAATATTTTCATTAGTCAACTTTCCTTTCTTATGTAAAAACACTTTTTACAATTGGCATTTCAATATATGTTTGAAATAATGCCACTCCTATCAATATTAATATACAAAAAATAAACAGAAAAATATATCGATATATGTCAAATTTTATATTTGTTGCTCGACTTTTTGCCTTCCAAATAGAATTGGCAAACAATATACTGTTTACTCCTAAAGTCAAAATTATCGGAACAATAAAAATTTCTTGAGGGATTATACCTAGCAAAATAAGTAACCAACCTTTGCCCTTCCCTAAACTATTTATAATTATAGATATAACAAAACCAAGTGTATACCCTTCAAAAGCAGTATAGACACAAACTAACGGAATCCCAATTATCCATAGACCAAATAACCACAGAAAAATAGCTGGTTTTAAATTTGAAATTAAAAATTCTCTACATAATATATTTATGTCTACTTGTTTCGTTTTTAATGCTGTTATAAACGTAGTTATATATGTATATGACTCTGTCTTAGCCTCATCTCCAAGCATAATAGAATGAATTATGCCTGTGGCAAACCCTATAACAAACAATACAATTAAAAAAATATATAAATTCATATGAGCTAAGAAAAAGCTCTTTAGAAGATTGTTCTTTTTTCTATTCATCTTACCCTCCGTATGCCTTTGTATATTACTATGAAAGGTATATGGAAAGTATGATTTAGTTTATCTTAAAAAAACTTTGCTGTTTCGATTCTAGCTAATTCATCGCATCTATTGTTGTATTTATTATCTGCGTGTCCTTTTACTTTTATCCAATTTATTTTATGAACTAGAGTAAGTTCATCTAATTTCATCCATAAATCAACGTTTTTAACTGGCTCTTTTTTAGAATTAACCCAGTTATTTTTTTTCCACGCTTTTAGCCAATCGTTTTTAAAACAGTTTATTAGATACGCACTATCACTATATAAATCCACTTCACAAGGATGCTTTAACATAAGTAAAGCATTTAGTGCAGCTGTAAGTTCCATTTTATTATTAGTGGTAGGATTTTCTCCTCCAGATATTTCTTTCTTTATATCATTATATATAAGTATTGCTCCCCAACCGCCTGGGCCAGGATTTCCAGAACATGAGCCGTCAGTATATATGGTTACTTTTGTCATATTTTTTCCTCCATATACAAATTATCACACCAAACAATTTTTTTAAACAAAATATTTTAAAAAATTTAAATATTTTTTAAGCATTCGACAGACTTCGCATTTGAGATATGCTATATTGCATGCATGGCATTTTTTACCAAATATTTAGAAAAGAGGTAAAGAAATGCGAAAACTTCTTAAAATTATATTCTTAGTATTACTCTTATACATACTTCTTATAGATGTGTGTTATTAAAAGTAACTAAGAAGAAAAGCGAGGTAGCAGCCTCGCTTTTCTTTTTTAATGCAAAAACTCCTTATTGAGCTCTCGCTCTATATGATTATTATATACCACCAACTATGCGATGTCAATATTAGAGCCTACTTTTCAGGCTCTAATATTCCATAATTTCCATCTTTTAGTTTAAACAATACATTGGTTTCTTGTGTATCTGAATTATTAAATACATAGAAATTCTTATCTGAATCTTTTAATTCTAAAATAACATCCTCAACTGTCATTGGTTTTGTATCAAAAGTTTTTACCTTTGTTACTTCACCTTGAGTCAAAACGGTATCTTCAAGATGACTATACTTACTATCTAGCGCATCATCTTTTATCATTCTTTCTTTTTTAGTTTTTACTTTTCTTATTTGACCTTCAAGTAAATCAATTCCTTTATCAATAGAAACATACAAATCATCATTTGTTGCTTCTGCCCTATATGTGTAACCGTCGAAGAATATTGTAACACCTAAAATATGTCTCTTTTTTTCTACACTAAAAGTAACATTTGCTTCTGTGTCTTCATTAAAGAATTTTTCAATTCTAGACAACTTTTTTTCTGCATACTCTCTCATTGCATTAGTAACTTCAATGTTTCTTCCTGTCATAATATACTTCATAACAATTCCTCCTTGTATAAATGTTTAATACCACAATAATTCAACTCGTAAACCTATTTCCTCTCGCATAATTAAATATGTGGATAATGTGGATAACTCTGTGAATAAGCATAAAATTAAGATTACTCATGTGGACAAACTCCAATAAACTTTTGTTCGTTGTTTAATTATGTTAAGAGTTTTCTGTCTCCTTATTTGGTATACCTTCCTTCTCCAATTTTTCGATTTCACAATAAGCTTCATCGTCAGCTTTAACTCCAGTTTTACTACTTATCTTATCAAGAGTTTTCGTCATTTCAAACAAATTATCTGCTAAATTAAGTGCAACTAAAGTTGTAGCTCTTACTATATCAAGCGACGGATTTGCATCCATTTTCTGTTGTATTTTTTTATCTACATAATATGCAATCTTTTGGACATGATCTTCGTCTTCAGCAGTTCCTACTACTACATATTCCTTTCCCTGTATTTTTACAGAAATTCTTTTAGACTCTCCCATACAATCACTCCTTCATATCAAAACTATTTTTCTTTACTACTTCCATTAATAAATCGAAATTATCATCTTTTGCCATTTTGTTTTTTCGTATCATTCCACATTTATTGCATCTGTATATTATAATATACCCCTTTTTTGAATTATTTTCAAGTCCAATTGGCTGTAATATTCCATTACAAGTTTCCAATCTATCTCCAGGTTCCTTATCTACATGCTTTGAGCATAAGCATTTAGGGCAATGATCTCTACAACTATAGCCAAGTGGCTTAACATTCTCACCACAAACTTCACATACAAAGGGTTCGTCAATTTCTATAAACATTTTATACCATCTCAATCTGAGGAGCATAAGTGCTTGCTAACTCCTCTTTCATTTTTGGATAATCTTTTAATAGTTCTACAAAGACATCTACGACTTTCGCATCAAATTGAGCATTTTTACCACGTTCTAATTGTTCTATTGCTTGAGATAAATCCATTTTTGTTCTATATACCCTATCTGATGTCATTGCATCAAAAGCATCAGCTACGCTTATAATTCTAGCCAAGAATGGTATCTCATCGCCTTTTAATCCGTGAGGATAACCTTTACCATCAATTCTTTCATGATGATATTCAACTAGAGGTACAACTTCTTTAAACATAGACATAGCCGACAAAATATTTGCACCTTTTATAGGGTGTTTCTTTATTTCATTATACTCTTCATCATCTAATCTTGAGTTCTTAAGTAAAATATCATCATTTGTTCCAATTTTACCTATATCATGGAATATTCCGCCAATTTTTAATAAATCTATTTCAGCTTGAGAAAGCCCTAAAGCTTCACCCATCTTAGCAGCATAATATGCAACTCTATCTGAATGGCCTCTAGTATAATAGTCTTTAGCATCAACTGCAAGTCTTAATGTCTCGATTGTATCCATATATCTTTGTTTTAATTCAGCATATGTTTCAGAAAGTTCGTCATTCTTTATATTTATTAATGAATGCATATATGCATTATTTATTGCAGAAGCTGCCTGTTTAGCATATATTTCAAGTAGTGTTATTCCTTCTTCATAATTATCACTTTCTACAAATATTATACCAATGCTGTTTTCATCTACTACTAAAGGAATTATTACCCCAACATCTGTCCTTGTAGTTTCAAAATTATTCCTAGCTCGACCAATTGCATCCATAAATTCAGGAGACAACGAATTCATAAATGATGTTATATCACAATTGTATTTTCCTATTCCACGTAAAATACTTTTTTTATCTTCATTTTCAAAATTTTCAATATTATCTGCCAAAATAAAGGCATTAGAACTATACACTAGAGGCATTAGATGAGATAAAATTTCTTCTAGTATATTTTCTAGTGGTTGAAGTTGATAAATCTTAGGCACAGATTCAATTATTTTATTTAATCCGTCTCTAAATTTTTCTATTGTTCTTCTTTGAGATATAGACTTGATTGCAGACTCTATTAATAAGATAAGTTGGTCAAACTTATCACTCTTTTCGCAATAACATTGAATGTCAAAGTTCTCCATTGTTTCAAGTGGAGGAGCTAAATCTTTATGACCGGTAAGTAAGAGTATATAAATATCGTCATTGAATTTTCTTACCTCTTCAATAACTTTATCACCATTTACTGGCTCCATTATATAATCTAGTATCATAAGGTCAAAATGCTCTTTTCTAACTAATTCAATAGCATCAAGAGGATTTGTAACCCCAACATATTCATAGTTTTTTCTACGAATCAAAATTGACATAGAATCTAAAATTCCTATATCATCATCTACTACTATAACTTTATAAGTAGTATTCCCAACCTTTGCGTTTTGTCTCATCAAGTTCCACCTCAAAGTCTATATCGGCAAAAACTTTCTTTATATTACCATTTTAATAAATAAATCTATTTATTAGTTTTTTCCTTTCGCCAAAGCGCGATTATAAGTAATACGCAGCCTACTACTATACAAATATCCGCAAAATTAAATACCGGCCAAAATTTAAAATCTAAAAAATCCACCACATATCCTCTAA
>JAEEGK010007902.1_pt1 | contig 25272 bp, 13 predicted proteins | sample 8958771 | NCBI WGS metagenome assembly JAEEGK01 (sample SAMN16246547, study PRJNA631951) | gut metagenome | biome: gut microbiome; feature: rumen; material: SC-attached | host: Bos | place: Iran: Karaj | collected 2018-10
AGCTTTTTCATATTTTTTATCGTCCATATAAATAAAACTAGAATTAATTAAAGCATTGTGATCATTAGGAAGAGTTTCCATAATTGATCTATAAATATCAATAGCTTTATCAACATAATTAAATTCACAAAGACAATTAGATAATCCTACCGCAGCTAAAGCATTATATTTATCATATTCTAAAGCCCTAAAATATAATTCAATAGCTTTTTTCATTTTTTCTTTATCCATATTCTTTGTTCTTAAGTCTATTGACATTGAATAATATATATTAGCCAAAAATGTTAAAGTATAAGGGTCATATGGTTTATAATCCTTTAAAATTTTATTCAAAACTGCAATGGCTTCATATTCTTTATTATCTTCGTATAAATAATAAGCTTGATTCAACATGGGATTTACTGGATTTCCTAAGACTGTTATTAGTCTATGCATTTTCTTTTGTTCTGTTTTTTCTTGTTTTTTTGGCTCATTTTCGCCTTCTTTTTCTTCTTTTTTATTTTCGTTATTTTCTTTCTCTTTTTCTATTTCCATCTTATCTTTACTTTCTTGTTTATTTGCTTCATTGGATTTTTCTTCTTCTTTTTTTTGTGTTTTTCTTTCATCTTGGACTAATTTATAATGCTTTTCAATAGCTAATTTAATATAGGATTCTGCCTTTTTTTTATTTCCTCTTAATTTATATAATTCACTTAATTTAATATATGCCTCGATAAAATAAGGATTTTCTCCTATTATTTTTTTATAAAGAAAATGAGAATGATCAAATTGGGCTTGAGAATCATAATACAAAGCTAAATTAAAATCCACACTAATTTTTAAAGCGTTGAATCTCAATAACTTTTTTTTATCAGCATTATCCATATTTTCCTCGCTTTCTTTGGTTTTATATTTTTTATCTAGTTTTTTTAATTCTTCTTTTAATATATTTTTTTTATTTATTTCTTTTTCTCTATTTATTAATAAATCTAATGTATCTTCTAATTGTTTTTGTAATGATTTTGTATTATCATTTAATTCATCTCTTATACTTAATTCATTATTATATTTTGTTTTTAATGCCATATTTTTTTTATATAATTCATTTTTTAATTGATTTGAAAAATTTTCTAATTTTGTTTTTTCTTGTAAATTTTCTTCAACTTCACCTAATTTTTTTGTCATATTTTCTCTTTCTTTTTCTTTATTTTCTAATTGTTTTCTTAAACTATTAATTGTTTCAATATATCTTTCATTATCTTCTTTAAAATTTTTTAAATCATTTTCTTTAATTAAAATTTGTTTTTCAAGTTGATAAATTTTTTCATTTAATCTTAAAATTTCAGTTCCTTTTTCTTCAATTTCTTTCATATTATTATTTATAATTTTCTCATATTTTTCCATATTCATTTGTGTAGTTAAATTTTTTTCATCTTCAATTAAATTTATTTTTCTATTTTCATTTTCTTTATGATCACTTAATTCTTGAGTTAATAAAACATTTTTATCAGTAATTTTTTTCATTTTTTTTCCTAAAGTATATTCTAATTCTCTAAATTTACTCAATTGATCATAATTATGATCTTTAAGTGCTTTTTCATAATCTTTTAACATATTTTCATTTTTTTCTTTTAAATCACTAATTTGAACATTTAAATCTTCAATTTTTTCATTAATTATCATTTCTCTTTCATTAAATTTTTTTCTATTTTCATAATTAATATGTTCAATTTTTTTTTCATATTCTTCAATCATTGATTCATTAGAAATTTTCATTTCATCAATTTTAGATTTTAACATATTAACTTCATTTTCTCTTTTATGATTCATTTCATTAATTTTATCTTTTAAATCTTTATCAAAATTTTGATTACATTCATCAATTTTTCTCCTTAAAGACAAAATTTCTTCTTTTTTTAAATTTAATTTATCTTGCATAGAATAAATTTCAAATAAATTTAATAAAACATTATCACCTAATCCTTCATCAAGAATAGAATTTAATTGATTAACAGTAGCACTTTTATTTTCTTCAAAAGCAATAGTTTCACCATCAGGATATTCATAAATAGCATAAATAAATAAATTACCATCTTCACCAGCAGAAAATAATAAATTAGTATCTCTTGAATAATAAATAAAATTTATTTTTCCTTTATGAGAAAAAACTCTATCAAATCTTTTTATTGTATTATATTTATCTAAATAATTAACATTTCTATGATATAAACACATTTTTCCATCTTCAGTTCCTAAAGCAATTGAATTAATATTATATCTTTTTGTATTAATTCCACAAATTGAACTTCCTTTTTCATCAATGTAACCTTGATTAAATTTGCATTGTGAAATTTCTTCTGTTTTCGGTGCATCAAAATTTACATTTGTTATTACATTTCCTTCATTAAAAAAACCACATGAAATTATATTATCTGGTAAATCATTATTTTTAGTTTCATAATTTGGTTGAAAAATACTATTTGAATATAAAGTATATTTATTTGTTATTTTTAATTGAGTAAAATCAAATAAATTATATTGAATAATGAAACCATCAGTTCCAGAAGAATAAATAAAATTATCATTTGGATGAAACAATATTGAAATAATATTTCCTGAATGAGGTGTATTTATAATTTTTACAGTTTCTCTTGAAAAAGATCTAATTATATAAATTTTTTTTTCTGATAAAGCAGCAAGTAAATGACCACCATAAGAAAATTTTAAAGAAGTACAATTTGATTTATTTGGTTCATTTCCAATTTGATCATTATTATAAAATCTTAATTCTTTATAACATAAATGAAAAAATCTAATCATTTCCATATCACTAATTGCAATATAATAACCATTTGGATGAATAGCAACTGATAAAATATTTAATTCTTTTTCTTCATTATTTTCTTTCTCTTCTAATATTATTTTACAATATTCACAATGTCCAGTTAAATAATTCCAAACACGAACTGTTTTATCATATTTTGAAGTTGTTATTATAATTGGTCTTTGTAAAGCAACATCCATTGTTGTTATTGAACCATTATGAAATCCATCACAAATTATTTTAAATTCAATTTCGTATTTTTCATTTCTTAAATTTTCAAAAATATTATTCATTGATAAATATGCAATTTCATTTGATTGGAAACTTATTGCTAAAGTATCTTCATTAAATGAAGAAAATGTTAATCCTGTAACACAACTTTCTTTATCTCTCATTGTATATCTTAATGGAATATAATCATTATTTTGATTTTTTTCTATAAATAATATATTTCCTTTATTACTTCCTACTATTAAACCTAAATTAAATTTTTGTATACGAATTGATTTTATTGGTTCTTCATTTAGTAAATCTTTATAATTTTTTCTCTTTTTTTCTATATTTTCTTCAAATTGAAAAATATTTGTTAATGTTTGTTTTATTGTAAAACGAGAAATTATTTGATTTTCTTCTTCACTTTTATTTATTTTATTTTTTTCATAAATAGCATGAAAAATTATAATATCATTATCTTCAGTTAAAGAAATTAAAGTAGGATTTTTTAAATCAAAAATCCAAGTATGATCAACATAATTTTTAGATAAATTAACAGTTGATTTATATTCTTTGCAAGTATTTTCAAATATAAACCAAAAAGATAAATGATTTAATCCACTTGTACAAAGTAATTTATTATTATAAAATGTTATTTTTGTTACATTTGAAGGTAAGTCAAAATAACTTTTTGGAGGATAATTATCAATTTTAAATTTTTTATATGATTGAATATCATAAATTACTCCTTTTAAATTACCATTTTCATTTTTTCCAATTGCACAAATTAAATTTCCATCATTACTAAATGATGCATAAATAAATTTTTTAAATTCTGAAGATAAAATTCTTCTTCTTGGTTTATAAATTGTATATGAACTAAAAGATATTTTTGCTAAATTATAAATATCAATTCCACTTTTATTTTTATATTCATTTGATACTAAAAGTAAATATTTATCAAAAGATGAATTTAAACAAGTTACATTTTCTATATCATCATCTAAATAAATAAACATAATATCATTTTTTAAATTTCCTTCACTTGTTAAAATGTCTCTTAAAATTAAATGTTTTCCAATTGGATAAATTAATGCTCTATTTATAAATAATAAATTTTCCCTTGTAGATAAATCTAAATCTGCACCAAATCCTTTTAATATATCTAATCTTAATTCTGGTTCATATGTTATTATGGATTTTTTTTCTTTTTTTTTATCTGTTTTTGAGTCTGACATTTTTAAAAGTTAATTTTTATTTTTTTATAAGTTATAAATTTTTTCTAATAAATTAAAAAAAGTATATTTTTTTTTTGTATTTTTTTTCATATTAAATCAAAAATCTAATTTGTATTTTTTAAGAATATATTTCTTATTATTACTATTATATTGTTATTATTATAATATTATAATATATAATTTTTTGCAAATTATTTTTTATTTTTTTTCCCAAATTTAAAAACATTTGAATAAATATTATTTAATTGAATAGTAGTAATTTTTTTATTTTCTATTTCATTTATTATTTCTTCATTTTTATATTCATTAAATGAATCTTCACTATCTTCTTCTTTTTCATCTACTTCTTTAATTGTATTACATTCATAATTTTTATTATTAAGTGTTTTTAAGATTATAATGTTATCTTTTACATTTGGAAAAATTGAATCATCATTTTCTTTTAAATTATATTTTATTAATAAAGATTTAAATTTATTTTTTAATACTTCATTTTGAGTATAAATTTCAGAAATATTTCCATATGAAAAAATACAAGCTGTTATACAATTTAATAGTAATCTTAGTTTTTTTTTATCATCTAAATTTTTTAATATTAATGATTCTTTATATTTTAAAATATCATATTCAAAATAATATGAATTAAAAATATTTTGAAATATTTTAAATTCTTTTTTATGAATTTGAAATTCATTTCTATAAATATTTTTATTACAATGAAAATTGATATTTACTTTTATTTTAATAGAATTTAAATTTAAATTTAATTGATTTAATCTATTTTTTTGTTTGAATAAATAATTAAGTCTTTCTTTGTTTAAAATTAAATTTTTATTCAAGTTTTTATTTTCTTCTAATAAAGTATTTATTTTCAAAATAAGAAGAGAATGAAAATTAATAATATTTTCAATTTTATCTTTTACATTTTTATTATTTATAATTTTTCTAGATTTAATATTAAATTTATTTTTATTTTGTTTTAAATTATTCAAAGAAGAATAAATTTTTTTATTTATTTTTTCAGTATTATCTTCAGTTTCAATAAATATATTTCCTTCAATTAAAGAATTATTTTTTGAAATTTCATAAAAAGGTCTTATATCAGTTGCACTATTAATATATTTTTTATGTGTTTTAATATTATTTTCTGAGTAAGGAGAAGTGTTTATAAATTTATCATATTTATTTATATTACTTTTACTTTTTAATCTTGATTTTATTAAATAATCTTTTTCTAATCCAAGTTTTAAATTAAAATAATTTTTTTTATCATTACTATTTGATTTATTTTTTTTTTCTTTTGATTTTCTATAAGTTCTAAAAGAAGAAGATGAAATATTTGAATATGTTTTTAATTTTTTATTTTGAGAATTTATTATTTGTTTAGATTTATAAATATTTGGAGTAAAGTGATGAAAAGTATTTTTTAAATCCCACATAAAATTATAATTTTGAATCATTATTTTTTTTCTTTTAAAAAATGTTGTTTTATTTGTTTTATTTGAAGTAATATTTCTCGTTAAATTTAATAGGTCAATTTTAACATTTATTGATAAAATAAATTTTTTTTCTAATATTGAATCCATAATTGAAATAATACATTTTTTTTTTATTTCTTTTGAAATAAAACAAGAATTTTTTATTAAAGATAAAGGTAAAATTATTTCTGATAAACCAATAATATTCATTGTTTTTAAATTGAAAATTTTAAGTAAATATTTAATATCATTTTTTATATTGTTTACTTGATGATTTATTTTCTGTAATTTATATTGTCCTATATTAATTGATCCTTCATATTTATCTAATATAAAAATACAAATTAAATCATTTATTAAAATTGAATGATTATTTTTTGGTTCGTAATCAAATATTTCTAAAGTAATATTACAATTAGTCATTTTTTATATTTTATTTTGAAAAAAATAATATTAATAATATAATAAAATAGTTTTTTTCAAAAGAAAAAAACATGATTTAAAAAACCATTTTAAAATATAAAAAATAATAAATATTTTTAAATATTAAAATGAGTAATATTTTTAAAATAATTAAGTATAAATATTCCTAATAGAAAATAAATTTTTTCAAAATTATTGTATTATGAATCAAAAAATTGATAATACAGAAAACAATACAATTAGATTTTTTTTACAAGAAAAAACAAATGAAAATATAACAAACTTTTCAAATATTCAATTATCAAATAAAAAAGAAAAAAACGAAAATATAAAAAATAAAAAAAACAACAATATAAATTTAGAAAGAACATTTATTTGTAAATTATGTGGAAAAATATATTCTTCATATTCTGCATTATATAATCATAGAAAACAAAAACATAATTCAATTAAAACAAGAGAAAGAGGAAGACCAAGAAAAAATTCAGGAGAAACAATTGCAGAAAAATTAAAATATAATCCTTTAGATTCTTCTTATTTTTTAAAAGAAAATAGACTTGGAAAAACTAATTTAAATGATTTTGAAAAGTCAATTAATCAAAGTTTTAATCAAATTTATTTAAATAATAAAAATTTTTTTGTCAAAAAAAATTTTATTTATTATCAAAACATTAATCAACATCCTTTTTTAAAAAAATTTTTATTTGATAAACATGATTTATATATCAAAATTGTTAACGAAAAAGAAATAAGTGATAATGTTTTTATTGATTATTTAAATAAAATATCTTTATTAGTTAATCCAAAATATTTTATTAAAATAATAACATTTATAACTTTATTTAGAGAATTTATCAATATGAAAAAGAAGAATAAAGAAGATAATATTTCTACAAATAAATATATTGAATATACTGTAATTAATTCTGCTGAAAATTTGCCTCTTTTAAGCAATGAATTTATAAATGATTTTTTAGATAATGATTATTTATTATTTGATTTTGAAAAAGAAGAAATAATTGATTTAATCCAAAATTTTTGTAATTGGTTATATATTAATAAATTTACATCATTTAAATTAACATTGATTTCACAAGAAAACAGCAAAAAAATATCTTAAATAAAATTATTATAATATTAATAAATAGTATAATATTATAATAATAGAATTTAATGACCAAAAAAAAATTTCAAAATATAAAATTTAAAAAAATTTTTTTTCTTAAAAAATAAAAATTAAAAACTCAATAAAAAAATAAAAAAAATATAAAAAAAAAATGGGTGGATGTTGTGGTCGTAATTTTTCAGATGAAGAAATAGATAAAGCAACTTCATTAAAAGAATTAGCAGATATATTTACAAAAAGAAAAGAAACATTTCAAACAGAAGGAGATCAAATAAAAGCATATTTACAAGATCCAAATACAGAAGTTGAAAATATTGATGTTAAAGGAATAGAACCTTCAATTTTAGAAAAGAGAATTGATTATTTAAAAGATTTAGAAGGTGCTTATACAAAAGTTGCTGAAACTTTATTAAGTAATCCTCATCTTCCTTTAGATGAATGTAAATCTCATTGTACTGATATTGTTTCAAGATATTTTCAAACTTATGATCCTAATAAAGAATTAGATTCTGATATGGAAAAATTTGACCAGTTTGTTGAAAAAAATCAAAAGAAAGAATAAGAAATATTTTTTTTATTCTTTTTTTTAAAAGTTTTTTTTAAAGATTTTTTAAAAGGTTTTTTTTAAAGGTTATTTAAAAAAATTTTTTTTTTATTGATTTTTTTTTAATTTTTTTTATACGGTTTTTTTTAAGAGTTTTTTTTAAAGGAATTTTAAAAGGTTTTTTTTAATGGATTTTTTATTTTTGTTTTTGAAATGTTTTTTTTTAATGTTTTTTCATAAAGTAATTTTTAATGTTTAATTTTAAAAATCAATTTTTCAAATTAAAAATGAGAAAAGAATAAAAAAAGATATTTTTTTTAAAATAATTATAAAAAATAAAAAAACATTTTAAATTTATATAAAAATTATTTTAAGTTTTATATTTTTGTATATTTTATTATTATTTAATGAATAGTTTATATAAAATAAATGTCTGAAATAATAAATCAACCTCCAAAACCAGTAATTATTGCCCCAAGTAATATAGATTCAAATGAAAGAGATTATTATATTTCAAAATTACAAAATCACACAAAAAAATTACATGAAATATTAATTTGTTCAATTATAATAGGAATAATAGATTTTATGGTAATTGGATTATCAAAATTTCTTTTTGGAAATTTTTTAAATAAACTTTCTATTTTTTCTCTTTTTGTTTGGTCAATAATTTGTCTTTATATATATAGATATTCTTATAAGACATTAGATTCAATTGATATTTCTCAATATAAAAAATTAGTAAGATGTATTTATATTTCAATTACAGTTTGTTTTTTAATGGAAATAAATTTAATTTATATGTTATTTGGTAAAGTTATTATTAAATATCAAATTTGGGTTGATTATATTTTAAATAATTTAAATACTATACAAACTATTTGTTCTATGTTTGGTTTTACACTTTTTGCTGTTGCTAATGCAATTCTTCCTTTTATTTCTGTATTTAGATTAGGAAAAATGAGAAAAATTATTAAAGCTGTTGGGAATTTACAAGGACAAGAATATTCAGTCACTTATACTGTTGATCAAAAAGTTTAAAAAAATATATATATTTTTGATAATTTAATATTTTATTTAAATTTTACATTTTGAAAAGGAAATTTTTTTATTTTATTTTTTTTATTTATTAAATTTTGTATTAAACAAATTTTAATAATTTGTTTTAATAAATAAAATAATTCTTAAAATAAATAAAAAGGAATTGAATAAATTGATTTTATTTTAATAACAAGCTTGACTTCAACAATTTATTTGAATTAAATATTTGGATTCAAAGAATTAAAATTTAGTTAATAGTTTAAATGTTAGATTTAAGTGATAAAATTTTTTTTTTATTTTAAAAGAATTTTAATTAAATGAAAAGTTTAAAGTAATCCAAATTTGAAATTAATAATAAAAAAAATTTTAATTGTTAATTTGATGATTGAAAAAAACAATTATTTATTAATTACATTCAAAAAATAAATAAGTCAAAAAAAAAAAAAGAATCACAACATTGTTTTTCTTACAATTAGGCTTTCTATAATATATGATAATATTCAAATATTGAAAAGAAAAACGTTCCAAAACATTCAAGATGAGACACAAGAATTTAAAAATAGATATTCCAACAAAAAAAAATAAAGATTTATATAAAATTACTAGTATATAAAGTAATTGGTGTAATATTTGTAATATTTTCTAGTTTTTAATAGCATTTACTTATTGTATAATTTTATAAATTTTTTAAAACTAAATAATAATTGTTAAAAAGATATACTATATATAAATTTTGAATGAATAGAATTAGATGATAATGAAAATATATAATTCATTTATTAATTTCCAATTTTGAAATATCATTATTTGGTATTTAAAATATATTTTTCATAAAATAGTTAATTAATAAATAAATGTATAAATTATCTATTTTAAAAGGAAATATAATTAAAAATGTTAGAGTATGAAATTAGTCAATCAAATATATTTGATAATAAAAAAATATCAGAAGAAGATATTTTAAGATGTCCTAAATGTTATTTAATTCCTTTAATTTCAATTAACCATTCACAAAAAGAACCAATACTTCAATTTAAATGTTTAAATAATCATGAAATAAAAAAACCTTTAAAAGAGTTATATTTTGAAAGTAAAAGATATCAAATAAATTCAATTAAATGTCAAAATTGTGAAGAAAACAATATTTCAAAATTATTTTATTGCATAAAATGTTATGGATTTTATTGTGAAAATGAAGAACATTCATTGATAGAAGGACATAATATTTTAATTCCTGTTTCTAAAATTGATTTTTATTGTTTTGAAAAAAATCATCAAAAGAATAATGTTACATATTATTGTAAAACACATAATAAGAATATTTGCAATTTTTGTAAAAATGAAGAACATGAAATAGATGAAATAGTAGAATTTGAATATTTAAAACAAAATGAAATTGAAATTATTAAAAATAATATAGGAAAAGCTGAAGAAAAATTTATTTTATTTTCAAATCAATTTAAAGTATTTATTTCATATTTTCAGAAATTAATTAACGAAATAATAAATGAATTTAATATATATAAAGAAAATAATGAATTAGAAATTAAATTATCAAAAGAATTAATCAATATTTATGAATTAAAAAAGGATAATATGAATTATCAAATAATACAAAATGTTAAAAATATTTTGTTTAATAATAATATTAATTTTTATTATAATTTAAATAATATGAATGAAATTAAAAATAATTTATCTAGTCAATTTATGTCTTATTTCATTGAAATTAGAAATTCAGACAAAAATATTAATGAACAAATTAATATTAAAATGGAAAATTTAGAAGTAAAAAATAATTCAATTAATATATTAAATTTAGATGAGAAAGAGAATATAGATGATAAAACAAATAATAATTATCAAGAATTTGATGAAAGTAAAACTATTTTAGGAAAAGAAGAAATTATTTTACATGAAAAAAAAAAAAATATAGAAAATAACATTATTAAAAAAGGAAAAGAAGAAATTAAAAAAAAAAAAATCTTTAATGAAGAAAATCAAAATAATTTAAAAGATATAAGTGATTCAATAGATAAATGGGATATAATATGTGAATATAACATAAATAAAGAAAACCTAAATAAAGAAATTCAAATATTAAATTCTTGTGAAGAATCAAAAAAAAATTATACAAAATTAAAAGGGAAAAATAATCAAAAAGAAATTAAAAAAAATTTTGAAATATATGTTAATGATAATAAAATTAATTTTTGTAATAGATTTAAATTTGTAAAAGAAGGAAAAAATATTATAAAAATTAAATGTAAAAATAATTTGACAAATATATGCTCTATGTTTAATAATTGTGATTCATTAACTTCATTAAATTTATCTAATTTTAATACAAATGATGTTACTGATATGTGTTATTTGTTTAATAATTGTTCTTCATTAATTGAATTAGATTTATCTAATTTTAATACAAATAATGTTACATTTATGAATAATATGTTTAATAATTGTTCTTCATTAATTAAATTAGATTTATCTAATTTTAATACAAATAATGTTACATTTATGAATAATATGTTTAATAATTGTTCTTCATTAATTTCATTAAATTTATCTAATTTTAATACAAATAATGTTACATTTATGAATAATATGTTTAATAATTGTTCTTCATTAACTTCATTAAATTTATCTGATTTTAATACAAATAAAGTTACAGATATGTCTTACATGTTTGAAAATTGTTCTTCATTATCTTCTTTAAATTTATCTAATTTTGATACAAATAATGTTACAATTATGAACAATATGTTTAATAATTGTTTTTTATTAACTTCATTAAATTTATCTAATTTTAATACTCATAATGTTATTAGTATGAAAAGTATGTTTGAAAATTGTTCTTCATTAACTTCATTATATTTATCAAATTTTCAAACTCATAATGTTACTAATATGAGTCATATGTTCAATAATTGTTCTTCATTAACTTTATTAGATTTATCTAATTTTAGTACTAATAAACTTAATAATATGTATAAAATATTCTCTGGTATAAATAAAAAGTGTAATATAATATCATACGATAAAAAAATTAATAAATTAAAATAATTACTAATTGAAAAAATATAATGTTAATATAATTTTTAAAAAATCTTAAGCAATTCAAAATGTTTCATTTTATTATTATTTATATTATAATAGCTTTTGGATAAATTGAAATTTAAATAAATAAAGGTATATAATTATTTTATTGTATAAAAAGATATTGACTAGTTAACAATAAAACAATTAATTCATATTATTTGTGGTCATAAATTGATAATTACTTTTAATTTATAAAATATTATTTACATATTGTTAATATTTTATATTATTTTTATTTATAAATTCAAAATAAAAGTTTAAAAAAATAAATTGAAATTATTTCCTTAAAAATAACATTTTTAGATATTTTTTAAAAGATTATTTATAATTTTAAGTTTAATGAATGTTTTTATAAAATTAAAATAATTGATTAAATTTTTATCTTCATCTTACAATAATTTCGAAACTTTTTTTTACTTTTATTATTCATTTATTAATCTCAATATTTAAATATCATTTTTTTTCAATTTTCCGACAATTAATTTTTTAAAAATATATGACGAATTTTTACTATTTTTATGATATTGAACAAAAAATAGCGTTGCCACAAAACTACACAACAACTTCAAATTTTTAACACCATTGAAAATCAAAATTTAGGTTTTCTACTTCTATGATGTTAATTAAATTTTGTTTTTCAAATTCTTCTAAACAAATTTTCATCAGTTCTGTTTGCATATTATTTAAAATCATGTGTTTTTCCCTATCATGAAAGTCATCAGAGTTATTCATTAATTTTCCCATTAAATCATTAATATTTTTCGATAGAGAAAATATTTTTCTAAAAAAATATGAATTTTCATATATTTTATAATTGTTAATTAGTTTCAATAATTTTCTTAGATTATCATTTTTAATTTCAAAGCGTGCGTGCCAATAACAAGTTATAGATTTACCGTTTTCTTTTTCTTTTTCTCAATGGATATGAAAATTGCATATACTAGGATATACTTCTATGGTAATAATCTTATTTAAAGTGTTTATTTTTATTTATAATTAATTCAAAAAATTAATTACTACAAAATGCTTATCCTTAACCAAATAATCCAAAATCAATATAATCAATTTAATTCTTTTTAAAATAATTACAAAGATAATAATTTTAATCAATTGAATCATTTACAAAATAATAATAATAATAATCTTTCTTAATTTTGTATTGTTCATAAAATAATTGTTTAAGAAAAAAACAATTTTTATAATTTAAAAAATGATGTTAATATGTTAAAAGAAAATATGAAAGTATTAAAGAAGATGTCAATAATGAATTAAATAATAATGTGAAGATATTAAAAGAAGGATTGGAAAAAGTATTAAAATATTTATAACCAAAAAAAAAAAAAAATATATAAAAAATTATAAAAAATGCAAAATTAAATTTTAATTAAAAAACTATAAAATTTAATATTCATTCATATAAAAAATTTTAATTATCATTATTTTCACAAATTTGAATAATTCAATCATTATATATATATATAATCTTCAATTTTATTTAAATTAATTTGATTCTACAAAATAATAATATTACAAACAAATAAAGCATTTAAATTTCTTTTTTATATAAACCAATAATCCAAATAAAAATCATACTTAAATTAAAACAAAAGATACTAATATTTCATCTATCATTGATAATTTGTTTTTTGATTTAATGAATAAATTATTTGATTTTATGAGTTTTTAAATTATATTTTTAATAATAATAAAATAAAAAATAATATAAAAAAGTAAAAAAAAATAATATGTCAAAAAAGTCAGATGATAACATAGTTAGTTTAGAAAATTTAAACGAAATATACAAAGATTTATTTAGAAAAACAACAACATCAAAAGGAAAAGTATTTAAAGGTTCAAATTGGACAGCTTATAACATAGAAAACTTAGGAAGTATTCCTCAAAAAATAGAAAAAGCATTAATAAAAGATAAAAAGAATACATCAAAAATAGGATTTAGTTCAACATCAAAGCGTTTCTTCCAAAAAAAAGAAAAAAATCCAGGACCAGGTTCATATAACATAAGCAAGGCTATGACTCATACATCTACATCATTTCATTCAAATAAAGAATTTGGAAATAGTTTTATATCAAAAAGTGATAGATTTAATAATTCTTCTTTATTTTATAGTAAATATACTCCTGGTCCTGGAGAATATGAAAAAGAAAATATTGGTTCTTTAGCTTATAATGTTTCTAAAAGTTTAAGAGGGAAATCTTTATATAATAGCAAAAAAAATCAATCTATGAAAAAAAGACTTTTGACTCCTGGTCCTGGACATTATAATATTGATAATGATTTTAAATGGAATAAATTTTATAAAAGTTCTGTTTTTGTTTCTAAAGTTCCTAGATTTAAGAAAAAGGAAGATAATAAAATTCCTGATCCTGGTAAATATTATAAAGATGAGTATTTTGTAGATATTAAAGATAAATATAATAATAATGATGGGAAAGAATCTTTTTATTTTAGGAAAGCTAAAGAAAAACAAGTCGATTTATTAAAAAAATATAAAATTCAAACTGAACAAAAACCAAATGATGCAAAATTTAAATTACAAAATAAAAAAGGTAAAATATATAATATTCATAATGATTTATTTAATCCATTTACATTAAATAAACAAGATATATTTATACATAAAACTAAAACTTTTACAAAGGAAATACCAAAAAAAGAAGATAATGAAGATAAAAATAAATATTTAATGACAAGTTCTGGATTATCGAATAATTTTATTGATAATAGTATGGAATATATTCATAAAATATTACATAAAAATAAAAAACCTGATATTTTCAAATTAAATGCTCCAAGATGGAAAAAAGATGATAATGAATTTAAAAATCCTGGACCAGCATATTATCATCCTAAGACTCAATATAAGGTTTTATCTTTTAATCGAAACAATGAAGATTTTATTGTTTCTTCTGGGCATCTTAATGAAAAAGGAGATAATATTTTTGAAGATTAATTATTTGAATGTAATAATAAATAATTATAAAATCATTTAATATTTATTTTCTAACAATTATTCTTAATTTTGTAATAATAATATATATAAACAATGTAATAAATATAATTATTTTTCATTAAACACAAAAAAAATAAAATAAATAAAAAAAAAATATAAATTCCTTAAATAAAAGTTTTTAAATAAAAATTAGAAGAATTTTTCACAATAAAAAAAACCTGATTTACTTCCTTTTCTTATCATGTTTAGCTTCTTTAACTTCTTCTAAATATTCCATAGCCATTTCTTTAGTAAGTGAATTAATTTTAGCAGCATCAGAAGGTTTCTTAGTCATAATATAATAAAATTCTTCACTATTAATATTAGGTTCACCATAAGGGCCACAAATAGTTTGTAAAATATATTCAATATCATCAAGAGATAAATTTTCACCTAATTCTTCAACAACTTTAGCAATACTTTCAGCAGTAATGTCACCAGTTTTTTCATCTTTCAAAGCTCTAAAAGTAACATTAACTCCTGCTCTTGTTGTATTTCCTCCAATTGTTTCACTGATATAATCAATAAATTGTTGAACTGTTAATTCTTCTCCTTTTATATCAACTTCAAGTGACATTTCTTGTATTATTTTAAATATTTCTGGGTGTTCTTTATGAAAATTTATTCTTCTTAATCCTGCTTCCATTGATTTTGGATCTAATTTTTTTCCTTTTGCTACGTCGTTTAATGCTGTTTCTAATTCTTTTATTACTTCTGGGGTTATTGTTGGTTCTACTTCATATTTTTGAGACCAGTCAAGTTTACGTGGGATTATAATTTTTCGGTATTCGAGGGACATTTTTTTTTTTTATATGGTTTTTTTAATCTTTTTAAATGGTTATATTTTTTAATTTTTATTTTTTTAATTTTTTTAATTTTTTTATTTTTTTTTTTTATTATTCTTTTTAAATAATTTTTTTTAGTATTTAAATTAAAATATATTTAAATTAAAAATGATTTTTGATTCTAGGAATTTGAAAGAATTTCAAGAGAGATTAGGTTTAAAGTTTAAAGAAAAAATTGAGGAATTAAAAGGACAACATAAAGAATCAATAATAAAAATAAGAAAATTAGAAAAAGATAATGAGAATTATTTAAAAGAAATGGAGAAAGAAATAAATCAAATTAAATTAAAATATGCTACAAAAACACAAGAAATAATGACTATAAGAAATAAAGAAATTGATGAATTAAATAAAATAAAAGAAGATATAAATTTTTGGTTTAAAGTTTTAGTAAATAATAAATGTACAAATAACTTAATAAATGAAAGAGATTTTCAAGCATTAAAATATTTATCAAATATAAAATATGAATATATTGATAGAGATCTTAATAAAATTAAATTAATATTTGAATTTTCAGAAAATGAATTTTTTTCTAATAAAGAACTTGAAAAAGAATATATTTTATCAAATGATGGTTTAATTGAAAAAATAACATCATCAAATATAAATTGGAAAAAAGATAAAGATTATACAAAAAATATAATTAAAAAGAAAATAAAAAATAAAAAAACAGGAGAATTTATAACTAAAGAAATAAATGATCCATTACCTTCATTTTTTAATTTTTTTTTTAATTATACTTTCCCAGATAATAAAACAATTAAAGATATTGATGTTTCAAAAGAAAAAAATATTGGAGAATTATTAGATAAAGAATATGATATTTTATCAGTTTTTAAAAATGAAATTATACCACATGCAAGTGAATATTATGTTGGAATTATTCAAGATTTTCAAGATTTTGATGCTTATTTAGATAAAAATATAGATAATTTTGAATAAAAAAATCAAAAATAAAAAAATAGATTTAAATTAAAGAATAATAAAAAATGAAAACATTAATTTTATATATTAATTAAATTATTTTAAAAAATATTACAAGAATTACAACATCCACCTTCATTAACTTCTTTATTTTCTGGATTGAAAATATGATTTTTAAAACAAATATTACAATAAATATTTATTTTCTTATTTTTATCTACTATTTCTATATCATCTTTTTTTTTATCTTTATCTAAATTTTCATTTTGAATTATTTTATCTTGAGTTTTATTAGTTTGTTCATCTTCATTTATATTATTATTATTATTATTATTATCATCATTATTATTATTTTTAATATTTTGTTTAATAATTGTTTTAGGATCATAACATTTTAAACATAATAAATGATTAATATCATAAAATTTAATTCCTCTATATTTATCATTTTCTTTTAAAATTGGAATAACTTTATATTTTTGAATAGATTTAACTTTCATTTTTTCATTTGGTTTATCTGGTTTAACTAATTCTGCAATTACTTCACAACAATTCATACATTTTGTATTTATATATTGATAAAATCTAAATGATGTTTCTTTCATAAGTTGATTTATATCAAATTCACAAAATCTAATTCCATCTTCAGGATCAAAATCTTTATTACAACAACAAGGAATTTTTGGAAATGTTTTTGTTTCATAAATATTTAAAATTTTAAAACCTTTTGTTGATTCATTCATTTTTTCTTGAAGACATTTTTCACAATATCTACAATCACATTTTAAAGAAAATAATTTTGTTCCCATTTCATATTTTGTTTTACAATTATTACAAGTTAATAATAATAAAAAATATATTTTATCAAATAAATTATTTTCATATAATTCTATTATATCTTCATTATCAAGATAATATTTTCCTTGAAGATGAATTTTTCTTGAATAATATTCTATTCCAAAAAAACAATCTTTTTTAAGTGATTCTGCTCTATTTTTTATTATTAATTCAAAATGTTCATTTAAACAATTCTCACAACAAATAAATTTTTTTTGAAGAAAAACAATATGATTTGTCATATTATTACAAATTTGACATTTTTTTGTTTCTTTTAATTTAAAAGTTAATTGTTTAATATTCTTATCATGTTTATAAATTTCATTTAAAATAATTTCATTTGGATCTTTATATAAATTAAAATATCCAGTAAAAAAATATCCAATTTGAATTAAAGGAATTTCTTTATTTTTTTCGTCAGATAAAAAAATAATTCCATTTTTATTTTTTCTTAAAATACCATCAATATAAAAAATATTTAAATTTACATCAAATAAAAAAGGTAATATCATTACAATTGGAATTCCAGGTTCAATACAAAATTCTTCTATTCCATTTAATAAACAAAGTTCATTTTTAATATTTATATATTTTTTACTTTCTTCTTTTAATTCTGCATATTCATATAATTGATTAATTGCTTTTTGAATAATATGTTTTAAATAAATTATTAATGTATCATCAAACATTTTATTTTTTAATCTATATGACTTTACTAATAATCTATATGCTTCTTTTAATTTTTGATTATTTACATATTCTATAATTAAACTAAAAATATCTTTTATTAAATCAATTTTTATTTTCTTTTTCTCATATAATTCACAAAATTTAGAAGATAAAATTTCATTTATTAATTGTTCTAATTCCTTTAATTTATTATTAACAATATAATTTTCTAATAAACCAAACATAAATGCTCTATATAATGAATTTCCATCAATTAAAGATCTTCTCCAAAATGAAAAATGTTTTTGAAATTTAAGCATAATTTCATAATTTTCATATAAAGAAAATTTATAAATAAAATTTTGATAATTATCAATAATTCCAATTGGATTGTTGATTTCATCGTCAATTTCATTATTTTCAAAAATATTATTTTCAGTATTTTCATCAACTTTAGGTAATTTTTCTTTAATTTTAGGATTATTTTTATATAATTTTTCCATTTCTTTTAAATGAGTTAGAGGTGAATAATTATCAATTCCATTTATAAATTCTGTAAAACTTGAATTAATTTTTTTATTTCCTTCAAAAAATTTTTTCTCATAAAAAAATTTTTTTCTTTTACTCTTTATTTCATTACTTTCTGGATTTACAATTTTTTCATTAAAGTCATCAATAATTTCACTTAATTTTTTTTCATTTTGATCTAATTCAGTTATATAATTATAATTATTAATATCACTTAAATTTGGATTATCAATATCAAAAGAATAAACATTATTTACAATATTATCTATTTTTTCTATTTCTTCTAGAGAATAATTTGAAATTTGTTTTTCGTATTTTAATTTCAATTCTTTAATTTTATTTTTATTTTCTTCTGATATTAATTTTTTATCTGGCTCAAGTGAAATTATTTCATTATTTAATTTTTTTGGTTCTTGTTCTTTTTTAATATCTTCTATTGATTGTTCTATATTATTTAATGAGTCATTATCTTTTTTTTTTGGTATTGATTTTAATTTTATATCTTCTTTTTTTTCTTCTTCTTCTTTTTCACTCATTGAATTTAATTCTTCAATTTCTATTTCATCTGAATCATCCAGTCTTACTTTTTTATTTTTTTGTTTTTTTTTATTTTTTATTTCTTTATTTTCATTATCCTTATTTTCTATTAAATTTTCAATTTTTTCTTCTTTTATTTTTTTATTATTATTCATAAAATTATTTTGTCTTTTATTCTCTAATTCAATTTCTTTTTTTAATTCTTCTTTTTTTTCTATTTTATTTTCTTTTTTTTTGTTTTTTTGATTTTCTTCATCTGATATACTTTCTAATTCCTCTTCATTATTTTCTTGTTCATAATTTTTTTCTTCATTTTCTTCTATTATTCTCCTTTTTTCTTTTTCTTCTTCTTCTTTTCTTTTTCTTTCTTCATCTTCTCTTTTTTTTATTTCTTCATTTTTTTTTCTTTTTTTTTCTTCTTCTTCTTTTTGTCTTTTTTCTTTTTCTTCTCTTATTCTTCTTTCATATTCATCTTTCTTTTTTTGTTCTTCATATTCTTTTTTTTTTCTTTCTAAATCTTCTAATTCTTTTTTTCTTTTTATTTTTTCTTCTTCTTCTCTTTTTTTTCTTTCAATTTCTTCTTCTTCTTTTTTCCTTTTTATAGTTTCTTCTTCTTCTCTTTTTTTTCTTTCAAATTCTTCTTTTTCTCTTTTCAATTTTGCTTCTTCTTCTTTTTTTTGTTTTTTAAATATTTCTTCTTCTCTCTTTAATCTTTCTTCTTCTTCTTTAATTTTTTTTTCTTTTAATTCAGTTTCTTTTTCTCTTTTTTCAATTTCTTTTAAATTTTCTAATCTAATTCTTTCATATTCTTCTTTTTCTTTTTTTAATTTTTCTAATTCTAAATCTTTTTCTTTTTTTAATCTTAAACTTTCACGTAATTCTTTTTTAATTCTTTCATCATTATTAAATAGATTATTATTATTATTATTATTATCAAAAAAAGGTTTATTAGAATTTAATTTTTTATCAGTATTAATAATATTATTATTAATTAAATTATTATTATCATCAATAATATTAATTTGATTAAATTTAATATCATCTTCAAAATTATTATCATTAACATCATCCATATATTTACTTTCTGCTAATTGAGAAGGTAAATAACCAGTTTTTAAATTTAAAGAATTTAAAAAACTATTTCGTTCTTTTTCATTAATTTTTGAATTTTGATTAAAAATTTCATTATTAAAAGATGATTTTTTTACTTTTTGTTTATTTGCATTTTTTAAGATATTATTTGATAAAGTATCTATTTTTGCTTTTTGTTTTTTTAATTGTGATAATAATACATCCATTTGATTGTTTTCTGATTTGTTTTTCTCTACTTCTTCTCTTTGATTTTCATTTTTCTTATTTCTTAATTTTAAATTTATTAATCCTCCTTTATTTTTTTCATTATTCTCATTTGGATTCATTTAATTTTAAATTAATAAATACCATTTTATATGACTATTTTATTTATTTTTTATCCTTAATTTTAATTTCATTTTATTCTAATGGGTAAAAAAAATAACCAAAAGAATAAAGAAAAAAAAATAGAAAATGAAATAAAAGAAGATAATAATAATAAAAAATTAGAAAATACTTTCTTTGATTTTGATATAGAAACAAATGTTTTTGATAAATTATCAGATAATAAAAATTACTACTTAAATAAAAAAAGAAATAAATCATTAATATCATCAACATGGGATTATGATAAAATATTAAAAAATGAAAAAGAAATAAAAACAACAAAAGAAAACAAAAGAAAAAGAGATTTAAAATTAAATAACATAGAAGAAAAAACAAATAACACAGAAAAAAATAATAAAAACATAAATTTACCTTTAACAAATAACATATCAGAAGAATCAAAAGAAGAATCAAAAGAAGAAGAAAAAGAAGAAAAAGAAGAAGAAGAACAAAATATATTTATGAAAGATAAATTTGAAAATGCAGTATTTTCAAAAGGAATATCATTTCTAAATTTTAATTTATCAAAATTAATAATAAAAGGTTTAAGTGAAATGGAATTTTACACTCCAACAAAAGTTCAAGAAAAAGTAATACCAATAGTAATAAATGGACATGATGTTTTAGTAAATAGTGAAACTGGTTCTGGCAAAACTGCTTGTTATTTATTACCAATAATACAAAAAATAATTTTATCAAGAACTTCAAAAAAAAAAAATATTAATCAAGCTTTAATTTTAGTACCAACAAGAGAATTGGCTTTACAATGTAATGAAATGTTAAGTAAATTATCAAAGTATATTGATTTAAATTTTATTTTTTTATGTGGTGGAATGAGTGTTGAAAATCAAAGTAATCAAATTAAAAATGAATTACCTGATATTATTATTGCTACTCCTGGAAGATTAATTGATATGTTATATAATTTTAAAAATATTAATTTAGAAAATGTTAATATTATTGTTTTAGATGAAGCTGATAAATTACTTGAATTAGGTTTTAAAGATGAAATTATGGAAATTTTAAATATTATTAAAAAAAATTTAAATAGACAAACTTTATTATTTTCTGCTACTTTAAATCCAAAAGTTATTGATTTAGGTGAAAATGTATTAAATAATCCTATTAAAATAAAAATTGCACAAAGTGCAATTTTAACAAATTTAACTCAAAGTATAGTAAGATTAAAATTCGAAAATATAGAACAAAATGAATATGAAAAGAGAATGTCATATTTAATAAATTTAATAAGAATAAAGAAATTAAATAGAACAATAATATTTTTCAATACAAAATTAGAATGTCACAAATGTTTATTAATATTAAATAAATTTAATATAAATTCTTGTGCAGAATTACATAGTAATATTAATCAAACAGAAAGAATAAAATCATTAGATAATTTTCAAAAAGGAAAAGTTAAATTTTTATTAGCAACTGATATTGCAGGAAGAGGTATTGATATAGAAAAAGTAAGATATGTAATAAATTTTCAAATGCCACTTTTAAGTGAAAGATATATTCATAGAATTGGAAGAACTGCAAGAAAAGGTTATTTAGGTGAGTCTATTACAATTTGTAGTGAAAAAGATAGAACTATTCTTAAGAAATTATTAAAAAAAGAAAAAATTGATATTACTATTAATTTTATTAAAATTGATAATAAAGATATTAAAGATGTTTATAAAAAATTATTAGATTTTAAAAATGAGATTGATGAAGATATTATTAATGAAAAAACTGAAAAAGAAATTGAATTAGCTGAAAGAGATGTTGAAAAAACTATGAATATTAAAATGTATGAAGATGAAATTAAAAGTAGACCTAAAAAAAAATGGTTTGAAAGTAAGAGAGATAAAAAGAAAAGAGAAAAAAAAATGAGAAAAGAATTTAATAAACAAAAAGAAGATTTATATTCATAAATTTAGAATAAAATAATATTATTAAATAAAATATCTTTTATAATATATAAATCTCTCTATTTTTTTTAAATAAATATTATAGATAATAATATTTTATAATATTATTGAGAAATATGAAAGGTAATAAAAATAAATTGTCAAGTAATTCAAAAGAAAGAAAAAAAAGGAGAATTGCAACTTCAAATTCTCCTTGTTTAAAATACTCATTTACTGATTTCCCAAATGATTTTAAAAATTTTAGAGTAAATACTTTAACTAAAAATAAAACTTCGAATAAAATTCAAGAAATCACAAAAAAACATATAATTAATATATTAAGTTTATCTAATAGTATAAATTTCAAAAAAAGAAATCTTTTAAATTCAAATCAACCAAAATTAAATTGTGAAAGTATATCACGTGAATATAGTTCGAATAATATAATGAAATTAAAAAATAATGAAAAAAAAAAGAATATTTCAAAAAACAGAATTAAAACAAAACCACAACAAATAAAAATTACAGTCTCAAATGATTTTTCTTTTTCAAATAATAATACTCCAACAAATATTATAAAGGAAGAAAAATATTATAAAGAAAAATTATTAAATAATAATTTTAATAATATGAATATTAGAACAAATACTTATTCAAATACAAATAAATATAGTTCATTTACTTTAATAAATAAAGAAAATAAAAAACATAAGAAAAATGAATATGAAAATTTAAGTACACCTAAAAAAAATAAGAATAATTTAACTGTATTATTAAATGAATTAAATGATAAATTAAAAATTAAATTAGCAGAAAATAAATTAAATAGAAATAAAAGATATAATTCAATACAAAAAATATTTGAAGAATTAATTTTACTTTTACCAGAAGAAAATAAAAATATATTTAAAGAAATATTAAGAGGAATACATGATATAATAACAGAATATTATAAAGAATTAAAGAGTTTAAAAGAAGTATATGAAATAAATAAAAGGAAAATTACAAATTTAGAAAATGAAAATTTAAATAATATAAAAGTAATAAAAGAAAAAGATATGGAAATAGAAAAATTAAAAAAAAAACTTTCATCAAGTATGTCAACACAAGAACAACAAATAATAAGTAAAAGTACAAATTCTTCATTTGTTAATTCAATATCTACAGAAAAAGAAAAATCAATTGACACAAAAAAAAAATATTATAAATCTGAAAGTCAAAATAGAATAGAAGAATTAAATAAAAAAAATATATTTGATTTAAATGCGTTATATTTTTATGAGAAAGTTACTATGAAATCTGATTTTAATTCAGTTCCAAAAAGTAATTTTGGGGATTTAGTTCCTCCTTTAGATTTAGATTTTGAAAAAATAGAAAAGATGAAAGAAGAAAAAAAGAAAGAAGAAATACAAAAAAAAATTAATGAAAATAAATTGTCTTTTATTGAAAAAGTTGCTTTAAGTTTTGATTTAAGTTAAATGAATATTGATTGTTTTTTTATATAGATTAATCAAATTATATTCAATTATTAATTTAGTTATTTTATAAAAATATAATTTTTTTATTAATTATTATACATTTATAATAATTTTTTATATTTTAGTTCAATTTAAATTTAATAAATTAAATTAAAATATTAAATTCAATTTCTTATGTTTGAAGAAATTAAAATTACTTTAGTGATAAATTCATTAAATAGTTCTAAATCTGAATTTGAACAATCAAATGAAATTATTTCATATTTCAAAAATAAAAAAATAAAAAATTACTCAATTGAAGATATAAATCAAGATATGAATTTTAATAAAGAAACAAAATTAAGCAAAAATATAAGAAATTCATATAATAAAATAGGTAAAATTTTCAAAATAAATAATTCTTATCCATTACCACAAATTATAATTAATAATAGTTTATCCTTATCATATAAACAATTTAAAATTCTTATTGAAAGTTATCCTATTCTTTTTCAAAAAATAATAAATGGAAAATCATGTTTTCATATAAGATTTTTTGAAGACCAAATAATTTATCCAACTGTAAATCTAATTGAAAATTCTGAAATTATTTGTATTTATTGCTATTCTTTAAAGAAAATTAATAAAGATGTATTTCTTTGTTGTAATTTAAGAGATTCTGAAAATCAAATTATAAATGAAATTTTAAGTTATTGTGAAGATAATCAAATAACTATTGAAATCGTTGATTATGAAAACTTATATTATTATAATTTAAGTAAATATTCTGATGAAATAATTAATAAAATAAATAAAAAAGAAGATTTTTGTATAATTAGAAATAATATTTCTGAATTAGATAATTATTATAATTTGTTAGAAAAGGAGAAAATATTAAAAAAAAAAAAAAATAATTTTCAAATACCGAATTTAAGATTTGAAAATAGTTTAAATTATCCTATTTTCAAAAAGAAAAATCCATATAATTTTATAGAAAAATTAAAATTAAATGGAATAAACGAAGTAGCATTTAATATAAATGATATAAGTAATTCATCTATAATATATGAAGAAGAAGACAAAAAAAGTGATTCAAATTAAAAAAATAAATATAAATAAATTATTATATTAAATATA
>JAEEGK010007905.1_pt1 | contig 25267 bp, 25 predicted proteins | sample 8958771 | NCBI WGS metagenome assembly JAEEGK01 (sample SAMN16246547, study PRJNA631951) | gut metagenome | biome: gut microbiome; feature: rumen; material: SC-attached | host: Bos | place: Iran: Karaj | collected 2018-10
CGACTGCGATTCCATTACCGTTGTCGCCATCAACAAAGGTTCCGCACAGAGTTTGAATCTGTCTGTAAACGGTTACAATCCTGTTTCTGCCGTGCAGTCCGTCGAAAGCGGCGACAAGAGCAAGGCGGTTACCGCAGGCGCCATCATCGACGCCCCGGCAAAGTCCATCACGACGGTCGTTTTCACCACTAGCAATACAGCAGCGCTCCAGTGCGAAGACTCCCCCATCGAAGATCCTTACATCGATCCGTCGAAACTTCTTGCTGACACTCTCGTCATCGTCGACTACGCAAAGGAATCTTCCGCCACCGGATGGAAGAGTGACGAAACGCTCAAGCCGGTCACATTCGAAACAACCGCTCTCGACGGCGTTTCCAAGTACGTAAAAGTTCCGCTTGCAGCTTGCGCCCAGGATGACTGCGGTTATCAGCACGCCCTCTTTACACTCCCGGATGCAGCCGCCGTCAAAGAACCGTTGACCAAGTGCAAGGAACTCGTATTCACCATGCGCAGCATCGACAACGAAGACGCTTCCGTGAACATCGGCGGCGCAGGCGGCAGCACATGGAGCAGCTACCAGTATGGCAACACCGCCCCGGCAGGCTCCTGGGCCGATGTATCCGTCCCGCTCGACAACGAAATCGACTCGACCGGCGCCCCCTTCGGCTCCACGCAGCTTTCGTTCAACAGCGATAACGCGGGTCTCCTCATAGCAAAGATTGTTGCCGTCGGTTGCGGCGGAAACACGGACGCCATCAAGGGATTCCGTACAAACTTCGCCTCGAACAACCTCAATGCCGAAGCTACCATTTTCGACATGAACGGCAACCTCGTATGGAAAGGACGCAAGGGTGACGCCCTCAACGACAACGGAACGCTCAAGCCGAGCCTCCGCCAAGGCGCCTACATCTTGAAGACCAAGGCTAACGCCCAGCGCGTTTTCAAGAAGTAAGTAGCATTAAAACCTTTAAGCAAAAGACCCGCCCAATGGCGGGTCATTTTTAATTCTTTTGTTTTAATTCTAACGAAAGGAGAACTAAGCCCAGTTTTCGGCCTTGAGTTCGCGGCCCCAGATTTCCTTGACCACGTCCTCGACCTTGCGGTTTTCGAAGAGCATCTGATAGACAGCTTCGACAATCGGCATTTCGACGCCGAGTTTTTTGGCGAGAGCGCGCGTGCTGCGGCAAGTCGGCACACCTTCGGCAATCATCTTCATGCCGGCAAGCACCTGGTCGAGCGTTTCGCCCTTACCGATGTGTTCGCCCACGTAGCGGTTACGGCTGTGCTGCGAAAGGCACGTCACGATGAGGTCGCCCATGCCTGCAAGACCGGCAAACGTTTCGGGCTTTGCACCGAGTGCGCGGCCCAAGCGGCACATTTCAGCTTGACCACGAGTGAGGATTGCAGCGCGAGTATTGTCGCCAATCTTGAACTTGCCACTCGCTTCGAGACCGTAAAGCACGCCGGAAGCAATAGCAATCACGTTCTTCACGGAACCGCAAAGTTCCACACCGACGATGTCGGTCGAGGTATAGACACGGAGATAAGAGCAACTCATCGCCTGCTGCACAATCTTTGCGGAATCTTCGTTCACGGAAGCGGCCACAATAGCGGTAAGCACGTGGCGGCTCACTTCTTCGGCATGAGACGGGCCACTGAAAGCGACCATCTTGTCTTCAGTCAACCAGGGAACCTTTTCGAGAATGACTTCGCTCATGAGCTGGTCCGTGCCTTCGAGAATACCTTTCGTGGCGCAGACAACAATCGGTTCCTTCCCCTTTTCAGGAGTCCAGGAACCAAGATTCGCGGCAACGCTTGCCATAAACTGCGACGGCACAACAATCAAGACCATATCGCAGCCGTTCAATGCGGCATGCATATCCGTTGTATATTTAAAATCAGCCGGGAAAATAACGCCAGGGAGTTTGTCCTTGTACTGGTGTTCCGTAGAAAGCAAATCTACTTCTGCCTGAGAATTCGTCCAAAAAGTAAGTTCGTTCTTGTTTTCGTAAACAACTTGGCCGAGCGTAAGTCCCCAGCCGCCAGTACCTAAAACTGTAACTTTCATGAGCAAATATCCTTTAAATTCAATTTTTCCAATAATCTACAATATTTTATGGAATTGCGCCCGCCATTATTCAAAAAATGTAATGGAGATTTCCACCTAAAGGTGGGAATGACAAGTCCATTAGTTGGACTATCGCTACGCTCTAGTCCCAAATGCTGGTTTCGGTCATGTCCAAGCAAGCTTGGCCGCGACACTCAACCTACGCATTTGTTTTGCGTTTACTGCCAAAACCGTTCTCAGTGCCGTTGAGGAGGCGCTTGATATTCGACTTGTGCTTCACAATGACGAACACAGCGACAACCACAGCGAGAATCATCTGCCCGAGATTCACGCTTTCGAAATAGTATTCCGGACACACGTATCCAAAAATTGCCAAAGTTCCGAGAAGGGCGCACCCGAAAATGCTTCCGACAGAGACGTATTTCGTCGAGACCGTGAGGATAATCCAAAGGGCGAAAGCCGAAAGCACCGTGAGCGGCAGAATCGCAAGAAAAACGCCGAGCGCGGCGAGCACGCCTTTACCGCCGCGGAACCCCGCAAAGCAGGTGAAGCTGTGCCCGAGAATCACGAGGAGACCAGCGACAAGCGGAACCCAGGAACTGTAATCAGCACCTCCGGCAGCCACTTGAGCTTCGCACATTTTCTGGGCGATGAACGGTCCAAGGAACCCCTTAACGAGATCCATGAAGACAACAGGTAACGCAGGCTTCCAGCCCAGCACGCGGAACGTATTCGTGAGGCCCGCATTCTTGGAGCCGTAGTCACGGATATCGTAATCTTTACCTTTCGCGAGTTTTGCGATCCATATGGCGCTGGGAATCGACCCCAGCAAGTACGCTATTGGAAAGCTCAGTAAACTGTTCAAGTTCTTCGTCCTTTCTAAGAGTTAATTTCCTATCGAAGTTCAAGCGGAGCGGAGCGCCCTGCAGCTGGAACTCGTCATAAAACTTTTTGAGCAAGTAGCGCTTGTACGATTCATCGACAAGCTCCGGTGTTCGCGTCTCTACGGCGATAACCGGCGGTTCCACCATGACCTGGCATGCACGCGTGAGCATGACGACGCGACCGTTGTGGCTAGGAGGCGCCTTCTCTTGCAAGAAGTTCGCGAAACTTTCGGCAACGCGGTCACGGCCAAGCACGCGACGGCAGTTGGCATATACAGTCTGAATGGCCTGAATAACACGGCCCACACGCTGGCCTTCCTTGGCGCTAATCGAGAGAATCGGAACAAATTCAAGCATCGGCTCGCGTTCGAGAAGATCCCTGATCATGTGGTCAAAAGACTTGTCGTTCTTGTTCGGGAGAATGTCCCACTTGTTCAAAACGACAATAAGACCCTTGCCAGCCTTGCGGATTTCCGTAATGATGCGGTAATCCTGGATTTCCATACCGCGAGTGCAATCGACCACAAGCACGGACAAATCCGAACGACGGATGCTTTCGAGCGTACGCATGTTGCTGAACACCTCGACTTCGTCTTCGACTTTGGCCTTTTTGCGGAGGCCTGCGGTATCTGTCACCACGAACTTTTGTCCGTCAACGATAAAATCACAGTCAATGGAATCGCGGGTTGTTCCCGGAATGTCCGAAACCACGGCACGTTCTTCGTTCAACAAACGGTTGAGGAGCGTACTCTTGCCCGCATTCGGGCGCCCGAGAATCGCAAAGCGAATCGGACGTTCCTCACGACGCTCTCCACGAACCGGAGTCGGCAGCACAGAAACAACTTCATCCAAAAGCGAGAGACAAGCGTATCCCGTCAATGCGCTAATCGTACGCGGCTGGCCGAAGCCGAGCTTCAAAAATTCATAACTTTCCTGGCGGTCGCCCTGCAATTCGCTCTTGTTCGCAACGAGAATGACCTTTTTATCGAGCTTGCGGATAAGACGTGCAAACTGCTGGTCGAGTTTGGTAATGCCCACGCGAATATCGACCATGAACAGCACGAGATCGGACTCGTTCACGGCATTGAAAATCTGCGCACGGACGCTATCCGCCAAAACGTCGATGGAATCATCAGGCAAAAATCCGCCCGTATCGACGACTGTAAATTCATGACCCTTGTAAATCGCATTCTGGTAATGACGGTCTCGCGTAACGCCATCGCGGTCGCTGACCACGGCAGCCCTGCGGCCAAGAATGCGGTTGAAAAGGGAGGACTTCCCGACATTCGGACGTCCAATTATGCAAACGATAGGTAATTTCATCAACACAAATATAGAAATTGTGTCTAGGGGGTGTTTAGACGAGAAGGTGATTCTTCTGCCCTCTGTTAATTTCTTATTGCATATTTTTTAACCAAGAATAATATATCTTTGTAGTGTATTATTTAGAGTTTTTCCCCACAGGTGGGAAGGACACACGAGGTTACTTTGGCTTCCATAAACGGAAAGACGGAAACTCTTTGCATTTTCGGGCATCCGGTTGCACACAGCAAATCGCCCGCCATGCATAACGCCCTATTTGGTGCTCTCGGCATCGATGCGGCGTATCTCCCCTACGCTCCAGAACCTGAAAATTTTGCCAAAGCCATCGAAGGCTTCAAGGCGATGAAGTTCCGCGGCGCAAACGTCACCATCCCCTACAAGACGGAATTTTTCAACGCAGACGGTTCTGCGCGCCTTGTCGATGAACTTTCCGAAATTTCGAAGTTCACCGGCAGTGTGAACACGCTGTACTGGAAAGGTGGGATTGTCGGCGGGACTCTCTGCGGTACGACGACTGACCCGTATGGTTGTGTGCGAAATCTCGAAGAGAACGGGGTAAATCCGACTGGCAAAAAGATTGCGCTGCTCGGAAACGGAGGCGCCGCCCAATCCATTGCGTTTACGCTTGTGGAACAAGGAAACGAGCTTACGATTGTTTGCCGAACCAAAGAAAAAGGGGACTCGCTCGCCGGTTCACTGAACAAGTTTTTCCAGTCGGGCAAAGCAGGCGACAAGAATTTCAAGGATGTTCAGGTCACGACTTTTTCAGAATTCGAGAGCATTTCCGCCAATTTCGACATCATCATCAACGCGACTTCGGTCGGCATGACTCCGAACATTGACGCCTCCCCAATTACAGACGAATGTTTGCACAAGGGCCAAGTCGTCTGCGATATCGTCTATACGCCGCCACGCACCAAGCTTTTGCAAATGGCCGAAGCCAAGGGTTGCAAGGTAGTGACCGGCGAAGGGATGCTCGTCCACCAAGGGCTCGAAAGTTTCAAGAAATGGTTCCCGAAAGAAACCGAGAACAAGACAAACGAAGAACTCACCGCGATTATGCGCAAAGGAATGCAGGGCTAAGATGAAGAAGCATTTATACTTTACCGGATTTATGGCCAGCGGCAAGAGCCGCACAGGTCGCGCCCTCGCAGACCGTCTCGGACGCCCTTTCGTCGATACAGACAATGTCATTGTCGAACGCGCCGGGAAATCCATCAATGAAATTTTTGAACAGGACGGCGAAGCCGCGTTCCGCAAGATGGAACGCGAAGTGATTGCAGAAATCGCGCAGAGCGAAAAGCCGTTGATTGTTTCCCTTGGCGGTGGCGCCCTCACGCAATCCGAGAACTTGAAGGTCATCCGCGAAAACGGGACCATCATCCGCCTGTGGGCAAGGCCCGAGGTGCTTTCGGAACGCATCGGCCGCAAGAACACGCGTCCGTTGCTTGCCAACCTCACGGACGAAGAACGTCTTGAAAAAATCAAGGCCATGCTCAAGGAACGCGAAAAAAATTACGCCAATGCGGATTTCAGCGTCGAAAGTTCAAACGACTGTTCCGAGGCCCATGTTTCGGAACGCATCATGCACATGCTCAAGTTCTGGGAAAGCCATGCGCTGGACGTCTATCCAAGCGAAGGCGGGCGCTACCCGATTTTCATCGGCAAGAACATCGTGCCGGACGCAGCCATCATGCTCGAAGGGCTCCGCCTCTCGCCCACGTATGAATTTCTGATTTGCACCGACACGACAATCGCAAAAGAACAAAGCATGAAGCTTTCGGAACTGCGCGGCCAAGCTGGCCGTTGCCCGATTTTCAAGTTCCAGGCTGGCGAAGGCCACAAGACGCTCCACAACTTGAACCAGCTGTACAGCTTTATGCTGCACCGCGGCTATACCCGCAAGAGCTGCCTTTTGCAGTTCAGCGGCGGTGTCGTCGGCGACATGGCGGGCTTCGGAGCGGCCACCTACCAGCGCGGCATTCCGTTCGTGCAGTTCCCGACAACGCTTCTGTCGATGGTCGATAGTTCCGTCGGCGGCAAGGTCGCCGTGAACCATGCCGAAGGCAAGAATATGATTGGCGCATTCTACCAGCCGAAAGCGGTTGTCTGCGACATTTCCGTGCTGAACACGCTCCCGGCCACCGAGTACCTCGCAGGGCTTGCCGAAATCGTCAAGTACGGCGTGATTTACGACGAGGAATTCTTCACTTATCTTGAAAACAACGTCGAAAAAATCAAGGCTCACGACTTTGACGTCTTGAAGCACATGATTTTCCGCAGTTGCCAAATCAAGGCCGAAGTGGTCGGCATCGACGAAAAGGAAGCCGGACTCCGCGCCATCCTCAATTACGGTCACACGTTCGGCCACGCCATCGAAAAACTGACCCATTACGAACTGTTCAGCCACGGAATAGCGGTATCGCTTGGCATGAGAGTAGCTGCACGCGCCGCGGTCCTCCTCGGAAAGCTCTCGAAAGAAGAGGAACAGCGACAAAACGCCCTCCTCGATGCCCTTGGCTTCCCAAAGACTTTCAACGTGGATGTCGAAGGGGCATGGGCCGCAATGGCAGTCGATAAGAAGGCAGAAAAAGGCACTCGTGTTTATATTTTGCCTACAAAGATCGGAAAGGTCGAAAAAGTTTGTAATATTGATAAAGGCATTATCGCAAACGCCTGGAACGCCATCCGGGCAAGTGAGGTTTAGATGAGCATCTTGGTTACCGGAGGTACGGGATCGCTTGGATTCAGCATATTGTCAAACTTGACTGGTACGAATCACGAACTCTACAGTTTCAGTGACGAACTTCCGCAGCCCTGGCAAAAAGTCGAAGGTGTCCAATACTTGACGGGCGACCTGCTGGACTTCAGAAACGTCCAGGAAATGATCCAGAAAGTTTCCCCGACGCACATCTATCACTTGGCAAGCCAATCTTCCGTGGGACTCAGCTACAAGAAGCCCTACGAAACGCTGAACATCAACTTGCTCGGCACGCAGACGCTCCTTGAAGCCGTGCGCCAGGTGGTGCCGAAAGCAAAAGTGTTGCTCCTCAGCAGTAGCGAAATTTACGGACGCACGGAACAGCAACTGACTTACCTGCACAAGGAAACCGACCCTCCCAACCCGCTCACGCCGTACGCCACATCCAAGGCGTGCATGGAAATTCTCGGCAACCAGTTTCGCAACGCGAACGGCCTCCATATCGTGTTCGTACGCCCGTTTCACTTTACAGGGCCGCACCATAGCCGCCGCTTCGTGATTCCGTCCATCGCCTACCAGTTGGTGAAGATAAAGTATTACGGAGCCGAACCGGTTATCTATTCGGGAAGCCTTGACGTGAGCCGCGATGTCGTCGATGTGCGTGACGTTGCGCGCGCCGCCATCCAGATTCTGAATACAGCCGAATCGGGCGAAGCGTTCAATATCTGCTGCGGAAAATCCTACACGTTCCGCGAACTCGTCGAAATGCTTGTCGATATCTCCGGTGTCAGCGTCGATTTCAGGTTCGACCCCGGCTACGACCGCAGCAACGACATTCCGCTCCTGATCGGGGACCCGTCAAAAGTGATGAGTCTCGGCTGGAAACCCATGATTTGCATGGAAGATTGCCTATCCGACTTGTTCAACGAAATGGTCGTCCGCCGCCGCGTGGAGCTCAAAATGGGCATGGGACGCGACTTGCGCCTGTAACTAGCTCAATTTAGAGGTCATTCATCCTCAAAAAACGCAGTTCAGCGAATTTCTACAATAAAGCTGTTCCACAAGGGCAGCTTTTTTTTATTTTTTGAACATGAGATTACAAATAAAAAATTTTGCTTTGGGGATTTGTACCCTCTTTTTCATTTCTACGGCAATACACGCCGCAGAAGTTACCGCTCCACAAGGTGCTGACAGGGCGCTCACCGTGAACGACTTTATGCCGCACCAGGCAATTTCCAAGGAATATAACGAAACTTGGAGTTACCAGTTCGTATTCGACAACGGAACACGTGCTTTCGTGAACTATTCCGTCCTCAACGTGCCAGGATCTGGCCGTAAAATCGGCTGCGACCTCAATTTCTGGAACTTCAAGGGAAAAACCTATTCTGTCGGTCGCCAATATCCGCCCGAACGACTTGTCGCCAACAAGGAAAAGGCGACCATCACCATCAAGACCGATGAATACCTGCTCGAAAACAAGCCGGGCAAGGGTCACCACGTCATGTTCAGCGCCGACAAAGGCGGAAAGTTCCTTTTGGACGTGACGTTCGAAAGCGCCGTGCCGGGCATGGTTCCCGGAAACGGAATCTGGACTTTCGGCAAGGAAAAGTTTGCACAGTACATCCACATCCCGTACGGCAGAGTTACTGGTAAAATCGCCTACAACGAAGACACCTTGACCGTCAAGGGTTACGCCTACATGGACCAGACATGGCAAACGGCACAAGCAACAGACATCGCTAGCCGCACCATCAACTTCAGCACGAACGAGAAGGCCTCCATGTATGCCGGACGCCTTACCCTCACGACGGACGGTCAGCTGATGGGCTATGCTCTGTACAATGGCCAACAGGGTACAAAAGTCGCCATTCCGACAAAAATCAAGGAAGGTGGCACCGACTACAACGGCAAGAAGTTCCCCAAGACGACCTTAGCTTTTGAATGGAAAAACGGGATTCCGCCGATGGTGTTCCCCGTGAACAAGGTATTGCAGAAGGCATCGCTCTTGGACAAGGTCGAAGGCTGGTTCGCCAAGAAGGCTATGAAAATCGCTGCGGGCGGCGAAGTGCTGTTCTACCGCGGCCGTAGCCAGAACGGGCTCGGCAAAAAAATCGACTGGGCAATCACCGGGGTCAAGGATTAATGACAAAATTTAGACCCTGCATTGATCTGCACGACGGAAAAGTGAAGCAGATCGTCGGGAGTTCTCTCTCCGATAGCGGAACGGGGCTCCAAACCAATTTCGAGACAGACCGTTCGTCTGCCTGGTTTGCCGAACTCTACAAGAAAGACGGCATCAAGGGCGGACACGTGATTATGCTTGGCAAGGGGAACGAAAGCGCGGCAAAGGACGCGCTTTCAGCGTATCCGGGCGGGCTTCAAGTGGGCGGAGGAATCAACGCCCAAAACGCTCAAGAGTATATTGAAGCGGGAGCTTCACACGTGATTGTAACGAGCTGGATTTTCCCGGAAGGGCGCCTCGACCGTGAACGGTTGGCGGAACTCGTCAAGACCGTAGGCAAGGAACATTTGGTTCTGGACCTGAGCTGCAAGCGTACAGGAATTGTCGATGGCAGACCGCAATGGAAGATTGCGACAAACCGCTGGCAGACGATTATCGATATCGAGATTACCAAGGAAACGCTTGAATACCTCGCCAAAAGTTGCGATGAATTTTTGGTTCACGCCGCAGATGTCGAAGGCAAGCAGCAAGGCATGGATGAAGCTTTGATTATGTTCCTTGCAGAAAACAGTCCTATTCCTGTGACGTACGCGGGCGGAGCAAAATCGCTCGAAGATTTAATTCATTGCAACGAAATATCCAACGGAAAAATCGATCTCACCATTGGGAGCGCTTTAGACTTGTTCGGTGGCAAAGGAGTGAAGTATGACGACTGCGTCAGATTCAACAAAGCTCAAGGCTAGCGACAAACTGGATACGCGCCCGGCTATTTTTGGCCGCAAGGTGACGAGTACCTTCCGCAAGTTTTTCTCGTTCAAACACAAGCCACCTGGAAATATCCGCACCTGCTGGATACCACCGCTGGTGTTTTTTACGCCCATCATCAACTTGCCGAAGCTATTGAAGTTGCGCTTCTATTTGAAAAAGGAACGCAAGCAGAGAGATCCGGACGATGTCCGCATTCTGTTTTATTCGGACAACCTGGACGAAACAAACGGTATCGCCAACAACTTGAGAAACGTGATTCCGTACATGCGCGATCACGGCATGAAGGCCTACCTTGCAGGCAGTGCGTTCAACACGCGACCGTGCGGTGTTGTCGAAAACAGCTACTGCATTTTGCTCCCGCGTTTGTTCAGCATGGAACAACTCGGATACGCGAACAGCGAACTGGCAATTCCCCGAATTTCGCCTGTGCTCCGCCTACTCAAACGTTACCCGATAGACATGATTGAACTGGAGACGCCAAGCCCAGGCGCTTGGGTCGTCTGCCTATGCGGAAAGATTGCAGGAATCAAGGTGTTCAGCCATTACCGCACCGATGTGCCCACTTATGCCAAAACTCTTGTGAAAGCAAAATGGATGCACACTTACGTGCTTTGGCTCATGCGTATTTTCTACTGGATGGCCCGTCCGGTCATTAGTCCATGCGATGACTACGCAAACATTCTAGAAAAAGATTTGAAAGTCCCTGCAAATCAAGTGCAGATTCTCCCGCGCGGACTCCCGCTTGAAAAGTTCTCGCCGGAATTGCGCGGAAAAGGCGCTTGGGAAAAGTTCGGTAGCGACCGTTCAAAGAACAAAGTGCGCTTTGCCTATATCGGCCGAATTTCGAAGGAAAAGAATCTGGAATTCCTGAATTCCGTGTGGGAAAAGTTTTCGAATAAATTCAACGATGTCGAGCTGATGTACGTCGGATACGGTTGGTATCTCGAAGAAATCAAGAAGCAGTTCAAGGACAATCCAAGCGTCTGCTTTGCCGGTGAGCAAGGCGGAGAAATGCTTGCGAGCCTTTACGCCGATGCGGACTTTTTCTTGTTCCCAAGCACCACGGATACATTCGGAAACGTCGTTGTCGAGGCAATGTCCACGGGAACGCCTGCCATCGTGAGCAATTACGGCGGTCCGAGAAGCATCGTACAGGACGATAGCTGCGGGCGCATTCTGCCGATTGACGAAACAAAATGGCTTGAGACATTGGAAGAATGCCGCGCCATCAAAATCGAAAAACCGGAAGTCTATGAGCAGATGCGAATCGACAGCCACAAGCGCAGCGAACGTTACACGCTCGAAAGCTCGACAAAGACACAGTTTGAATTCTTTAGGAAACTGAAGAGAGATACGTTCGAGATTTGAGCGCCGGAGGCGCAGTAGGAAGTGGTTAGTGGTTAGGATTTATGAATTAAGAATAAAAATTTCATCTTTAATTTTTCATTTTATTATCCTGTTTACTAGCCTCTGTTTACTAACCACTATTGAAAAATGACTAACAATTCTTTGAAACGACTGCGTGATTGGTTCAGGGCGAATGCAGCGGAGCTTCCATGGAGGCTTGCGAATCTGGATGCTTTACGCGATCCGTATGTCGTATGGATTAGCGAAACCATGCTCCAGCAGACGCAAGTTTCGACGGTCAAGGATTACTTTATCCGATGGATGAGACGATTCCCCGATGTAGAGACGCTAGCCAAGGCCGACGAAGCAGAAGTTTTCAAGTTCTGGCAAGGACTTGGCTATTACAGCCGTGCAAGGAACATTTTAAAGACCGCAAAAATTGTTGCAACCCTTCGGCAGGCTCAGGGACCTAGTAAGATGCCCGAGACGCGGAAGGAACTGGAAGCGTTGCCTGGAATCGGAGCATACACCGCAGGAGCCATTTTAAGCCTTGCGTACCACAAACGCGAAGCGATCTTGGACGGGAATCTCGTCAGAATTTTCAGCAGGCTGTACAAGCTAGATTTTTTGCCAACGTCCCGGAACAGGGTCCGGGATGACAGATCGGACATGACAGAAAAGAAAGCCACACAATCGTCCTCTGAAATTTATTGGGGATATGCGCGGGAGATAGCGGATTCACCGAAAGCATACATACATAACGAAGCCTTGATGGAACTCGGAAGAACCGTGTGCAAAACGAAATCGCCACTCTGCGAAGCCTGCCCTCTCCACAACGAATGTTGCGCATTCATAGACGGACAAACAGCTGAATTTCCACCCGTAAAAAAACGTTTGGAAAAAAACTGGCACGGAACTGTTCTCGTCGTAGAAAGCAAAGACGGAAAAATTCTTGCCGTGAATGGCGGACAAAAATTTTTAGATGGACAGCTATCGCTCCCGCACTTCGAAAGCATGCGCGGAGCAACCGTGGGATTCCCAGCCAAAGCAGAAGACTACATCAACGCAGACGATGTCGAAACAGTTGAACAGCGCGGAACATTCCGTCATAGCATCACAGTGCATAAAATCGAATGCAACGTGCTTCATGTGCAACTTTCCATAAACGCAAAAAACTCAAGAACAAGCGGCGCATACACAACAAAATGGATAGAAAAAGCGAAAGCCTTTGAGACTTTCGCAAATTCATTCAGCTTAAAAGCGTTAAAGAAAGTGTTTTAGGAGATGCCTGCTCTCGGAGGCAGGCATGACAGGTCGGAATGATTAGAGCAAGTTAGAAAGCTTTCTTCGCAGTACAGAAGAAGCGCAAGCGACTAAATTCACCATTTGGAGTTTCGATTTCTTCCTTGCCAAGAGCCTGAATAATAGTTCCAGTCAAAGAAATACCCCACTTCGGAAAACGTTGTTCAAAAGTAGCATCCCAGAACCAGTCACCCTTGGCAACAAACGGATCCCTGGAGCGGAGATTCCATTGCGCATCGCTTCTATAACGTATAGAATGCGATATGCGGAACATCTTTTTAATGAGCCATTCTGCATTAAACTGCACGAAAAATTCCGATGGGTTGACTTCAAAGCGTTTTTCTTCACCGTCAATACGTTCAAAGCCAGTCAACGCAGTAAAATTAAACACATCCTTGAGCCAAAGCTTTAGCCAGAATTCACCCGTAACGCCTTTAATCCAAGAGTTTATGCGGGAGACATCTCCATGGCGGAACGTGTAAATCTTATCATCGACAAATTCTTTCGTTTCAAATGTTTCCGCACCATATTCTGCCCAGAAACTACTGCGAAGACCAAAGCCGAGGAAACTCGTAAGAGAATCTTCAAAGCGGACATAACCTTGCAACAAATCCATGTGGCCTGCCGCCGTAAGCGAAAGCGTATCGCCGTCAAAGAACTCGTGGGTGTCTGCAATCGGATTCAAACGCGTTCCAGAAATATTCTTAGCTCCGATAGTGACGTTCATTTTTTCAAGAACTGGAATGTTGTACTCAACGCTATCCTGGACTAGCCAATCCCTATCGTTGATACCAAACATCACGTCGAATTTCAAATGTTCTTGCGGACGAACGTTCATTTCGAGGAATGGCCACAGGACTCGATCGTTTTTGAGCCTGGTATAAACAACGCCATCGTCACCAACAAAGCGGAATGCAAGCCCGGCAGAAAGTTGCAACATGCCACGACGGCAGCTTTCACCGCATTTATAAATGACGGAGCCGTTCACTTCCGTACGCTCGCCAGTTTCCTTTTTTTGTTTATTCTGATATTCAGCATTTTCATAGACTAGTGTTGTCGAGAAGTTGCCAAAGTCGGCACGCGCTTCAACACGCGGTTTATACTGTACAGGGATCCACCTAGAACTTTCTGTAAAAATCCACATGTATTCCATTCCGGCAAGCACCGAAGCGTCTATAAAATCGTTCGTAAAGCCAAGTCCGCCATAAGCCGAACTGAACATGGGCCAGTTTTCACCAAAGAAAGAGAAAAAGCCATCAACTTGTCTTTCTCGAACTCCATAAGAGGACCTGAAGCAGTTAAAATCATCCTGGAACAAGCGGAATGTGGCCCACAAGCCATGGAACAACGGTGTACGGAATCCACCTTCCAAAATAGGAGTTCTGTTGGCAGGACGTTCTTTCGTATCAGTCAAAAAGTCCTGATAAATTAAATCACCCAATTCGTTACCCGTTTTCATCCAAACAGAAGGCGCCTCTATCGGATCCCAACTTGGCAATACCGACATGCGATTGAAAAGAAGACGATAACGCAACTTGCGGGGAGTCCACAATTCACTTTCGGAGTGAATCCCGCCCGCCCCCAAAGTGCGATCAAAATAGAATGTCGGGGAACCAATCAAGAATGTTCCATCGTCGCGTGAAGCGACTTCCATGCCTTCCATTTCAGCATTAATAGAAGCGAAAGCAAAAGAAGTTGGGATTGCCAAAGTAGCAATTATTTTATTAAACAAGGAGTTCATTACCAAATACTCCTTTCGAAGGTGATTCCCGCAGACAACATATTAGAACTTTCTGGAAGCGTCCAAAGATGTTCCCACATGACATTAAAACCTAGACTATATTCCTTATATTTAAATACAGGCAAACTAACTCTAGCATACCAACCGAATTCTGTTTCGTTATCCGTCAAGGTACCACCAGGTTTACTCCAATTTTCATCCTCGGAATCAGCATGGGTCCAGCTGCAAGTGAATCCGCCCCCAAGCACCACCGGATGAATAGGTTTCCATTTCCAATCGGCACCGACACGCCCCATAAACTGATGGACACCGTCAATATCGGTATCCACATTCGGTTTAAAATAAGTGTATTGGAACATCACGACGCCATCGACATTGTCCCAATAAGTATAACGGATACCGACGCCGCCATACAAAGCATTTTCCACAGCATCCATCAGGTCGCCCATGGGGTAAATTTCGCCACCTTCCAAGAATACGGCGAAATGTGAAAATGAAATATCGTTTGCTACTGCAGCAGAGTCGTTTCGAAATTGAAGCGGATCTTCAGCATGCAAAAGCGATACAAGAGTTAATGCTAGAAGCGTAATGATTTTTTTCATTTTTTGTATTCCAAAGCTTGTGCATAAAAACCATCGAGGCGAGAATCTTTAAGTCCCGGCAACACAGGTTCGCCGACTTTAACAAATTCAGGATGTACCTTGAGGAAGCGCGCAATGACGCGAGTCGTTTCGGCGGGATCCGGACTGCATGTCGCATAAACGATACGTCCGCCAGGAGCTAGTGCGGTCGATGCGTTTTCAAGAATTTTGTATTGCAGTTCGGCAATTTCGTTAATGGATTCCGGAGTCAATCGATAAATGGATTCAGGACGGCGAGCGATAACGCCCATATTGCTACAAGGAACATCGAGAAGGATGCGGTCAAATTTAGACGAGAGACGTGGTTCGGCAGGCTCACCAACCGAGACGAAAGACGAAAGAGGCGAGTGTCGCGACAACAAGTTTACTTGTTGGCATGACCGAGCCTTACTGTCTGACGCCGAAGGCGTCAAAGACGAGAGAGACGTATCAAAAGATGCGGCGAGGTCGAGGACTTCGGTCTTGATGTTCTTGAGTCCGAGACGGTTCATCAAGTCCTGCATTTTTTCGAGACGCGAGGCAGACGAATCGCTAGCGAGAATTTCTAACGAACTATCCATTTCGGCCATAAGCGCGGTTTTACCGCCAGGGGCCGCACATGCATCCCAGACTTTCAATCCAGACTTCAAGTCAAGAAGTTTCACCACTTCGTAAGCAGACGGATTCTGGAACGAGAAAAGTCCATTCACAAATTCCGGTGTTGCAAGCAAAAGCTTGACGCCAACGTCTCGCGGAATTTCAATGTAACGATCGTAAAGAATCGAAGAGCCTGTGATACCAAGTTTTTCGGCAAGCACCGGAGCGCTCGTCTTTTGCAAGTTTACGCGAATCCATTCCGTCGGACGTTCAAGCGTCGCTTTCGCCAAAGCTTCGGCGCGGTCGCCACCATACACGTCAAACCAACGACGTACAAGCCATTCGGGCACAGAGTTTTCGATACTTACGCGACGCACTCGCTGCGGTGGAAGAGCAGGAGCTCCTTGACGACGAGCACTACGGAGAACCGCATTTACAAGTCGCGCAATACTTTCGCCAAGATTGGCAGACTTCGCCAGTTCCACGCTGTCATTGATTGCCGCATAATCCGGCACGTCCATGAAGAACATCTGGAAAAGTCCCATTTCAAGAATGACGCGCGCTTCGAGTGAAGGCAATTTTTTCGTGAGCGACTTGACAAAATACTCCAAGTACAAATGCCTGCGGCATACGCCCAAAGCAAGTTCCATCGCAAAAGGCGGAAGTCCGGATTCCTTGATAAAGGCGCCGTCTTTCAGCCAAAGCAGAAGGACGCGATAAGCATCTTCACGTTCCGTTAGCAAAACTCTAGTCCCTCACGCTTTTGGATTCCACGCATAAAGTCTGCGACAGGCATCGGCTTTTTGCCTTCGGCCTGAATTTCAAGCACTTCGAGAGCACCATCACCCGTACCGACAAAGAAGCGGTTGTCCTTGAATTCGACAGCACCCGGAACAAGTTTCGGACCGTTTTCAGGAGTGTCCGTCTTGCGGAGATAAACCATGCGACCGCCCAGCTTTCCATAGCCACCCGGCCACGGATTGAATGCGCGAATGCGGTTGTGGATGGTGAGCGCAGACTGACTAAAGTCAATCAAGCCTTCTTCTTTCTTGATTTTCGGAGCGCCACTCGCCTGGGCATGATCTTGCGTCAAGTCTTTTTCGCAGCCGTTCTTGAGCTGATTGATAGCATCGTCCAAGGCATCGCAACCTGGGGCAACCATCTTGTCGAGTAAGCTTGCGGTCGTATCTTGATGATCGATTACAACCGTGCGCTGAGCAAGAATCGGACCGTGATCCATCTTTTCATCCAAGCGGAAAACGGTCACACCAGTTTCTTTAAGGCCATCGGCAATAGCACGCTGCACAGGAGCAGCTCCACGGTATTTCGGGAGCAAACTTCCATGAACGTTCACGGCACCAAATTTCGTGACTGCCAAAATATTTTTAGGCAAGATGGAATACGCCACGACAACATACAAGTCGGCATCATACTTGCGGAGTTCCACTTCGAATTCGGGAGACTTTAAATCCGTCGGCTGCAATACCGGCAGATTGTGAGCAAGTGCAGCCACCTTGACCGGCGGAGGCGTAAGCACGCGACCACGGCCTGCCGGACGATCCGGCTGAGTGACAACTGCTAAAACTTCGTTATCAGAAGCAACAAGATGTTCCAAAAAATGAGCCGCAAAATCCGGCGTTCCCATAAATACAATTTTCATGCTGGGAAATATAGTTATTGAAATGGTGATCCCCGCACGGAGGCGGGGATGACAAATAAGGAAAACATAGTCTTTGCACGCCTTAAGCATTATTCTATCTTTGGCCGCATGCGAATTCTTTTACAACTGGCCCTGATATTAGGGATTTGCTATGTAGGTGAACTCATACACGATTACACCGGCATCCCCATCCCCGGCAACATTCTCGGAATGCTCATTCTGCTTTTGTTACTTTGCCTCAAGGTCATCAAGTTGGAGCAGATTCGAGAAGTGAGCGATTTTTTCTTGAAGCGGCTTGCATTCTTTTTCTTACCGCCTGCGATTGGGCTTATGCTTGTCGGTGACGATGTCAAGAGCCAATGGCCTCTACTACTGATTCTTTGTATCGTCCTTACAATCGTGACGATGGCGGCTACGGGTTGGACAGTTCAACTTTTCAGCAAGAAATCGAAGGGCAAGTAACGCACCATGTTCGGAATTATTCTTACCATTATCGCTTTTGAAATCGGCGTTACCATCCGCAACAAGTGGCGCAACCCGCTCCTGAACCCGATTCTCATCGCCACCATTCTCATCATCGGATTTTTGACGATTACGGGAATCAGTTACGATACATACAAAGTCGGTGGAGACTACATTTCGTTTTTCCTTGGCCCTGTAACGGTTCTGCTCGCGGTCCCGCTATACAGGCACATTCAGGCTCTCAAACAGAACTGGTTCCCGATTCTTGCGGGAATTTGCGTCGGCAGCACGACTAGCGTTTTTTGCGTAATTGCTTGTGCAAAAATTTTCGGTTTGAGCAAAACGCTCATGCTTTCGCTCATTCCAAAGTCCATCACCATTCCGATGGGTTCTGTTGTTTCTGAACAGATTGGCGGCATACCTTCAATTACAATCGTATCTATTGTCATCACGGGAATCACAGGCGCGGTAACGGCTCCGCTCGTTTGTCGGTATTTCCGCATCAAGAATCCTGTGGCGCAAGGCGTTGCTATTGGCACATCCAGCCATGCACTCGGCACAACGAAAGCGATGGAAATAGGCGAAGTGCAAGGCGCCATGAGCAGCCTTTCAATAGGAGTGGCAGGCGTCGTGACAGTATTCATCACGCCGGTGCTGCTGAACATTTTGGGGTAATGTGTAAATAGTCTCCGACACAGTGGTCGGGGAGACAATGCTAAAGCAAAGGTAACAATCTGTATGCGGTCATGCCGCACCCCATCACAGCATCGGTTGTTTATATAAAACAAGCTGTATTTAAAATCTAATCAACTCTACTGATAGACAGCAACCGAATCGAATTAAGGGAAGGCAATTGGCCATCAGGAACAAAAGTGTAAATAACACTCACTTGAGCTTTATCACTTTTGGCAGAAAGAATCTGCGATGCCATGACTGCGGTTCCAAAGATATTTGAATTACCAATTCCAGGAGCCAAAATCAAACGCAATTCATGATTCGGATGGTTCGGATCAATCTCGTTAGATTCATTCTGCTTTGGATAATACGTTGGAATCTTAGTCGTATGAATTTTTTTACAGTCTGAGGATGTTCCTAACCAAAATGTAATGGTCCCAGAAGGTTCGCTAGCAAGTCTGCACACAAACCCCGTTTGTTGACATGTTCCAGATGTTATATAAATGCCCTCAGCCAATGTTACGTTCGGCTCATTACATCGATTGTCGTCATCGTATGCATAAGCCACTGTAAAACCTATTGCGATTGCAATTAGTAGTAATATTTTTTTCACGGATTCCCTCTCTTTTTTAATCAGCACATCCTATATCTTTTTGCTCCGCATCGTCCGCATCCGGAACTTTGGAAAAATTATAAGTTCCATCATACTGGACAACGCATGAATAGAGTAGATAGCAGTCATAAGCATGAACGTTGCAAAGTGTTTTATAAAGACCATGTTTGCTATAGATAAAATAAGCATTCCAGCTATGTATCATTAAACTGTACGCATAATTCACCGTATCCCGGCCAACACCACCATCAAACTTATGCAAGCAGAATGTTCCAGATAAATCTATATTAGGCAGTTTTTTCTTTTCGCAAGTAGAAATCTTGACAGAATCCTTTTCCAAAATCCAAACAGAATCCAAAGAGTTCCTTGCACTACTATCATGAAATAAATAAAAGCCTAATGGAGAAGTATGGTCGTCCGGATCATAAACCCGACCTAACCCAAAATAAATATTTCCCTTTTTTCCACATCGAACAGAATCTGAATCAAATTCGACGCCCGTTTCACCGCCATATGTACAGTCTCTACTAACAACGATTTCGTTATCATAAAGATTGTCCCCATCATCACATCCCCAAATGGCAAGCGATAAGAGTACAAATATTAATATGAACTTTTTCATATTTTCTTTCTCCTAACATTATTAAGCAAAGGGTACAACACCTCATACGGCATGTGTTCTATCTTATCTATTGCGTATCCCCATCCTTGTTGATTATCATCATTGCTTTCAAGAACAACTTTTAACGCATTCGTCCTTACAGTCACTGTTTTCCCTGAAAGTTCATAACCTGTATATGCACCAATCAGTTTATCAGCACTATCATAAAGATAAATCCAATCCCCCGGTGCCACGTACGTTCTAGAATCAAATGTAACATAATTTTCCAGATAATCGCCCAAAGGATGCACGCAAGAACTAGATCTTTTCCTCAAATACGGATGATCATCTTTAAAACATGTCGGTTCTTCTAATTTAAAATCACTGACAATAGAGGCCACTTGTGCAAACCCATCGGTACTATTACCTTTTACAACGTTGTACCCTTCAACAACAACTTGCCATTCCCCCGTTTCAATCAAATCATCTTCAAAATCGCCTTCAACATCAACAACTTCTATATTGTTAAGATGGTCAAAGCACATGCGAAAGTTGTTTTTTTCGTCGCAGGGTCTATAAGCAGTATCTCGAGCATTTTTAATCGTTTTTTTTTCAAAGTCGGGGCTGTAGCGAGGCCCCCCCCTTCCCTCAAAAAGAGATTTACCCCTGCGTGGCGGCGGCTTTTTTGCTCAAGACTTTGATTTCTTGAATAAACGAAAGATCCAGCGAGAATTTTTCTTCCTTGCCGCTCTCCTGGATTTCAACCATCGAGGGAGATTTAGCGAGGTGGAGCGCATGCACGTAGAACATCTTTTCTTCGAGTTTCGCGTTTCGCTTGGTCTTGTCCATGATCTTTGCGGCGAGCGGAGTGCCCACGGTCTTTGCGTAACGGAGGACTTTCACGAGGTCGAAAGTGCTCAGTTTCTGATAAACGCTACCGTACTTGGTAGAATCCATCGTCGCCTGCGCAGATGCTTCGTCAGCTTCATCTCTCAAGTCGTAATCGACTTTTTTCCCTTCCGGCCATGCAATTGCAAATTCGGCACGCCATTCATCTTGAGCGGCCGGGGTCCGGTTTTCCGTTGACTCGCCCACATACGGGAAGAATCCGTAATTTTCAAGAATCTCGAACGCGCGAGCTTCCCTTTCGGGGTTCAGAATAAAGCCATAGCCCGGGATGTATTCTTCCGTGCATTCCATGAACTGCGGGAATCGCGAAAGTTCGCTCAGCACATCCGTACTTTCGACCTTGAGAAGCCGGACTGTACGCACTTTCGCACCATAGAACGAAGCATTCCATTCGGCAAGTGTCGAAGAAACGTTCTCGGGCGGCTTTATCCAGTTGCGGAGATTTTCCACTTCTGATTCGGGAAAACCGCACTTGAGTCCATTTACATACGTTTCTTTTTCGAGCGTAAAGCAAAGGAAAGTCTCATCGTTTTTGACTTTCGCGAGACAGGCGAGAGAATAGAGCACGCGCGGAGCCATACCCGTAGAGACAACCAAGTCAAAGTTCGGGAGCGCAGTGAGGTTCGCCTCCGGAATCGAGGCAATCGACGTCGCGAGCCAATCCTTGCCCGACTTGCTCAGCACCACAGATGTAATCTTCCCCTGCGCCATGCGGAAATCGACAAGGCCCAAAAGCCACAGTTCGCAAAGCGGACGCGGCATGAATTCCCAAGGCAGGATCTTGTTCTTGTCCTGGATGCGGTAGGACGGGTCCATCACCCAGAAAAGGAGCGCGGCATCAGCAGCGGAAAGCCCCTCGCCCAAACGCTTCAACAAGTGCGCACAAAGATTGCGGTCTCCGTGGAAACGTTCCTTGATCCACCAAGAAATAACGTCCTGATGCAAACGGAAACCGTTCTTGTGAATAAAGTCAATTGCAGCCACGGACGGAAGCAGGAAAGTATTTTCTCGTTCGAGCCAACCGTTCTGCACGAGAAAACTGAAAATAAGCGAAATTTCATGCTCGCACGCTTTCTCGGAAACATGACGCGCAGAGGTAAACGCCTCGGCGCAAATCTGGCGACCTCGACGGTGGAGCGTTCCGTTGGCGTTGATACGGAGCTGTTTTTTCTTCGCATTCGCAAGCACCACACAGATATGCCAGTCCAAAAGATTCTGGAATGAAATCAACGGGGATACCGTGTCAATTTCACCTTCTGGCTCGATATCAAAGCAACCGACAAAGTCACTAAAGCCTGCATAAATGGGCGTCCCGCCTACGAAGGAACGATAAATGACAAATTCGCGGCACATCGTAAGGAGGAACATCTGGAGTTCGCGGTTCTTGCTCACGGGAACCGTCAGTCGAAGTTCGTTAAAGGCAAGCCCCCTGGAACCGCTATTGTAAATCAAGTTCAGGCAGCGACGCTGCCACATTTCCATCTTGGAAAACAAGCCCGCAACGCGTTTTTTGTCAGAGTAAAACGATTGCGTTTCGGACTGGATGAGAGCATTATTCAAAAGGCCCTTTTTGCCGAACGCCTTGACATGGGCGTTACGAAGCAGGGGCTTGGTCATTCCATCAAAAAAAGCGTTTAAATCAAACATTATGCACCTTAAAGCAGGGTGCCAAATATAATAAAAATCACGCGGTTCGTTAAGGGGCTACACACGTGAACAGGTATGAGCAGTAGACAGTAGGAAGTAGGAAGGGGTTACGTCATTGCGACCCTCGTTAGAGGGGAAGCAATCTATTCAGTATGACGTCTTCCTCGAAGCGAAGCGTAGGATCCAGTGAAATCGGAATGAGGAAAGCCCCCCCCCGCAAAAAAAATCAGTCCTTCAAGCAACGGATAGCCACGAAAAAACTATGGTTCAACGTAGATGTCGTTACCGATGAAGGCGTAAACTTAGCGCATACCATATTTTGATCGTCACGTTCATCAACGCTTGCAAAAAGGCCGGCCTCTTCAAAATATATCGCGCCATTCCATCCAACACCACCAAGCAAAAGCACATCAAAACCAGATTCTCCTGTACCTCCAGCCGATTTCGCCACCAAATCCTGAACGTAGGCATTGTTCAGCAACTCTTGCCATTCTTCAATACTCGGGATATGCCAGCCTTTCGGACAAAGACCTTTGAACGGACGAGCGTTCGCCGGGACAGCCGGATAATATACAGGTCCATCAAACAAATCTAGAAGTCCCCATTGATCGTATAAATTACCGTAAATGCTGCAATTAGACATTTCCTCATTAGGACAGTTATACGCAATTCTATTGTTTTTATCTTTCAAATTGTATGCTAAATTTTCAGCAAACCACGTTTGCGTTCCAATCGTGACCGTTTTGTATTTTTTCCCGTCACGCTCGTCCGTGACCATGTTTTTCGTTGCCTCAATATTTGCAGACGAGGTTACACTAGCACTAGAACCGTTTACCTTTTCCGACGAACCGCTAACAGCATTTTTTTCAACAGAACTAGAGAGTTCTACGTTGTACACAACAGAAGAACTGGATAACTTCGAAAACACAGAAGAACTGGAAAGCAGTGCAGACACAGAAGACCCCGGAGTATTTTCAGGAGCAGGTCCCGAAGACGTGTCGTCACCGCATGCAGCAAATATCAACGCTGCGAAAAGAAGAGTTTTTAGTTTCATTATAGGATCCTTTATTTAATTTTTTTTATACAAAGGTGTAATACGATTAAGGAATTTCACACCCGTTATCAACAAAAAAAGCCTTACCATGCAAACCTCGATAACGAACACCTATGCAATCGGGAAATTTTTATTCTCTGAAAGTCTTATCCCTTATTAAAATTTAATATACTCAAAAAAACAATCAATGGACAAATAGCCACCAACGGATCCAATTAACTTCATTTTCTTCATGAAGCACCTTTTTTATCTCAAAGGATTCCACTTGATCATCATCAGGATGCCTAAACGAAACATAAGCGGTCACCGTTATATTTTTAACATTCCTTGGAATTAAAGGAAATTCTTCTCTAGTTTTTAAGGAATCCCAATTAACAATATCCAAAGAAACCATATAATCTCGTAACTCAGGGGGATTCTTTTCATTTTGCCTCAACGCCCGTTTGAACTCAACTTGAGTATTTACACGCTTGTATATTTCATTATCAACAGCTAAATACAGAGAATCTATGTGAATAGACATATTTTTTAGAGAATCTTTCTCTAAAAATTTTTCATCAATGCGAAACACAACAGAACAAAAACAACGATCTGAGTTACCACATTTTTCCGTATCTTTGACAAGAAAACCGACCTTCCATTTTTCAGCAACTGTAGTCCATGTAGTATCAGCCTCGAAAAAACGAGTTTTACAATAGCACCCTGATAACAGCAGGATAAAAACAATAAAAATAAATTTTTTCGTATTCATTATAAACATTTTAAATCTTTTCACCACAAAATCTTAATCAATGCATCATGGTCCCATCAACATAAACAGACTCATTTTTTTCGTGAAGCTCTTTCTTTATCATCATTGATTCAACACGACCGTCATCAGGATACTTGAACGAGACATAAGCTGTTGCAATCACCTTTTTGATTTTTGGGGGGATTAATGGCCATTCTTTTCCTGTTTTCACAGAATCCCGACTAACAATATTTAATGAATTAATGTATAGCTGTAAATATGGCGGGTTATTTTCATTAGCACGAATGGCTCGATCAAAGTTTTTATTTCCATTTATACGTTTATACACTCTATCACCAACTTCAAGATATAGTGAATCTATATGTATAGACATATTTTTCAAAGAATCCTTATCTAAAAAATTTTGTTCCAGATGAAACACTGTAGCACATTCAAAATAATCACCGTTCTCGCAAGGATCCCAATTGAATACCGAAAAACCGACCTCCCAATTATCAGCAACTTTAGTCCACGGAACATCAGCAACAAATCTGCGGCTTTTACACTGATGATAGCAGCCCCAACATAACATAACAATAAGAAGTAAAAACATTTTTTTTATAAACATTTTGCCCTACCAGTCAAAAAGAAAACCATTCATAAGAGGAGCAATAATTCCCAATTCTAACCACGATACAGATGATTCTTTGATTGTCTTACCTATCGCAACCTCAAAAAAATGTCCTAACAAATGCCCAGGCCCCTTAGCAGCATCAAAGAAGTCATAATTGTAAGCTTCCCCATAGCATAGCCGCGTACGTTGCCCTGTACTGAGGCTCCGAAGCTATGCTTCGGGAGAACGGCCCAGCCGTTCAATCGTCGAAGGATGCCGCCTTCGATGTAACTTCGGGGCTTTAGCCACGCTAAAGTTACACGAATGGGGACTGCGTCCATCACCGGGAAATGCGCATTGCCCGCCTCGTCGCGGTAGCCGCCCGCCACCAGGTCTTTACGGACAAGCTTGAATGTCCCGTTTACGCCATTCGTTTTCATCGCTTCATAGACACCCACACCCGGGAGCGTCACCCTCGTCATTCCCGAGCCGTCCGCGAGCTTGTTATAAGAATACCAAAGACGGTCGCCTCCATCATCGTAGGCGATATCGATCCGTTCCGTCACATCGTTCATATATGGCGAGCCGCCATTTACATCATCCAAGGCGTCCACTTCATCCAATGTAATATTTTGCGGCATCGTGGAAAACAGGAACACCTTTGACGGCGTGTTATTTTTGCCGTTCTTATAGACAAGCTTGTTGTGCAGATCGTACCAGATGCTCCCTGCGGCGTCATACTACGCATATCTTCATTAAAAAAATAGTTC
>JAEEGK010007907.1_pt1 | contig 25251 bp, 20 predicted proteins | sample 8958771 | NCBI WGS metagenome assembly JAEEGK01 (sample SAMN16246547, study PRJNA631951) | gut metagenome | biome: gut microbiome; feature: rumen; material: SC-attached | host: Bos | place: Iran: Karaj | collected 2018-10
TCCTGAACGCGACCCCAAATACACACACGACACCGAAGGCGCCGACGATATGCCAGCCCACATCAAGGCGTCAATGATTGGGCCGTCGGTGACAATTCCCATCACCAACCACAAACTGAACTTGGGCACGTGGCAGGGAATTTATTTGTGCGAGTTCCGCAACTACGGCGGCCGAAGGAATATTTTCGGAACGATTTTGAGTTAAACTGAAGGATTGAAGTCCCGATAGCTATCGGGATGAAGGATTGAAGCAATAAAAAAACGAGAGCGGTGGCTCTCGTTTTTTTTGCTTATGCATATAAGATTGATTATAAGTTCATTTCTGATTCATTCTTGCGAACAACGACAGTATGGCACATCATATCGTGCAGAGCCTGATGGCGGTCGCCGGCGGCAAAGAAGCAGCCAATGAAGATGACGAAACCGAAAAGCGAGCCAAAGAAATTGAACACTCCCGTCAAGACAAGGAACGCCAACACTGTGCAAACTCTCTTCACGTGCTTCAACAGATAACGCCCTATGAGCGCCCCAACCGAAGCGTTGCCGCCATCGGCGTTGGCAATTTTGAGCCCCAAAAGCATCTTGCCCACCGATGCGCCAAGGAATATCTCTGTCGAGAAATAAATCAGTTCCGCAAAGATGCATATCAGCGAGATACGAGTGGTTGCAACAACCATACTGAGCATTTCGGGCGTATATATCTGCGCAAAAAACGGATTCGACGAGACCAACCCATCAACTTGCTGCTGAGCCAAAACGGCCATCCACGATGTTGACACACGGCTGAGTATCCCGGCCAGAACCCAGACAAAAACAATGTCGATAACATAAGCGCCCAAACGCGGGCCAAAACCTATTCTCTTTTCCATAATTTTGAGTTTTACGTGATAAAAATATGCCGTGAAAATACATTTTTTGTGGGAATCGGCAACTGCCGGCAGCATTTTAAACCCGATTTTGAGCCAAAAAGCAAAACCAACAAATTTGAATAATAATGGGTTACGCCGGTCGGAAAAATATTTTTTGATTTTTGCGTCCACGGCTATTGCGAATATGAAAAAAGGCGCTACTTTTGCATCGCTTTTCGGAAATGAAACAGCAACATAGTTCTGACAAATGGTGCGGTAGTTCAGTCGGTTAGAATATCGGCCTGTCACGCCGGGGGTCGCGAGTTCGAGTCTCGTCCGCACCGCAAGAAGCCTGATTAACGAAAGTTAGTCGGGCTTTTTTGTTTTTATGCTCCGGCTCTGAGATGTATTGTGCAACGCAGAGGCATTTGGGGGCAACATTCTGAATACCTGATATTTACCCATCTACCATATCGATAAATAGCGAAAAATTATCGACACAGAAAACTCGGCGGCAGTCGTTAGTTTTGTGCGCTTGGGCGATAAATCGGCACCTACACCCTCCCATCGGCAACAATGCCCATATCGCGAAAGCGGCTGAATAATAGACATTTGCAATGCCTGCATATCGGCTTTAAGCCCCAAAAGCACCTAAGCGGCAGGCATTGGAAAGTGAAAATAATATCTTACTTTTAACCAAATATTTAATAGTTCTGTTATGCGAAAATCACTATTACCATTAGCAATGGTGTTGGCAGTGGCTGGCTGCAACACTCAAAAAGAGAATGCGGGTTTCGTGCTCAACGACCGCGAGTATTTTGAACGTCAGGGGGTTAACGTTCTGATTTACAGCAACACTTTCAACGGAGGATTCAACGACGAGAAAAACTCGGGCATCGAAATCATCCACCACGGAGTGCGCACCGTGCAAGGTGGCGCCGTGAGACTCAACAACACGCCTGAGCAGTGGGACCTTGTGCCCAAAACCATCGAGCGCAAGGTTGACACCGATGCGAAAAGCATTGAGGTGACGCTGCGTTACGAGGATTATGATTTCAACTCGCGCATTGTGGCTCAGGCCGAAGACAACGCGGTGAGAATCTCGGTTTACCTGGACAACCCAGTGCCTGAGGTACTTGCGGGCGAAGCCGGTTTCAATCTCGAGTTTCTGCCGTCGCAATACTGGTCGAAAACCTATCTGGCCGACAACCGTCCGGGACTGCTGCCGAAATACGCCGCAAGCGCCACCACAACGCGCGACAACAGTCAGAAACCCAAGCAGTTCAAAGGGTTCAGAACTTACGACGACCGCGGAACCGGCAAATTTGTTGACCCGCTGCCGATTGAAACCGCACACACTTTCGTGATGGCATCGGACGACCCGGAGCGTCTGATAAAAGTCTCGTCGAAGGAGAACGAAATCAGCCTATACGACGGCCGTATGCTCGCGCAAAACGGCTGGTTCGTGCTCCGCAGCGTTCTGCCGGCGGGCAAAACTGGCAAAGTGGTTGAGTGGACCATCGAGCCGAACGCCATCGAAGGCTGGATTCGCAAGCCAAACATCGGTTTCTCGCAAGTGGGTTACATCCCGTCGCAGCCCAAAACGGCAGTTATCGAACTCGACAAAAACGACAAGATTCTGCCCACAGCAAAAATTCTGAAAATCGACGAAAACGCCAACGAGACAATAGCTTACGAAGGCAAGACCGATTTCTGGGGCGCCTATTTCAAATATAATTATGTGAAATTCGATTTCTCGACGGTGAAAGAACCGGGCGTTTACTGCATTGAGTACGGCGACACCAAAACCGGGCATTTCATCATCAACGACAACGTGTATGACAAAATCACCGACGCCACGAGCGACATTTGGATTCCTATCCATATGAACCACATCACCGTGAACGAGGGCTACCGCATCTGGCACGGCGAGCCTTTCAAAGAGGGCTACATTCAGGCGCCGCCATCTGACCACTTCGACCTTCACCACCAAGGCGAGACCACCGACACCAAATACAAGCCTTACGAGCTGATTCCGGGCCTGAATGTGGGCGGCTATTTCGATGCGGGCGACTTCGACATCGAAACCGGCTCCAACATCAGTGTGGTTCAGAACCTTGTGCGCGTTTGGGAGCTGTTCCGCTCGGAGCGCGACGAGACTTTTGTTGACGAGAAACAGCGCTACGTTGACCTCCACCGTCCCGACGGAGTGCCTGACATTCTGCAATATATCGAGCACGGCGTGCTCAACCTTGTGGCTCAGGCCGAAAACATCGGGCATATGTCGTCAACCCTTTCAAACGGTGTGCTCGACAACTACCACCACCTTGGCGATGCGGCCTCAATCACCGACGGTCTGCACTACGACCCGTCGCTGCCGCCATACACCAAATCGGCCGACGGCAAACGCTCTGGCACTAAGGACGATATGTGGGCGTTCACAACACGCAACCCGATGCTCGACAACCGCGCCGCCACAATGTTCGCCGCAGCAAGCCGTGTGCTCAAAGGCTACAACGACGACCTGGCCGACCGCGCCCTCAAGCAGTCGAAACGGCTGTTTAAAGAGGCTCAGGAGCTTATCGCGAAACGCCGCAGCAACAACCGTTTCACAAGCGGCGAGCACGACGAGCTCTCGCTCCGCGGATTTGGCGATGTGGCCGCCGACATCCAACTCTACGCCGCCACTCACGAGCAACAGTATCTGGATAATTTTGAGAAGAAGATTTGGAGGGCATTAGACAACAACGTTAACTACGCGATTCAAACCGCTTTAGACGCAGTTGCTTATATGCCAGACAGTTACAAAGAAAAACTCCGTCCTTACATCGAGAAATACAAGGTTTATCTGGACAGCCTCGACATCGTCAACCCTTACGGGATTCCAATCGGATTGGGCAACTGGGCTGGCGGCGGCCAAACGGTATCGTACGGCACCACCGTTTGCTATGCCCACAAATACTTCCCAGACATTATCGGCAAGGAATACGCCTTCAAGACAGCCGCTTGGCTCTTTGGCTGCCATCCGTACCACAACTATTCGTTGGTTGCTGTGGTGGGCGCCACCCGTCCAAAGGCGGTTTTCTACGGCAACAACCGCGCCGACTTCTCGTTCATTCCTGGAAATATGGCGCCGGGCATCCTGTTCCGCAAACCCGACCACTTTGAAAACTTCGACGATTGGCCGTTCCTTTGGGGACAGAACGAAGGCACTATCGCCGGAAACACAGGCTATCTGATTTTCGGACTGGCGTTTAAGGAGATAATTAAAGACTAGGATTTCATCATAAACCGACTATAAACAAGCATTGCGGGGCTGCGCTACGGCGCGGCTCTGCGTGTTTTTGGGAGTTTGCAACCACGGTGTCCCCGATAGCTGCCGGAAATGAAATAATAATCTCGCGATGGTGCAAGCGCCTAACGGGAATGCACTGAATCACACTATTTTAATAGTGTTTCCAAGAACCTCTACCACATCGCCGTGGCGAAGTTTGGCGCGTTTGCGGCTCTCGGTCTGACCGTTGAGCTTGACAATGCCGTCTTCGACAAACTGGTTGGCTTGCGCCCCGCTTTCGCTGATTCTCAGTAATTTAATAAGTTTATTAAGCTCGATGTACGGCTCTGAGCCGTCGGGCATTGGTTGAAGTTCAAATTCACGCATAATTGAAGGATTGAAGGATTGAATAACTGAAGGATTGAATAACTGAAGGATTGAATAACTGAAAGATTGATGGATTGAAAAAATGGAATTCGATTCACCAATTCACCATCCCGATAGCTATCGGGACACCGATTCACCAATAAAACAATTCACCACAAACTACATCCATTCCACAAATTCGGAAATGTCTTTGCGTTTTTTTTCGGGAATGTCGTCGGTGGCGGGGGCGCCTAACGGCAACAGAACCACCGGTTTGCAGTCGGCGTCAAGGTTGAAATCCTTTGAGAGCATTGCAGCGTCGAAGTTGCAAACCCAACAGGTGGCGAGCCCCATATCGGCGGCGGCAAGCGTCAGATGGTCGGCAAGAATGGCAAGGTCGATGTCGGCGTGGTTCTTGCCGTCGGCACGGGTCCAAGCCTTGCTAGTCTGAGCGCAGAGCATCAGCACCACGGGCGCGGTTGCAAACCATTCGCGATTGTATGCCCGACGCACTTTGGCAAGACTTTCAGGGGTGTTGAGCACAAACACGCGCCACGGCTGAGCGTTGGTTGCCGATGGTGCAAAATGCGCAGTTTCAAGCAGTTGCTCAATAATTGAGCGGTCGATGGCTATCGGGCTGTAGTTGCGGCACGAATAGCGAATTTGAACCAAATCCTTAAAGTTTGCCATATTGTTTAGAATCAAATATTAACGAATCATTTCTGAGCCAGGCGCGCCATTTCGTCCTCACCGAAAAGCGTTGGCGGATTGCTGTTGAAATCGGTGAAAATCTTGGTAAACAGAATCTCTCGCACAAGTTTGGTGCGGTTTTTCACCCTGTATTTCTTGCAATACTTGTCGAGCGCCGCCACCTCGTAATCGTTCAAGGTGATGCTGATTTTGTTCGTTCTCGACAGCTTTGGGTCGCGTTTAACCATTATTCCGATTTTTTACAAATGTACGGTTTCCGCGTAAGGCTCGGCGGCGCACAAAAATCGAATAATCAACCGATTGTAAACAATCAAAGATTGCCGAAAAGTATCCAGTTTTAATGTAACACACTGATATCCAACCCCACAAAGCCATCGCGCATAGCGAAAACCTTGCCAATCTGTGCAACTTTAGCTGCATCAAGCGAGCGCTCAACGGTTACTATGCGGCCAATGCCGGCTGCCACCGCCGAGCGGATTCCCGCGTAGGAGTCCTCAAAAACCAGACAATCGGCCGGCTTAACGCCAATCTTTTCGGCAGCTTTCAGGAATATGTCGGGCGACGGTTTGCCCGGATAGGTGCCGTCATCGTAAATCACATCATCGAAATTAAACCACTTTCCGAGATGCAAATGGCTGAAATAGAACTCAACGTTGGGCTTGTAAGAACCTGTGGCTATGGTAAATGGAATGCCTGTGGGCGCCAGTTGGTTCAGAAAATCCTCGACTCCGGGCGCAAGCGTGTGCAAGCCGTCAGGGGCCGAGCAACGAGTTCGGTAGAGCAGCTCCTTCTCCTCGGTTATGCGCTCAAGCTCGTCGGCAGAAGGCTGATGGCCAAGCAGATAGCTGATTATTTGCAGATTGGTGCGGCCTTGCAGATTGGTGTAAAACTCCTCGATACCAAGCGGCTCGGGACGCAGTTTTTTTGCCATATCAATCCACGCACGCTCGTGCAGCGGCGAGTCGAGAAACATTGTCCCGTTGAAGTCGAAAATTACACCCTTAACCATTTTATTCCTTAATTATCAGCGTTTTGCCAAAATCTCCATTAGCAAATTCAATGCTGCAAACATACACGCCCGCAGGCAAACGGCCAACATTGAGAGTAACGTTTTTTTTGCTGTCGATGCGTTTTTTCAGCACCACACGGCCGGAAAAATCGAAAATCGTAACCGATGTAACCATTTCGTTTTCAGCCGTCAAGCGGATTTCGGTCGTAGCCGGATTGGGATAGATTGCTACCCGCGTGTCAATTTTTTTCCCACCAATGGCAGTTCCGTTGCCAAACGAGCCGTCAATGTGGGTTACGGGCAGCGAACGAGGATTGAGCCAATGCGCAAGTTGCAATGAATCAAAGTTATAGCGATTGTAGCAAACCGACAGCATCTGGAAATAATCGTTCATCGGATAGTCGCAGTCGGAATCGCCACCGGCAAGCAAGCCCACCACACGATGATTGGCGTTGAAAAGCGGCGCACCCGATGAGCCTTGCTCCGTGGCGCCCTCATCCCATTCGGCAACATTGAGGAACGTGCCGGAGTCGAAATTGCGGTACGAAGCCGCCAGCAGCGAATCGGCATCGATGGCAATGGCCACCGGTCCGCCCTGCGGATGATGAATGCAAGTGCCGCCTCGGGGCAGCGAGCCGCCGACATCCCATCCGGCGTAATAAACGTCGTAATAGTCTGGTATCCCGCCTTTTAGCCGAACAAGAGCAAAATCGAGAAATCCGTCGTCGTTGTTTTTGACAGCGACAAGACTTGAACCCGCAGCGTATTGTTTTTCAGGTATATCATAATCGTCGTAGTTAAAATAGAAAATGCTCGACTGCGCCTGTTTTTCTGAATAGATGCAATGGCGAGCGGTGAGCACATATGGCTCAAACGAATGGTCGGCAGTGGCGAGCAAAGTGCCTGTGCATAAGGTTGTTCCGCCAACCAAAATGCGGCAGACGGCCCGCCGCTCGTTGCCCCACTCCCGCCTCTGCTCATCGGTTAACCCCACCTGGCACTTGCCGGGCTTGGGCTCTTCGGCGAAAGCGCCTTTGAAATCGTGAGCCACCTGCGTGATATTGAAAAAGCCCTGAAAATCAGCATTTACAGGTTCGTTATACTCCACCACAACCACGTCGCCGGCAATGGGCGGAGTTGGCATAAACGCGGAATTGTTCTCGGCTGTATATGCGCCAAGAACCTCGGTGGTGTCGGCGCTGTAGAGATAGAGGCTCGCGCCGTCGGGCATCGAGACATCGGCAAACAGAAGATTGAGCGAAAAAGCCCCGGGCGAACTGATGGCCAGCCGCCAGACGCTGGTGTCGCCCGCACTCTCCCACTGCCCGCTGTTGCACGGATTGAAATCGGTGGCAATGGGCGCCGCGAACACATCGGGGTTAACGGCCAACCCACCGAATTCGCTTTGCGCAAGTTGCTGACGCGAAGGCAGTTGCGCCACATCGTGCAAACACGGCATCGCTTTGCGCAACCCCACCGGCCGCCCGCCGCTCAACGGCTGCGCCGAGAGCCCGAAAAACATCGGGGAAACACAAAAAACTATGCAAAAAAGCAGTTTCATTCCGCAAATATAATTCTTACAATATATCATTAAAATAATACATTTGCGACACAAGGTCTCCTTATGATACGCTTTGACAGAATAACACTCGATAATGGGTTGCAACTAATTGTGCATCAAGATAAAACGACTCCGATTGTAGCCGTCAACCTGTTGTACAAGGTAGGCGCGCGCAACGAGAATCCCGACCGCACCGGGTTTGCGCACCTTTTTGAGCATCTGATGTTCGACGGGTCGAAAAACGTTGCCGACTTTGACCACCAGCTGCAACTGGCCGGCGGCGAGTGTAACGCGTTCACAACCAATGACTACACCAACTACTACATCACTCTGCCAAAACAAAACATTGAGACGGCTTTCTGGCTCGAATCGGACCGAATGCTCGAACTGGGCATCACGCAGGAAAAACTCGACATCCAGAAAAACGTTGTGATTGAGGAATATAACCAACGCTACCTGAACAAGCCTTACGGTGATTGGTTTCTAATGATGAGATATTTGGCCTACAAACGGCACCCTTATATGTGGCCGACCATCGGCAAGGACACTCAGGAGATTCGATTTGCCAGTCTTGACGAGGTTAACAGCTTCTTCTACAACTACTACGCCCCCAACAACGCCATTCTGGTGGTGGCCGGCGATGTTGAGACCGAGCAGGTTAAAGTATTGGCCGAGAAATGGTTCGGACCGATTCCGCGCCGCGACACACACATTGCGCCGCTGCCCGTGGAGCCGGAGCAGACAGTTCCGCAACTACTTGTTCTCAAGCGCAACGAGCCCCTCAACGCCATCTACATAGGGTTCCATATGGACAGCCGTCTCGGCCCGCGCTACCACGCCACCGACCTGATTTCGGACATTCTGGCCGGCGGTGAGTCAGGGCGGCTGAAGCAACATCTTGTAAAAGAGCAAAAAACATTCACCGACGTGAACGCCTACATAACCGGCGAAACCGACCCGGGACTGTTCATTGTTGAGGGCAAGCTGAGCGACGGAGTGACGCTCGAACAGGCCGAAATGTGCATCTGCAACGAGCTCAGGTCGCTGTGGGAGCAACCGATAACCGACCACGAGCTGACCAAGGTTAAGAACAACATTGAGGTGAAGAAAACCATCTCGGAGGTGAACGTGCTCAACAAAGCTATGAACCTTGCCTACTACGAGATGCTTGGCGATGCCTCGATGATTAACACCGATGCCGATAACTATCAGAAAGTCAGCGTAGAAGACATCGCCCAAACCGCCCGATACCTGTTCCGCCCCGAAAACAGCTCGATAATATTTTATAAATCGGCTCAAAAAAGCAAGCAATGAACAAAGAGCTAAACCGGCTGATTGCCCCTGAATATCATCAAATTACAAAGATAAACATACCAACCGACGAGTGCGGTTTTCTGGCAAACAAGATGCCTTACCACGTGCTGTCGGGAGGCTCGCAAGAGATTGTGGTTGTTGAACTTATGTTCAATGCCGGAGTCATACACTCGAACCAGTTGCTGGTGGCGTCAACAGCCAACACAATGCTGGTGAGCGGCACGCGGCACCACACGGCTCAGCAGATTGCCGACACATTCGACTTTTACGGCGCCGAGCTACGCACCGACAGCAATTTCGACCACGCGGCAATCTCGCTCTTCTGCCTGAACAAGTACCTCGACAAGCTGCTGCCGCTGCTCTGCGAGCTGATTGAAGAGAGCGTTTATCCGGAAACGGAGCTAAAAACCGTGCTGACCGACCGCAAGCACAAATTCATTGTTAATCAGACAAAAACAGCGGTTTTGGCCAACAATGCGATGCACCAAATGGTGTATGGCGCCCACCCTTACGGGAGACACGCCGAACTTATTGATTACGACCGTGTTACAAGCACGATTCTGCAAGATTTCCACGCTCCGCACTACTGCGCGGCCAACTGCCGGCTGATGGTTGCCGGATATGTAACCGACCAAGTGATGCAAGCCATCGAGGCCACCATCGGCAAAATAAAAATTGGCGCAAAATGCAGCTTGAATGAGCTCCCATTTGAGCCAATAGCTGGCGACAAAACGCAGATTATCAGACGCGAAGAAGCCGTGCAGTCGAGTTTGCGGATGGGCCTCAGAACAATAAAAATGGACCACCCCGACTACCACAAGCTGAATATGCTGACTATGGTTTTGGGCGGTTATTTCGGCTCGCGGCTGATGACCAACATCCGCAAGGAGAAAGGCTACACCTACGGCATATACTCGCGGCTGCAACCCCAGGCGCAGAGCGGACTTCTGTGCGTTTACGGCGACATAAAATCGGGCCACTCGCTGCAGGTTGCCAACGAGGTCAGAAAAGAGATGCAAAAGCTTAAAGACGAGCCGATTAGCGATACCGAAATGGCTCTTGTGCGCAACTATATGATGGGCGAGCTTCTGCAGATTTTCGACGGGCCGTTCAACAGCTTCGAGGCCGTTTCGAGAGCCGTCGACCTCAGTTCGGGCATAAACTATTTTGACGAGGAGCAAGCCTGCATCCTCAACACCCAACCGGCTGACTTGCAAGAGATTGCAAACAAATATTTTGATTTGGACAATATGGTTACGGCCATTGCCGGAAATGAATAGCAAAATGTTTTACGAAAGCAACGACCTGATTATCAGACCATACCGCACGGGCGACGAGCCATCGTTGGCGTTCTACTCGAACAACCGGCTGATTGCCGCCCAAATGCAGAGTTGGTTCCCATCGCCGTTCACCTACGACGACGCGCTTGTTTGGGTTGCCGATAACCTGCAGAGCAACAGCAACTTCCCCATCATCTACTATGGCGACGTGATTGGCAACGTTGGCCTGCGCAACATCAGCGGCGACTCGGCCGAAATAGTAGTTTGGCTTGGCCCCGATTTTTGGAACAAAGGAATTGGAACCCGCGTCTGCCAATGGATGGCGGATTTTGCAAAAGCAGAACTGAAAATCAGCAAATTATCAGCAGCGATAAAAAGCGGAAACATTGCGGCGGAACGGATTGCTGAAAGGCAGGGAATAACTCGCAACGAAATCTAACTAACTAAAAAACAACAATATGACTAAGACCACTTTCGCGGTAATTGCCGCAACAACTATGCTATTCGCATCGTGCACAAAAGCACCAACAACCAACTTCAGTTTTGAATCATCCGACCTGTTTTTCGAAATTGCTGACAGTCTGTCGCAAAATCAAAAAGTTGCGGAAGAGACGTGGGCAAGGCTTTTCGATACGAAAGGCTATAAAACACTATGTGATGACGATGAAATGAACGATGTCCGCAGGGCTGCGGAATTGGTGTTTGCCCCAAACAAAAAAGCCGAACTTGACAGCATACTGAATGCGCCATACGATTCCGATGATGATGTTGATTTGAAGATGAAAATACTTGTCAGGAATTACGTCAACCTGCAGAGTCATTTTGATGACGCAAAGAAATTCCGCACATCGTACGATTTCGGGAAAGTAAAAACTGCCGCCACAAAAATCGTTCACGATTTTTTGCCTTCGCCCGTTGACACTCTACTCACCTTCCCGAACATTGAATTCTTCTGTTACGCCCGCGACGCTAGCAATTGCGGCAGTTGCATCATATTCGACTTTAATTACTTTTACTTATACCCACAAGGTTGCATCGAATCAATGGCTCACGAAATGTTTCACAACTACAGATACAATTTCACGAACGACGACATCATCTTCAGTGAACCGTTGCTTGTTGTTCTCGACGGTCTGCAAGACGAAGGTATTGCCGACCTTATAAACAAAAAGAGTTCGGAAAGTGCTGCAAAAAAACTGACAGAATTGGAATATCCCGAATTATACGAACAGAAGTACCTTAAAGCATTGAACAACAGTTCGGAACTGCTTGCCGAGCTTGAGAGTCTGACATTCCAGAATCTTGACGGTGAATTATCTAACGACGATTACAAAAAGCAGATTTACAATTTGTTCCCGTTCCACGGGCATCCTGTAGCATACAAAATCACACAACTATTCATCAAACACGGCTTGAGAGACCAAATGATGGAAACGTTTTACAACCCGGTGGAATTCATCAAGTTATACAACTCGATTGCCGAAAGCGAAGGAATGTACGTATTCAGCGACCGCTTTGTAAGTCACATAGAGCAACTTTTCACAAAGCCGCTAACGGCTGAGTAACAAATTGTTATCAGCTAATCACTTCACATTCGGCTTCTCAAGGCCGTACCCCTTGCGGGCGTCTTCGCGTTTGAGCATCAGCGCAAGCAGCAGAGCCACAATGCCGAACAGGGCAAAAATCGCCATTGGCAGAGTGTAGTTATACTGCGTCACTTCGGTGCCATTGACTATGCGCACACCAGCGCGGCAATATTTGTCGAGAACAAAGCCGATGAACAGCGGAACAAAGCCCAGACCGATGTTCTGCACCCAGAAAATGAGCGCGTAGGCCGACCCCAGCAGCTTCTGCGGGATGATTTTAGGCACACTCGGCCACATTGCCGACGGCACAAGCGAGAAGGCCACACCCAGAACAATCATTATGAAAGCGGCAAACCACCAGTAGTTCATCAGCGGAAGCGCAAACAGAACGTGAACCAAGATGAGCAGCAGCGAGCCGATAATCATAATGGTGGCGCCACGGCCTTTCTTGTCGTAGATGCTACCGAAAAGCGGCGTCATTATAAGGTTGCCGAACGGAATCAGGCTCGGGATGATGCCCGCCAGCGTGGTGCTGACGCCGTATTTGTTTTCCATCAGCGATGCGGCGTACTTCATAAACGGGAACACGGCCGAGTAGAACATCAGGCAGAGCAAGGCCAAGAGCCAAAAGCCTTTGTTGGTGATAATTAGCTTCAGGTCCTTCACCTTGAAGATGTCGTCGGATTCGCCCTGCTGTTGGGCAACTTCGGCATCGAAACGCTTATCCATCTGACAGAAGACAAGATAAGCCAGCAAACCGATGCAGAGCAGAACAGCCGAGAAGAGCAGCGGCGCCGAGAGCGAGAAGTGCTTGACAATCATTGGGCTGAAGACCAGAGCGGCGGCGGTTCCGAGTCGGGCCACGGCCACCTGAACACCCATTGCCAAGGCTAACTCTTTGCCAGCGAACCATTTGGTTATGACCTTCGACACGGTGATTCCGCAGTTCTCGGTGCCCACAGCAAAAATGGCGTAACCAAAGCAGGCCACAAACACCTGCGTACGCATTCCGAAAATGGTTCCAGCTGCGGCGTCGGGCGATATGTAATTCACTGCATAATACTTAATTAGCGCACCTGTGAGCATCAGCACACAAGTAACAATTCCTGTGAACCGCACCCCCATCTTGTCGAGAATGATGCCGCCGAAAATGAGCATAAACAGGAACACGTTGAACCAGCAGTAGGCCCAGTTGAACTGTCCGAACTCAAGGCTTGTCCAGCCCATCTGCTCTTCGAGCATTGTCATCAGCGGCGACAGGGCATCTGTAAGGAAATAGCCCCACATCATTGTGAACGAGACAATTACCAGCGCCGCCCAACGCGCGGCCTTCGATTCGCTTAATAGTTTTGCAGTTTTCATATTGTTTTTCAATTATTTATATCGATTTTCAGAATTGGCCAGCAGTAACCGCAAAGGCTCCTGCCCGACTCCGGTTTCGTCGGCAAATCTATTCAAAATACAACGCAACCGAACATTATTCCCCGATTATTCAGCCGAAAAATGAAAAAAAATACATAAAATATTCATCCCACGACACAATCTGTTGATTATGAACGGATTTTATTGAACCTCACAAAAACAAGCCCCGCACGCAAGCGCACATCGTCGGCATTTCGCTTTGCGAGAGAGTTTTGCACGAAACTCAAAGCGGTGAAAACTAACGTTCCCCCCAAACCCAAACGCCAGACAATTATTTTGCCATCAGCGAGTTGAGCGCCGTCAGGAATTTGTTGGCATTCAGTGGTTTGGCGATATATTCGACACAACCGGCAGCCATAGCCATAGCGCGGTCGCGCTCCACATTCTCGCCCTGCGACTGCGCAATAATCGGCACGTGAGTCATTCCCTTTATCCGCACAATGGTTTCAATGCTCGCCGGCGACAGCTCCACCACCATCACATCGGCCAAACCGCCGTCTTCAAAATATTTGACGGCATCGCTGACATCGAGCCAGACAACAGAAATGCCCGTGCCCGACAGCACGTGGTCGAGATATTTGCGGTCCTGCACCCCGTTGTTGACGATGGCGATTTTGCGGTCGGCCCAATCATAGGTGGGTTTGGCATCGCGCGTATTGTTCAACGACTCTACATACTTATGTTGCAATGGATGAGTGAAATAGAACGTTGAGCCCTTGCCCGGAATCGACACCACACGCATACTGCCGCCAAGCATCTCAATAATGCCTTTGCAGATGGGCAGCCCCAGGCCGGTGCCGGTGTACTCGTTCTCATATTTATGCTCGAGCTTTGTAAAACGCTGGAAGATAAGTTCTTGTTGCTCTTCGGGAATGCCGATGCCAGTGTCTTGGACGTAGAATTCGATGGTATCGTTCCACACGCGGCTCACGCCGAATTTCACAAAACCGCTCGGGGTGAACTTGATTGCGTTATCGACAACATTGATGAAAACCTGCCGGAATTTGAAAATATCGGTTCTGATTTTCATCTCGCTGAACTTTGGAGCGAGGTCGATTTGCAGCGAAAGGTCGTCGTGGTCCTCCAGCAGATGGTTGTTGTGGAAGACGGCCAGAATGTCGTTGAGCAGCGGAGAAAGCTGAATCTCCTCCTTTTTGATGGTCATCTGGCCGGTTTCAATTTTCGAAATATCGATAATGTTGTCAATCAGCGTAATAAGGTCCTGACCGCTTTTGTTAATCATATCAAGGAACTCCTCGCGCTCGGTTTGCGTCAGGTCCTCGTCGGCCAACAAGTCGCTGAAGCCGATGATGTTGTTCATTGGTATGCGGATGTCGCGGCTGACATTGACCAGGAACGACGATTTCAGACGGTCGGCCTCCTCGGCGCGCTCCTTTTGAAGCACAAGGTCATCAGTTATCAGCTTGCGCGTGATGTGCCCCGAGAGCAGCGTACCAACAATCTCCAGATACCTGACTTCCTGCTCATCGATGGTTGCGCCATCGGCCGCCTCAAACAGCACCGAGCCACACAGCACATTGGCCTGCACCCGTCGAAGCGGGAAAACACAAATACAGTGCAGCCCCATACCATTCAGCACACGAGCCACATCGGGCGGCAGCAACGACAGATTGTCGGCTTTAATCATATTGTTGTCTTTCAGCATTTTCAGCCACGATGGACATTCGGCGTAAGGAACGTGCGACTCGGCCGGTACACCGCCAACGCCCGGCGCTGTCCACTGGTAGCTGAGCTGGCCAACAGTGGCCGATTGCTTGTCGAGGAAAACCAGAATGCGCTTGAGTGCGAAATGTGCTCCCACCCGCTCAATGACCTCCTCAAAAATCTCGTCGTTCTCCTTGGCGGAATATACAACATCCAAAACCTCGCCAACCAACTTAAAACGCTGATAATGAAGATTCAGCAAATTATCATTGGTACCATCGACAATGTGGCACACAACCGAGCCGTCGGCTTGACCGAAAACCTGGATTTTCAATCGCTTGCCCCCAATGGTGACCGCATCGAACGTGCCTCTGAAGTTCTCGCTGACACCATCGGGCACCCGGAATTCGGTTTCCGAAGTCAGAAAATCGAACAACTGACGGCCAACACAGGCTGTGGTTTCGAGCAAATCGGCAGTGACCGGCGTTTCTTTGGCGATAATCCAGTGCATCAGCAAGCGGTCGTCAGAATCGGGCATCAGCAACACGGCGCTCTGGCCGCACGCGTCGCAAAGCATCCTGGTCCTGGCCAACTCGGCCTCGGCGGCTGCCTGCTGGCTCCTGGCGGAGTGCAGTTCAGCCGTTTCGTTATCAATATAACTCTCAATAGCAGAGCAAATTGAAGGCTCTTTTATCCGCAGCCGTTCGAGTACTTCCCGAATGTTGGTTGTGCCGCTGATAGCGTCGTCTGTAGGCATAATTCAATATGTTAATTTCGAGTTGTAAGATAGTGATTTTTCTGTTATTGGAACGATTGCGCGAGAAAATGCGACTCACAAATAGCCGAAGTGTCAGAAAAATTTGCCCTTGGCAATGCCATTTATCATTTGTGTGTGTATTTTTGGGAATCTTTTAAATATGTGCAAAATGAAAGTAAAATTTATTGCTGTTGCGGCACTTGTAGGGTGCACACAGTTTGCCTCGGCACAAATTACCGATGCTGAAAAAGCTCTTCGCAGTCACGATTCCGACACAACTCAAGGATGGAAATTAGGCGGTGTGGCATCGCTCAACGCCACGCAGACATCGCTCTCGCACTGGGTTGCCGGCGGTGAGAATTCAATATCGATTAACGGCGCGTTCAACGCTCACGCCAATTTCAGAAAAGGCAAAAACACGTGGGACAACACTCTCGACCTTGGCTATGGTCTTATGAAGCAAGGCGATGTTGATGATTTCCGCAAGACCGACGACCGCATCGATTTCTCGTCGAAATACGGCTACGAGGCTTACAAATCGCTCTACTACGCGGCTATGCTGAGCTTCAAATCGCAGATGACCAAAGGTTACGACTATGTGAACGACAGCACCAAGAACAAGATTTCGTCGTTCCTGGCTCCGGCCTACATAATCGGCGCCATCGGTCTCGACTACAAGCCGAACAGCTATTTCAGCGCATTCCTGGCTCCGCTCACACTTAAATATACTATTGTGAACGACCAAGACCTTGCCGACGCCGGCTCTTACGGTGTTGATGCTGCTGAATACAAGGAAATTACAGACTCCACCGGCCTGGTTATCAGCCGCACATTGGTAAAATCAGGAAAGAAATCACGCGGTGAATTCGGTGGTTATTTGCGACTGCTGTTCAGCAAGAGCGACTTCGAGGCTGAGGCTCTTAAAAACCTGTCAATCACATCAAAAGCCGACTTCTTCTCGAACTATCTGCACAATCCGCAGAACATTGATGTCAGCTGGGAAACCCAAATTGCAATGAAAGTGAACAAGTACATAACCGTCAGTGTGTCAACGCATTTGATTTACGACGACGACATCGACGTGCCTGTTGGAACCAACCCCGACGGAACCACCAAATTCAGCAAACGCATACAATTTAAAGAGATTGCGGGCGTTGGTATAATGTACAACTTCTAAAGGTTAAGAGGGGAAAGTTTAGAGGAAAGACTCTCTGATAGTTGAGAAAGTTAAGAACAAGGTAAACTAACACTAACCCCGATAGCTGTCGGGACTAATTACTAAATCCTAAATGAAAATGAGGTCGATAAAATATTGTTTGGTGGCGATTCTGGCGGTTCTGAGCTGCGGTTTTGCCAAAGCCGATGGCGGCTACAACATCAAGGTGCACATCGACGGCCTGGCCGACAGCACCGTCTATTTGGGCTACTATTTTGGTGACAAGCAGTATGTTAAAGACACTCTCAAACTCGACAAGAAGGCCAACGGCGCGTTCAAGGGCGACAAGAAACTCGAAGGCGGAATTTACTTCGTGCTTGTGCCGGGCAACACCATCTTCGAGCTGATGATTGATAGTGAGCAGAATTTCAGCGTCTCAACAAAATTCACCGGCGACCCTGCCGACCTGACCAAATATCTGAAATCGGAAGGCAGCGATGAAGTGAAGATGTATGTTGACTATCAGCAGTTTATGATTGCTCAAAACGCCAAGGCATTGGGATTGCGCAAACACTTGACCAAAGCGAAAGGCAATGAAGGAAAGGCAATTAAGGATAGTCTGGCGATTCTTTCCAATGAGGTTATGGCCCGCTGGGACGATATTGAAAACAACCATCAAAAATCGTTGCTAGCAGCCGTTTTGCGCATCAACAAAGACATTGACATTCCCGACTTTCCGCGCGATTCGGCAGGAAATGTGCTCGACTCGGCTTTCCAATACAAATTCTACAAGAAACACTTCTTCGATAATGTTGATTTTCAAGACGCAAGGTTGCTTCGTACGGAATTTTTCCAAAAGAAAATCGACCGCTATTTCGAGAAGATGATTCTTCAGGCGCCCGACACCATTATCAAGGAGAGCAAAATGCTGCTCGACAAGGCCGAAGGCTGTGACGAGGTGTTCCGATTCCTGTTGCAGACAATCTTCAACAAGTACAACAACAGCGACATTATGGGTATGGACAAGGTGCTCGTCTTCTTTGGCGACAACTATTACCTGAACGGTCGCGCCACTTGGGCCGATTCGACTTGGCTTGAGAAACTTCGCGAACGCGTCGAGGAACTGCGTTACAATCAAGTTGGAAATCAGGCTGTTGAGTTAAAGCTTTACACTTACGATGACCAACCGGTAACCATTTCGGGCGTCAATGCCGAATACACCGTGCTGTTCTTCTTTGAGCCGTCGTGCGGACACTGCAAGAAGGCCACGCCCAAAATGAAGGCTTTGGCCGACAAGTTCTGGGAGCGCGGCGTTGAGGTGATGGGCATTTACACCCAAACCGACAAGGATGAATGGGGAAAGTTTATTGAAAGTCAAGGACTTGAAAACTGGATAAACGCTTGGGACCCGTACAACCAATCGGGATTCCGCCTGTTCTACGACATTCGCAGCACACCGTCAATCTACCTACTCGACCGAGGCAAGAAAATCATTGCCAAACGCATTGATGTTGAGACACTTGAGAAAGTGCTCGAAGACGAGTATGCGCGGAAGGATAAAAACAAATAAGAGCTTGATTTTGAATTTAATCTAATAACCGCCGCTATTTTAACGGCGGTTATTTTTATGACTATTTTTAATAATTTTGGGAATCAATTGTCAAGTTAAGTATGAGAACGATTAAACATTGTTTGTTGACGATTCTGGCGGTTTTGGTCTGCGGTTTTGCTAAAGCCGATGGCGGCTACAACATTAAGGTGCATATTGACGGCTTGGCCGATAGCACTATCTATCTTTGCTACTATTTCGGCGACAAACAATACGCAAAAGACACGTTGAAACTTGACAAAAAGGCTAACGGAACCTTTAAAGGCTCAAAATCGCTCGAAGGAGGAATTTACTTCATAATGGTGCCAGGCAACATTCCTTTTGACTTAATGATTGATAAGGAACAGGATTTCAGTGTATCGACAAAATTTACTGGCGTTCAGGCAGATTTATACAAATACCTAAAATCGGAAGGTAGTACTGATGTCAGTCTATATGTTGACTACCAACAATTTATGGCCAAACAATATGAAAAGCGTGCAACGTTACGCAATCGTATGGCTAAGGCCAAAGCCGATGAAATAAAGGAGATAAATAATAGCTTGACGCTTCTTGATGAGGAAGTTAATGCACGTTGGGATGACATTGAAACCAACCATCACAACTCGCTTCTGGCCGCCGTTTTGCGAATCAACAAGGACATTGACATTCCTGATTTTCCGCGCGATGCCGATGGGAAAGTGCTCGACTCGGCCTTCCAATACAAATTCTACAAGAAACACTTCTTCGACAATGTTGATTTTCAAGACGCAAGGTTGCTTCGTACGGAATTTTTCCAAAAGAAAATCGACCGCTATTTCGAGAAGATGATTCTTCAAGCGCCCGACACCATTATCAAGGAGAGCAAAATGCTGCTCGACAAGGCCGAAGGCTGCGATGAGGTGTTCCGTTTTCTGCTGCAGACAATCTTCAACAAGTACAACAACAGCGACATTATGGGTATGGACAAGGTGCTCGTCTTCTTTGGCGACAACTATTACCTGAACGGTCGCGCCACTTGGGCCGACTCGACTTGGCTTGAGAAACTTCGCGAACGCGTCGAGGAATTGCGTTACAATCAAGTTGGAAATCAGGCTGTTGAGTTAAAGCTTTACACTTACGATGACCAACCGGTAACCATTTCGGGCGTCAATGCCGAATACACCGTTTTGTTCTTCTTTGAGCCGTCGTGCGGACACTGCAAGAAGGCCACGCCCAAAATGAAGGCTCTGGCCGACAAGTTCTGGGAGCGCGGCGTTGAGGTGATGGGCATTTACACCCAAACCGACAAGGAAGAATGGGGCAAGTTTATTGAAAGTCAAGGACTTGAGAGCTGGATAAACGCTTGGGACCCGTACAACCAATCGGGTTTCCGCCTGTTCTACGACATTCGCAGCACACCGTCAATCTACCTACTCGACCGCGGCAAGAAAATCATTGCCAAACGCATTGATGTTGAGACACTTGAGAAAGTGCTCGAAGACGAGTATGCTCGGAAGGATAAGAAGAAATAACGTTGATAATCAAATAGTAAAAGGCTGTCCGGTAAAGACGGCCTTTTTCATTTTATAAAGACAAAAATTCTTGCAACCTTGTACAGCTTTTGCTTTGAAGGCATTTAATACTTATACTATGAAAGGTTTATCATTTGTTTTTGCATTTATTCTGCTGACAACCAATGCTATATGCCGATCGGAAGTAACAAAAATCACTCTCGACGACATAATGAGAAAAGGCACGTTCTACGAGAACGGCATTGACGCTATCACCCCGATGAGTGATGGGCTGCATTATGCTGTTATTGAGGATGGTTTGGCGATAGCAAAATACAGTTACAAGACTGGCGAAAAAGTGGCTACATTGGCCACGGTGGAGCAGTTTGGCGACAGCAGGATAAACTATTTGTCGAACTTCAGATTCAGTGCCGATGAGCGGAAATTCCTTTTCTACACCAATCGGCAGAATATCTATCGACGCTCATTTACAGCCAATTACTACGTTTGGGACGTTGCCGCCAAGAAACTCACGGCCGTGTCCGACAGCCGCCGTCAGCAGGTGGCTGAACTTTCGCCCGATGGCACCAAAGTGGCGTATGTTAGCGGCAACAATTTGTATGTCAAAAACTTGACTGACGGTTCGGAGATGCAAATAACAACCGACGGCGAGTTCAACAAGATAATCAACGGCATTCCCGATTGGGTTTACGAGGAGGAGTTTGAGTACAACCGCGCGTTCTGCTGGTCGCCCGACAGCCGCAACCTTGCGTGGTGCCGCTTCGATGAGTCGGAAGTGCGCACTTATGGTTTTTCGGTTTTTGCTGGCCAAGCGCCGCGCAAGGCTGAGAACGCGCTCTATCCGTCGACCTATTCATACAAATACCCCAAGGCAGGCGAGGCCAATTCGGTTGTAACTATCTGGAACTATTCGTTTTCCGACGGCCGCAAGACTCAAATCGATGTTGGTGCGGAAACTGACCAATACATTCCGCGCATAACCTGGAGTCCTGCGGGTAAATTGGTGGTTTACAGGCTCAACCGCTTGCAGAACCACCTTGAACTGCTCTACGCCAATCCCACCGACGGAACCGCGCAAGTGTTTTATGATGAGCAAAATAAGTGGTATATCGACGAGTCGTTTTTCGACTATCTGACATTCAATGCCGACGGCTCTAAATTCTTGATAATGAGCGAGCGCGACGGCTGGAGTCACATTTATCTGCACAAAGCCGACGGCACGCTGCTCAGTCAGGTTACCAAAGGCGAGTGGGATGTTACTGATTTCTACGGATTTGACGAGCGCACCAACACCATTTTCTACCAAAGCGCAGAGCGCGGAGCGCCAAACCGCGATGTCTATTCGGTAAAAGTCAACGGTACGGCTAAAATATTGTTAAGCAGGCAGTTGGGAACCAACGATTTTGTTTTCAGCAAGGGCTTCAAATATTACATTAGCGAGTTTTCAAATGCTTCAACGCCAACCGTTTACACTCTGCACGAACGCAGTGGCAAGCAGTTACGCGTGCTCGAGGACAACGCCGCCCTTGCCGACACGTTGAAAAACCGTCAGTTCTGCCCGAAGGAGTTTCTGCAATTCACCACCGACGAAGGTATCAGCCTGAATGCGTGGATGATAAAGCCGCACGACTTTAATCCGTCGAAGAAATATCCCGTGCTGATGGTACAGTACAGCGGTCCAAACTCTCAACAGGTTCTCAATCAATTCGATGCTGGCTGGGAGCAGGTGCTGGCCGCCAACGGCTACATTGTTTTCTGCTGCGACGGCCGCGGAACAGGCGCGCGTGGCGAGGCATTCCGTAAGGTAACTTATTTGCAGTTAGGCAAATACGAACTCGCCGACCAACTTGCCGCCGCCCGTTATCTGAAATCGCTGCCATACGTTGCTGCTGACCGTGTTGGCATTTGGGGCTGGAGTTTCGGCGGTTTTATGGTGCTCAACTGCCTGACGCAGAGCAATGGCACCTTCAAGGCTGGCATTGCGGTTGCGCCCGTCACCAACTGGCGCTACTACGACAATATCTACACCGAGCGTTTTATGCGCACACCGCAAGTGAACGCCGACGGCTACGACCTTAACTCGCCAATCACGCACGCCGCTGATTTACAGGGCAGTCTGCTGCTCATTCACGGCAGTGCCGACGACAATGTGCATTGGCAAAACTCGGCCGAAATGTGCGAGGCGCTGGTTCAGGCCGACAAGCAGTTCGACTATTTCGTCTACACCAACCGCAACCACAGCATTTACGGCGGCAACACGCGTTGGCACCTGTACAACAAGATGTTACGATTTGTGCTGGAGAAGTTGTAGTTTACGTTTAATCCTGCAAAGCAAACTTCCTAATACTCTTGCCAACATTTATCAAGTGGTCGGCAACGCGCTCGGAGTTTTGCGCAAGCGAGATGTACTCGGCGCCAACCTGCGGCCTGCATTCGCCCGCCACAAGCCGCTCAATATGGTTGCTTTCCATTCGTAAGGTGATGCTATCTATCTTGTCTTCAATCAGATTTGCCCTTTCAAGAGCCGCAAAATCGTGGTCGTGAAAAGCCGTTTTAATCTCTTTATACAAATCGGCAATCAGCCCGTTCATTTCGCCAATTTCACTTATGGCCGCCGCCGAAAACGACGCTTCCTGCTGTTTCAGATTGGTGGCGTATTCCACAATGTTCACCGCGTAATCACCGATGCGCTCAAGGTCGCTCGCACTTTTGATGCTCGAATTCAGGAACTTATTGTCGAAATCGCTCATTGGCTTGCCCGACAGCGCAACCACATAGCGGGTTATTTCGCTGTTCAGAAAGTTGAGTTCGCTCTCGGTCTTTTTAAACCGTTCCAAATGCTTGAAATCCAAACGAGTAACAATCTCGATTGACAGTTGGAAATTTCTGACAGCCATATCGGCCATATTCTCAATTTCGGCCTTCAACTGCCTGACAGCCATAATCGGCGTGCGCAGCATTGTCTCGTCGAGGAAGTAGAGATGCGGCTTGTCGGCGTTTTCGGCACTCGGCGCGTCGGGAATTATGCGGCAGACGAGGCTCACAAGGCGCTCGGTCAGCGGCAGTGCGACCAGCATTGTGCAGACGTTGAAAATGGTGTGGAACATTGCCAGTTGCAGTTGCGGCGCGTGCGGAAAGAATGTCTCGAAAATGCGTCCGAAATCAACAGCCGACTTCGAGAACAAATTGAGTGTCAGTGCGATAAGCAGGAACAGCACCACGCCCATAACATTGAACACAAGGTGCAGCAGGGCGGTGCGGCGGGCGTTTGTGCCGCTGCCAATGGCCGCAATTATGGCCACCACGCACGAGCCGATGTTCGAGCCCATTGTCAGGTAGATGCCTTGGTTGAGGTTGATAAGTCCGCTGAAAACCATTGTGATAACTATCGATGTCAGCACCGACGACGATTGGATTATGGCCGTGAGCAGCGTGCCTATCAGCACCAGAATCAATGGGTTGCCGATGCTCGCCAAAAACATTTTAACCGAGTCGAGCGAGGCAAAGTCGTCCATAGCGTTCGACATTGTGTGCAGGCCTACAAACAGCAGGCCGAAGCCAGCCAGAATGTTGCCGCACAACTTCAGCCGCTCGCGCTTGCCGAACATTGCCATAAAAACGCCAATGCCCGTAAACGCCGAGAAAATGACGGTTGTCGACAGGCTGTTGCCGCCGAACATACCCAGCGCCACAATCTGCGCCGTAACGGTCGTGCCGATGTTGGCGCCGTAGATTATCGTGGCCGCCTGCGCCAGCGACATTATGCCCACGTTGACAAAACCGATAACCATAACCGTCACTGCGCCAGAACTTTGAATGGCCGCCGTGCCAACCGTTCCAATGCCGACGCCCAGCCATTTGCTCTTGCCCGTTTTGGCAAAAAGGCGTTTCAAACTATGACTGCTCGCATTCTCAAGATGGGTGCTCATAACATTGCAGGCAATCAGAAAAACACCGATGCCCGCCAAGAGTGTGAGAATGGCTGTTAAAATGCTGATAATATCCATATTGCAAAAAAAATGAAGGCCGCACGTTGCCGCACAGCCTGTCTGTTATTTATCGATTCCTACAAACTGATTCAAGTTATTGAAAATGAGTTCAACGCCGTTGTTCAACTCAACTTTCGAGCCCTTCTTCTCTTTTTCCCATTCCACAATCAGACTCGATGGGTAGTTGTCTTTCACGTAAGCTACAATCTCGCTTGCAATCAGCGCTTCAGGCACCTGGTTCGGCTTGCATTCAATCTTTTTCAGATTGCCGTCTTGGTCGAAATCCACTTCGGCGCCGTTGGCAAAACGCACTTCGTACTCGGTCGTCTTGTCGTCGTTATCGATTTTGACAGATGCGATTCCCGTCTTGTCAAAATGCTGAACAATAATCTCTTGCGCGCTTTTCGGCAATTGCTCGAAACTGCCTTTGCGCTCACCCGAACACGCGTTTAGTGCGAAAGCCAACACCAAAAACGCAATTGAAAAAGACTTTTTCATTGTGTAAAAATTTTAAGTTAATGAATTGATATAAAAAAAGATGGTGCGAACCGCAGTCCACACCACCTTTAATTTCAGAATAATATGAAGCCGAGTTGTTGCCTTTGTTGGGCGCAAGGCTGTGCGTCAGTCCCGACATTTGCGCCGATGAGCGCTTTGCGGCAGTCTGTTCTTTGCCGCATAAAACGTTGCAGTTCAGTGTGTTTGATATGCGTTGCGAAGTTGTGGGGCGGCTGATGCAGAAATCGTCGGTCCCGTCGTCGTCAAAATCGTCGTTGTCGAATTCGGAGCCAATCTGCATTTCGGTTTGCGCAAATGCCGCATTGTCGAAATCGTCGGCAAACAGACAAACAATGTACCCACTCAACAGTATGAGTGTCAATATTGTAGCGTATTTTCGCAATCGTTCCATTGTCGGTTGCGAATTTACAATAGAATTGATTCTAAAAACCAATTTTTCAGAAGATTCGACATTTTTTCTTGGCTATGATTCTCACTGAACTTTATTTTCACCACGGAAAGCACAGAAAACACGGAAACAATTAAAAACGGCAATCGAGCAAGTTCAATTGCATACTGAAAACACGGAATTGAAAATTCAAGTTCAGTGCTTTCCGAGGTTAATATCAGTTGTTTATCAGGCTATCGCCTTTTTCTTTCTCAAAATTGGTACTCTTTTTGTGAAGATGTGGCGGCGTTTTCTCTCATTACGC
>JAEEGK010007908.1_pt1 | contig 25243 bp, 31 predicted proteins | sample 8958771 | NCBI WGS metagenome assembly JAEEGK01 (sample SAMN16246547, study PRJNA631951) | gut metagenome | biome: gut microbiome; feature: rumen; material: SC-attached | host: Bos | place: Iran: Karaj | collected 2018-10
CCAGGAAGTGGATGCTATTGTGGTGGTTTGTCTGGAAGACTGGATTCCCTATCTGCGTGCTCAAGTGAAGAAATGCCATTTAGACAAGGTGGTGGAGATTGTGCCTGGCGGAAGGCGAGGACAGGACTCCATCTATAATGGACTGGTGTGCGCCAGACGGCACTATGCTGATGATACGATAGTGTTGATCCATGACGGCGTGCGCCCGCTGGCGATGGAGAAGACGATCGTTGAGTGTATCGAAGTGGCTAAGGAAAAAGGTAATTGCGTGGTTTGTGTGCCTGCGACGGAAACCGTTGTGGTTAAAGGACAGGATGGCGGAATGAGGATACCAGACCGTGACAGTTGCTATTTGGCGAGGGCTCCACAGTGTTTTAAGTTGGGTGACGTGCTAGCTGTCCATCGTAAGGCATTGGAAGAGGATCGGCATGATTTTGTGGATACCTGCTCCATGATGAATTATTATGGGTATGGGTTCCACACGATTCTGGGCACGATGGAGAATATCAAAATTACGACGCCGGCAGATTATTTTATGTTTAGGCCTATTTTAGAGGCAAGAGAAGAAGGTGCGGTATTTGGATTGTGAGATTATCATAGAGGATTTGCGGAGGATGAGCGAGGCGAGACTACCTTGGAGGGAGCTCGACGGGAAAACCGTTCTCGTGACTGGGGCTACAGGCATGTTGGCTTCGTATGTGACTTGGCTGCTGCTCTATCTGCATGAGCATGCCGGCATCAATGTCTCGGTAATAGCACTTTGCAGGAATCGTCAGAGGGCCGAGCAATATTTTGGCTCGTATGAGGGTAAGCCTTATTTCCAACTGCTGATTCAGGATGTCTGCCACCTATCACTGGGGCCAGGCCCGGTGATAGGTTCCGCTAGCCACCTCCTCTCACCCACCGCCTATGAAGGGAAAGCTGACTATGTGTTCCACTTGGCTGGGAATGCAAGTCCATATTTTATCAATTCGGATCCCGTGGGTATCATGAAGTGCAATCTGCTGGGCACGATAAATGTGCTGGAGTATGCTCGCGATTGTCAGACGAAGAAGGTGATCTTTGCCTCCACGCGTGAAGTCTATGGCAAGAATGAGGAGGCTGAGCTATTGGATGAACAGGCCTTGGGTACGCTTGATCCTCTGGATGATAGGTCGTGCTATCCTGAGAGCAAACGGGCCGCAGAGACGTTACTGAAGAGCTATTATCTACAATATGGCGTGAACTTTAATACTATTCGTATGGCCCATTCGTATGGTCCGACGATGAAGTTGGAGAATGACGGAAGGGTGATGGCCGACCTGATGGGCGATGTGGTGGCTGGCAGGGATATTGTGTTGAAAAGTAGTGGTGAGGCCATTCGCGCGTTCCTTTATGTCACTGATGCTGTCGTGGGTATGTTTACGGTTCTCTTTCATGGAGAGCCTGCAAAAGCCTACAATCTGGCTAATGAGACGGAGCCAGTCAGTATTAAAGATCTTGCCCACATGTTGGCAGCGTTGAGAGCGGATAAGAACATTCAGGTGGTAATATCAGAAGGTGGCCAGAAAGGCTATTGCGCCTTTCGTCGCACCGCCCTTGACACCTCAACCCTAGAACAATTAGGCTGGTCCCCCCAGTTCTCCCTCCACGAAGCCCTCCCCCGCCTCCTCACCTATCACCGTGCCAAACCCCACTGATAGGTTCCGCCCCGTCGCCATCGCACCTATCACCGTGCCAGGCCCCAGCGATAGGTTCTGCCTCGTCACCGTCTCACCTATCACCGGGTCAGGCCCCAGCGATAGGTTCCGCTAGCCAGCTCGGTTCTTACTCCACCGGCCAACTCCGCTCTGCGCTTTGGCTCCTGACTACGGTCCATTATCTATCTAAAAGCAGGGTAGGCCGCCTCCTCTTCAAAACCGCCCTCCGCTTCCGCCGCCTCCTCCAAAGGCTCGTCCAAACCTATCACCGGGCCAGGCCCCACTGATAGGTTTCTCGACCCAAACGGGGTCAAATACCTTAGCGTAGGTGTTCATTCCTACGTATCTCGAGGTGACATTCATGTCTTTGTTGCCACAAAAGGATATGAGGATGCGGCAGAGGGTATGGGCTCGCGCTTTAATAGTCAGGTGCTGGGTACGTTTGGCAAGTATGGCGTGTTTTCGTTCAACGGCAATAAAATGATTACTACCTCTGGCGGTGGAGCCCTTATCTGCAGCAATGAGGAGGATGCGAATGAGATTATGTGGTATGCCACTCAGGCCCGCGATGCATATCCCTACTACCAGCATTCTGCCATCGGTTACAACTACCGCATGAGTAATGTACTCACCATAAGCATGTGCAGACTCTGTATGAGGATCTGTTAAAGGACGTGAAGGGTGTGCATATCCATAAACAGCCCGCAGATGCTCGCTATGATGCCAACTTCTGGCTGTGTGCTGCTACGCTCGATCCCGAGGTGCGCATCCAAGGACAGGAGAATGCCTATAAGGAAGTGGTCAAGACGGCTGTGGGCGGTGCGGCAGGCGTGATACATCAGGTGGGCAGTGCTACTACCGGCTGCCAGCCCAATGAGAATGTGGAGGCACTGCGCGTCTTTATGCTAAGCAAGAAGATTGAGGCTCGCCCCACATGGAAGCCCATGCACAAGCAGCCCGTGTATGCCGCTGCTCCAGTCTATACCAACGGTATACCTATCACCGGGCCAGGCCCCAATGATAGGTTCCTCCCCGCCGGCCACTACGTGACAGATGATGATGTGAACTATCGCACCTATCACCGGGCCAGGCCCCACTGATAGGTTCCGCCTCCTCGCCGTCTCACCTATCACCGGGGCCAGGCCCCACTGATAGGTTCCTCCTCGCCATCTCCGCTCATCCACTGCTAGCCAGCGTAGGTTCATCCACCACCTCGTCGCCGTCGCTCACCCCTAAGGTGTGGACACTTATCACCGGCGCCACCTGTCACTAGGGCCCACCACCTATCACCGGGCCAGGCCCCAGTGATAGGTTTTTGATGTCAACAACGCTGAAAGTCAACCTTCGGGCTGGCTTTCTGTCGTTTTAATAGGTCATGTTATTATCTAAAGTACGTGGCAAACCTATCACTGGTGCCAGGCCCCACTGATAGGTTTCGCTACCCCTACGGGGTCAAATACTTTAGCGTAGGTGCTTGCTCCTACGTATCTTAGACAATTTTTCAGAAAATGTTTGGCAGTTATGAAAGTTTTTCATATTTTTGTAGCCAGAAAAGGATATCGATTTCAAATATCATCCTGAGTATAATGTTTTTATGGCTTATGTTTGTAACTCGCTGACAATAAGTAAATTTATGCTCGTCCGAGGAAAATAACTATGCCCACACCTATCGCCAAGGCCACCTATCACTGGGGCCAGGCCCCACTGATAGGTTTCAGGGAGCGAGTGGTCATCATCTATGGTTCTGACGATATGATGGAGATAAAATACCTTTTGGAGTATCGCAAGGAAGGGATGATGGGAGGTGACAATATTCCACGCCGTCCACCGTTATGGGAGTGCGTCTGTGGGTGCAGACGTTTCAGAAAGGTGAATAGAGATGGCACGGACGCTCCAGTGAAAGTGAAGATGCTGAAGAATGTCCGTAAGGCACCGGCTACACGCATCAATTGGGAGTCGAACATGGCTATCGATGCTGTGGGCAAGAATGAGGGAAGCAAGACTCATCATTACAGGGTGGAGGTAAGGACGGAACTTGGTGAGAAGGAAATCGTGAGCGTAACAGCTGTTGATGAGCAGGATGCAGAGGATATGGCTCTTTCACTGGTTATGAAGGGTGCTGTCGGGCTGAAAGGTAGGGCATGCACGTATAATGTTGTTGTGGAGGAGGAGTAACCTATCACCGGGCCAGGCCCCAATGATAGGTTTTAAGGAGAGATCCAAAGAAGCGAAGGATTTGAAGGATGGGTATGTAGAATGATTGAATAAACTTATTGTTAGGATTGAAGGTTTGATGCTGGCGTCGTGTTTTTGTTTGTTATATAGTGTACGGAAGATATGCAAATTGATAAAATAATAACTGAATACGTATTATCCAAAGATAGCGATTATGCCATAATGATAGATGGCGAATGGGGTGCTGGAAAATCATGGTATTGGGATAATGTGCTTACTAAGATAATTAATTCAATACCGACAAAGGACAATACCGAAGGAAAGCTATCAATGTATAAAGTTGCAAAGATTTCATTGTTCGGTATTAGCTCAGTTGACGATTTGCGAATAAAGATATTCGAGGAGACAAGTGCCTTCTTTGCTAACAAGTATGTTAAAACCGGTGCGAAACTGACTGGTATGGTTCTGAATAAGGTTGCTGGCTTCTTCAATGTTAGCGAGGCCAAAGCTGAAGATGTATCAGATTTGTTGAGCGAATTCTCAGTAAATCTGGAGCACTATGTTTTATGTTTCGATGATCTTGAACGTATTAAGACAGAATTGCTGATAGAATTGCTGGGTTATATCAATACATTGGTTGAGCATGACAAAGTTAAGGTGGTTTTCATTTGCAATGAGAATGAACTGAAGGACGTTGATTATCATAAATACAAAGAGAAGATAGTTCGCTTTACACATACCATTAAAGCAGATATTTCAAAGATGGTTGAGGAATTTGTGAAAGGAAGATGTGAAGGTTATTACAAATATTTAAGTGGAAGAAAAGATTACATTGCATCTGTTTATCAGAGAGGAAATTGCAGTAACCTTCGTACTCTGAAGTATAATCTTGATATCTATGAACGTATCTATGATATAATAGTGAAAACAATTCAACCTGACAATGAACAACATGTGAATGCAATAGCAGACTATATGTTGCTACTCAGTATGGTGTATTCTATCGAGTATCGAAGGGATAATGATGAAGCTAAACTGAAGAGCCTATCAGAGATCAATAGACAATGGAGCTACCAGATAGATACCCTGGACAGCCTGAGTAGACAATCGGGGAGTAACGAGAATAAACAAAAATCTCAGGATGAAATAAGTGAAGCAGAAAAGATAGTTGACTATCAGCGTCACATTAAGAAATGCTATTTTGCTAATAGCTATATTTATGGCAGTAGCATGCCGATGATTGAGTATCTGCTGACAGGATATTGTGACGAAGACACAATGAAAGCTAACATACTGAGAATTGAAGTCGAAGCTAAACGATATGAAACTTCTGAGGAGAAACGATTATACCAGGAATTAACTCAGTTCTGGGATACCGATGACGATGTAATGCAGGAAGCGGTTAAACGGACGATGGAGAAAGTTAATGAAGGTAGTTTCTTGCTACAGGACTATCCTTTATTCTTCCTTGCTTTACAACGCCTACAAAACTTTGGCTTTATAGACTTGAAGATGCCTATCTCTGAGTTGCAAGAGTTTTTCGAAGCTGCGATTTCAAAGTTTGAAAACGTTCCGTTTGTTGATGGGCTTGATGCATATTACTATCAAAATAATGGTGAGAGTACACCGGAATTTGAGGCCTTGGTCAACAAAGTGACAGATATTAATGCTCATAATAATCAAAAGCATCTTGCTGCAGAATTTGAGATTGTAGTTAAAGACATAAACTCTTCGGTGAACCTGAAGAAATTCCAATTTGTCCTTACTAGTTTGTTTGAAAATATTGGGACTGAACAGTTTTTTGAATTGTTTATATCATACCATAATTGCCGCAAGCGTGATTATTGGAACTTTTTCGATGAAAGATATAATAGTAGGGACTGTTTTGATTTAGATAGAGACTTTATTGATGGTTTACTAGATAGGCTGAATAAATACCTTTCTGATCCATCGATAGAGATTTCTGGCACTCGAAAGTATTGCTCAAAAATACAGGAGCTGTTGAATAAAAAGGTACATCAGTTTGGAGGGCATTTAGAATGACACAAGATGAACGCTGGCAGGCAAGATACAATGAGGTAAAGACCTTCATAGAACGCGAGCATCGTAATCCGTCAAAATATGAACCAGAAGAATTATTGATGGTTCACTTCATTAAGAGGGGACGAAAGTTGATAAACGCAGGGCAGATGAAAGAGGAACGACTGAAGAAGTTTAACCTGAATAATTCATAGAGGTCTTCCCATCTCTGAGTTATACCTGTTTTTCTTATATCAGTAGCTTCACACGAAAACTCTGTACCGAATTACGATGTGTTATTATAAGATTTTCTGAATTCAGCATAGCATTTCCGTTTCATTTAGTGCCGATTCATGGTGTATGGGTACAAAAGATTCTGTCCTTGTTCAAGGACGACTCCGTATAGCATGATTGTAGTGTTGCAGTCTGGCTATGCTGCCATTCTTATGAGTGCCGTCTCCAGCTCTTGCCGATGCCGATGGTGAGGCGAGAAACTAATCTTGATATATGTCTTCTTCTCCACGATATAGACAGCACTGAGCATGATGCGCTTGATAAGGCTGTCCATCGTAAAGTGTTCCATTTCCGTTCCCTTGAACACAGTGTGCTTTATTCTGTGTGCCAGGACAAATGCCGCTGCATAGAGGAACAGGCGGAAATAGTTTGCACGAAAGGAACTACACGACATGCGGTCAGCCTTGAAATACTTCAGGTCCTTTATCCACAACTCCATCTCGCCACGTCCGCAATAGCGCCTGTAGACGGTCTCGGGTGAGTTGTTCCTGTTCTTGGTCACCACAAAGCGTATGTTGGTCCCTTCCGCACTGACCTCTATCTTTGCTATGACGCGCTGCGCATACTTCCATGACTGGGCCTTATACTCCAGTTTGTAGTACCTCCTGATGACGATGCGCTCATGTCTGACATCGGGATGTTTCAGCCTTTTGAGGGTCTCATACCTGTCGTCCTCCACCTTCTGGGCTTTCAGGTAGTCGTTCTCTGCACGTCGTTTCTGCTTGTCAACCATCGAGAGCAGCTGTGCTCCATATGTGTTGGCATTGGTGTCGTCGGCATCGACGATAATCTTTTTCGGGGCCTTGTCAAATGACGATATGTATTCATCGAGGAACAGTTTCCCTATGCGGTAGAGTGTCTTGCTGCCTATGTTGTTCTCCAGGCGGGTCATCGTGGGCTGTGACGAAAGATCGGCATCAGAAGGCTTGCGCCCGCAGGACATCTTCAGTGCGCTGTCGCTGCGAAGGCGGTTACAGTCGTTGGCATCCTCATAGCCGCAGAGTATCTGACCAATACGCTGGCTGACCATTTCCATGTAAGTGTGGTGGATGAACTCCTTCTTCCTGTCATCGGGGATAAGGCAGCCAATCTTCCATGCCAGGGAGTTGCGCATATTGCCAACAAGCAGTAAGCCGCCATTGGAGGATATGTCCGGAGAGTCGAAATCAACACGGATTTTCTTGTCGGATACAATTTCTGGAAGAGAAAAAAGCGTTTTCTCTTGGTAGTCTGAGTTTTTTGAAGTACCTTTGCACATAAGAAGCGTTATTATTACCTTGTAAATGAAGCACTTAAAGGTACTAATTTTTGCCGACATGGCAAAGAAAAACGCTTCTTTTTTTGTGCCTTTATGAATTATTCAGGCTAGATGCAGTGAAAGTAAGATAGACGACTTGCCACTCTCAGACCAAGAGAAAAAAGAGCAGAAGCACCAGATGAAGCAAAGCGCGGATGCATATAATCATGGAATAAAAGCTGGGTTGAGAATGGTGGGGAAGTTGGCATAGTAATGCTAAGCGGTTACCACAGATCAGGATCTAATGAGTGAAGGAGATGAAGATTCGTAAACTGAAATATAAGAACGATAAGATATTGGGCGATTTGGAACTGGATTTTGTGAATCCTGCAACGAATCAGCCTTATAGCACCGTGGTTTTAGTAGGTGAGAACGGAACTGGCAAAACGACCATCCTAAAAACTATCAGCGACTATATCAATGTCATTACTCTCCGTCCGTTTGACTATATTGAATATGAGGCTGATGGGAAAGTGTATCGCATAGAGCCTCTGATGGATGGAAATCCGACATTTCACACAAGAATAGACATAGCTACTGGTACAAAAGAAGTGGTGAGAAGGGATGGAGGTAATGACCCTGTTGCAATGCGAGCTGACAAAAAGGATATGCGTCACTATCCTTGTGTATTCTCAAAGGCTCGCGCTGACTTTAAGACTGATAAGATAAACAGCGTGTCAACAAAATCACTTGACACAGAAATACATGCTGACGATAAGGAGGATAATTATACATCGCTGAAGCAACTGATAGTTGACATAGACAATCAAGACAATGCAGAATATACCCAGCGAAATAAAGTGGCAAGGTTGGATTATGCTCAGTTCTTGCCAACCTCGAAGATGTATAGATTCTCGAATGCTTTTAATACTTTCTTTGGCGATATAAGTTTTGATAGGATTGAGGACATTAACAACGAGAAGGTAATACTCTTCAAGAAGAACAATAAGGATGTACCGATTGATGGGTTGAGTACTGGCGAGAAGCAGATCGTGTTTCGTGGTGCATATCTGCTGAAGAATAGCGGCAAGATGGAAAATGGTGTGGCTTTTATTGATGAACCAGAATTAAGCATGCACCCATTGTGGCAGAGAAAGGTTTTGGAGTATTTTCGAAACCTGTTCACGTATACATCTACAAGGAACCAGGATGTACAGCTGTTTTTTGCCAGCCATTCTGAGTATGTGGTGGCTTCTGCACTTGAACATCAGAACGATGTTGTGGTTATAGTGCTGACGGAAAACGGGGGTGTTATCTCTCCAAGAAAGATAACTACGCCTATTGTACTACCAACTATAATTGCTTCGGAGGTGAACTACGCTGCATTTGGAGTGCCTACTGTTGATTATCATATTGCGTTATATGGGGCTATTCAGTCGAAATATAACAAGCAGAAGATAGCTGACTGCGATAGTTTTATAGAGAGTTGTACACCGTTTTATGACTCTACGCGACACGAGAGAATAACGACCAACCCAAATAGTGGACGGCAATATAAGACTCTGCCTACGAAGGTGAGGAATCATATAGACCATCCAAGTACTGCAGCGGCATTTACTCCAGCAGAGATGGAGGAATCTATCAAGCTGATGAGAGAGATTTTGATACATGTGCCTTAGAGCTTAGGAGACAGGGTATGACGCAGGATGAGAGATGGCTGGCAAAGTATAATGAAGTCAAGGATTTTATAGAGCGTGAGCACCGGAATCCGTCGAAATACGTTGACTCAGAACGTGGCCTAAGAAATTGGGTCAAGCAGCAAAAGAAGCTCTTGAACGCTGGTGCGCTGGAAGGTCAACGCCTAAAGATGTTCAATGAGCTTCTTGCGTTAGGGGAGAAGTATAAGAGGGTGAATCAGTGGAAATAGCAAGTTAGATTATGGTAGATAAGCAATTATTATACGTTACTACTCTTATTACGACAAAGATCTTGAATCACAATTATAGTGCGTCAGGATTCTTTTTCCAGCAGAATTTGCCAGAGGGTGAGGAAGATGTTATGAGCAATTATTGGCTTGTGACTAATAGACATGCCATTTATGCAAAGGATGATTTCCATCATAAAAAGTATTTGGTAGATAGCCTTACATTTAGGGTAAGGGTTGAAGAAAAGGCCACCGGTACACTAAAATGGATAGAGGTTACCATGACAAAAAATGATCTTCGACAAAAAGCTAAAGTGCTGTCAGACTATGGAATTGATGTGGCTGTGATTGATGTTCATGAAAAAGTTAGAGAAGCAATTGAACGCGTCAAAGATATTAAAGTTACAATCTCTCCTATATACGAATCCGACTTAGCAGATAAATCGAATTTCCCCATAGAAGTATGTGATGACGTGATGGTTGTTGGTTACCCTGGTGGTTATTATGATGTTGAGAATCTATACCCAATCGTAAAAAAAGGAACCATTGCATCGATGTGGGGCGCAAATTTCAGAGGAACAAAGGGGTTTGCAATTGATGCCAAGCTTTTCCCAGGTTCATCGGGGAGCCTTGTGATAACGAAACCCAGAAGGGAAGATTTGGAAGATGGTAAATATATAACTTGGAAGAAGGAAAAGATCTTCTATTGTTTGGGAATCTTTTCTGGCGAGCCACTATTCAATGGCGTCACTTTTGACTTAGGGCAAGTATGGTACTATTCATTGATACCAGATACAATCAATAATGGAGTGACACCAGTTGATGAGTATACAATTTAATCGATACGTGAATATGAGAAATGCAACTTATATAATGGCCATTGGGGTAGCATGCCTGATGGCCTTTTTGGGCTAAAAATGAGGTGCCATTTATGGTAAAATATAGAGTTTAGTGGCATGATATCTATAGGCAGGTAAACAAAATAAGATTAATATATGATTAATTACAGAATATGCCGTTACCTTTGAATACAAACTTGCCTCTAAGGCTTATAGGTATTCAGTTGTTTGCTGAGACCGCAATTCATATAAGGAAGTCGCTGACTCCTGGCTGGTATCCTTTTGTTCATACAAAAGAAGATATTGGAACAGATAAAAAGAAGTTGCCTTTTGCGAGTGAAGATGTTTGCCCTCAAGGCTTCTATAATGTTGAAGAGGGACTACCGCGTATTACGATTACAGCCATAGCTGGAAAAAACGGTAGTGGAAAATCTACGATTCTTGATATTTTATACCGAATACTGAATAACTTCGCGGCATCATTATTTACAAAGAACTTCGGTGAAGCCTGTGAAGAAGTGCAGTTGACAAGAGGATTGTTCGCACGGCTATATTTTGAACAGGATGGAGTTAATCGTTTTATCGATGTGGCTGATGATCGGGTATCTTATTACGAATATGATGCTTCTCAACGAGAGATACAGAAAACATATGGGCTGACAGACAAGGAACGTAATGTCTTGCTTAACAGATTTTTCTACACTATCAGTATAAACTATAGCATTTATGCTTTCAATCCGCATGATTATAATGCACCGCTTGGAGACAATGGAAATATTGAATCGTACGGGGGTGAGTGGCTTGACTACTTGTTCCACAAAAATGACGGTTACTATATTCCTTTAGTCCTTACGCCATTCAGAAACATGGGCGAGATGAATGTAACGACAGAGAATATACTTGCAGAACAGCGCATCAGTGTGCTCTCGTTGTTATATCATTCGCAGAAGAAAGAATTTCTGGATGACTATGTTCCATATAAACTATGCTATGTTTTTGACAAAAAATATAAGGAGAACAAACTCGGATCATTCAGGCGTAATATTCGCTATCCCGAGTTGAAAGTGTGTTTGGATGTGATTATTGAACATTTCGTTCAGGCATGGCAGAAGTATCTGGATGAACAGGAAATAGAACTTAATGATGAGCGATCGGAAATAGTATTGTTCTACTTGGCCTATAAAGCCGTGAAGATTTGTTTAACCTATCCTGAATATGAAGACTTGTTTGAGGTTAATGACCTGTTGGCATTGGCAAAGACATATGCAGAGCATTACAAACAAGAAAGCCATTTTAGGATAAAGAAAACTGAGGGTAACGGCAAAGAGGAAAAAGTGGTAGGTGCACAGGACTGTATCTCATGGATGAGTGCTCATACTATTAATGTAAAAAAAGTAATTGCTGCTATATTAAATGACGAGGGCAGACATATCACCGCCAAGGTTTTCCAATGCCTCAATTATATCAAGGGCGATCGTTATAAACAGGGTGCTTATGTCATGGCAGACGAACTGGTTGAGCGCAAATACGAAAAATATGATGAAGTGCAGCTGTTGTTGCCACCACCATTCTTTAGATCAGAACTCCATTATAAAAAGCGTAAAGACAAAAGCAATAACCCAGAAGAGATAACCATGCGCTCAATGAGTAGCGGTGAAAAGCAGTTGCTCTATAGCTTGAGTTACATCTATTATCACATCAGAAATATTGCCAGCAATAAGAAAGATGGTAAGCGTGTGGTAGGCTATCACCATGTCAATCTGATTTTTGATGAAGCTGAATTGTACTATCATCCGGAGTTTCAAAGGGTGTTTGTGAAACGCTTGTTGGAGAGATTGGCAATGTGTAATATTAGTAGAAGCAATATACGCAGCATCAATATCATGATAGTGACGCATTCTCCGTTTATTTTATCGGATATACCAGAGAGCAATGTACTCTATTTAGGGACGAAAGACGGGCATTTGCCTAGCCATACCTTCGGAGCTAATATATATGATCTGTTGCAAGATAGTTTCTTTCTTGAATCGGATATAGGCGAATTGGCATATTCGAAGATTAACGAGTTGGTGGAATTGTATAATCAGGAAGACTCTGACAAAAGAAGGAAGCAATTTGAAAACAGATATTCGGAGTTTGAGTTTGTTCTTAATCATTTAGGCGAAGCCTATCTAAAGAAGACCTATGAATATATGTTTCAAAAGCTTCAGGAATTGTATAAGCCCGATGTTGCCAAGAATATGTGGCAGCAGCGACTTGTAGAATTGAATGCGGAAAGAGAAAGACTGACAAAACTGTTGAATAATGAAAGCGGTACGATACCCGACAGACCCAATAGGAAGGATTAGACTGAAACAGAAATATGTGGCAGCGCTTTCCGTTCTGAAAAATAGGGACGGAAATAATAAACTGGAGCAGGCACAGAAATCATGGCTAAAACTCAGAAGGCGAATACCGCAAGGGAGCAGATTTCCTTCTGACATTAGGAAGATTTTGCGTGCTGAGTATCCTAAATTGATAGCCTATTATCTACATTATAATCAGATAGAATCGCGCCTATCATCAACAGATATTAGTAAACTATATCAGATTTTCTCGTATGATGCTTACCATGATGCCATAGCTGGGTTCTTTATGGATTCTCAAAATGGTTTTAACCTAAGTGTGTGCCATTATTGTGGGGCAGCTTACATCAATAAATACACGGTAAAAGGAGATCAAGACGGACTTGATACTATCAATAATGCCAGCATGACAGAGCTTGAAAAACTCTTGAAGATAAAGACGCGCACAACAATACAGCGAGTCTATGGTGGAAAACCATATTTGACCGTTGCACAATTTAACCGTTCAGCACAGTTCCGTACACCAGATAAATTTCACTCGATGTTCCCGGCAAAGGTTGATAAGAATCATTTTGACCTTGATCATGTACTGGATAAGGGACGATGTCCGATAACAGCGATAAGTCTGATGAATTTTGTCCCATCATGCGGGGTCTGTAATGAGAAACTTAAGAAAACCAAGATATTAGGACGTGGTGGAAATCCCATAGAAGAATTAAGTCCGACAAGTAAGTATTTCGATTTCGACCGGCAGGTGGAATTCATGCTTAATCCAAAACCAGGGAGAAAGATAGGCAATAGACCTACAGCTCATGAGGACGACTATGAACTGGAGATAGATGTGAAGCGTCCTGATTATGATATCTTTGTAGAAATGTTCCATCTGCGAGAAAGATATAGATTCCATAAAATGGAAGCGCTGTTCTGGCTGGAGATGAAATACAGATATACAGATAGCCGTATTGCGCTTATGGCTAATTCTATACATGATGCTTCCTTTACGCCCCAAAGGATTAAGGATGACATCTTCCAGAAGACGCTTGACCAAAGGGAGAGGTGTTTTGAGAAGTTGAAAAGGGATTTGTTGAAGTAAAGACGGTGAGAGAAGAAGGGTATAGTGATGAGTCTGTTTTTGGTGGCATTGAGAAGATGATTTAATTATTGAATGCCGAAAAGTTTCTTCGATGACTATTAAATGTTTAGAGCCTGAAGTGGAGATGTTCAGTACTCCAATACATAATAAAAAAGGAGTGCTGCGGCAACAGCACTCCTGATTTAAAGGAAATCAAAAGCGAATTACTTGCCAGAGTCGTTCTGGTTGTACTGAGGACGATTACCGTTGTGGTTCTCCTTGTACGTAGCAATTCTACCAGACTCCCATGCTTCGGCTCCGCTGCGAGTGGTGACGTTTCCAACCTTGGTCATGCTGGTGAACTTCATACCCTCGTTGCGATGCTCGGCTTCTCTGCGGGCTAAATCGTTGGTGATGCCAACATAGACCACTTTGTTGCCATTGCGAAGCTCGTATTTGTAGGTGTCACGATTTGCCATAGGCATTGTGCTTAACGCCTGCTCCTTTCTCAGGCATTGTGAAGGCTTGCCCAAGACCCTCGGGTTTGACATTGGATTGGGCTATCCGATTATGTTTCATTATTGACCTCTCAATTCACTAATTTGACGTTTTAGACTTTTCTCCCAGCCGTTCTTATGAATGATACGAATGAAGTCCTGTTCATGGCGTTTTAATATGTCGATACGAGACATCTTGCTTATCTCCTGCCAATTATCGAAGAGGATATAGAGGGCATTGCCATAATCCACATTCTCGAAGACAACGATGTTTTCACCGAACTTTGCTCCAAAGTAACGAGAGTTCATACCGCTACCAACGATATATTCGGTAGGATGCAAACGGTTGAGGGCAGATGCACGTCTCTGGATTTCACGCTGACGCTCAGGTGTTGGGTTTCGCATACGTCTGGTGATAATAGAGAAAGTCCTGTCCATAGTCCCTGGAGGGAAGATTTCCCAACCAACTGTGGTGATATGGGCAAACTCTTCATCGCTGATTGCTGCATCGAAGATATGGCAATCACGACACTGCTCCTGCAGCAGGTTGATGGCAAAGAATAGGTCTTTTCTGAAATCTGGGTGCTGACGGTCAAGAATAGCATTGATTACTACTTTAATACGATAGTTTTCCTAATCTTGGCTGATAATGCTCAGGGATAGTTCCCAATCACGGGATGGCTCTAAACGACGTTGATAAACTTTTCGAGACCAGTACGTGGTGTGATAGCCCTTGTCAGGGTCACCGAAGTTTGGTGATTCAAATGAATAGGTCTTGGTGATTTTGGGAAGATTCTTGAGAATCCAAACAATTCCGTTGCGGTTGCGACGGGCATAGATGCCTGTCAATTTGTCGGGGCTGATGGATTCCGGTACAACAAGGTTGCCGTCTTTGAGGTGGATACCCAGATGACGATACTTGCCACGAGAGATTTCTGCCAGAGAGGCATTGATAATTGCGGCAGCAATAACGTGCTGTGACTCGATACTGCGAAGTTCCTGCTCAATGTAGTCAGGGATTCTTCTAAAATGAATGTTCTTTTTCATTTTCTGTCTATAAATACCATTTTTATTATAAAATAGATTAATAAAGGGCAGGTTTAATGACAGAAATTTGCTAATCTCGGGTAATTTGCTTACCTTTGCAAAAGCATTCTGTCCGCTCTGATAGTATGTTAGAAGTCTCCCTGCCCAAAACGAGACCTCGCTCTCTGCCCCGCACCATTGCCCAAATGAACGGGGCTTTTTTTATTGTCCTTCTAAATCTTCATTTTCCTTGTCTTTCTCCTTTCCTTTACGCTTGTGATGTCTTTCTTTCATTAAATACACCTCGCCTTGGAGGTTGTCATCGAGAGATTCCTGCCGGATAAGATCGAACATGTAAACCATATTCTTATAATCTATGCCAAGCTTGTCGAACAATCGGGATGTTTGTACATAGAAGTAACCACTGACCCCCTTTATTTCAAATGCATCAGAGTTGCCTTTATCTAATATAATAAGGTATAAATCTCCTTTTTCGTTGTCTTTTGCGAATTTGGCATACTTCTTTAACTCCAGTTTTAAAAAATCTGCAGTGTCTTTCGTAAATCCAAGTTTGCCCGTTTCTTGGATCGTGACTTTAAGCTTTGCCGAAAATTCCTTGGCGCTAAATACTGTAAAATCCATAATTTTATATTCTTTTGGATGCAAAGATAATGGATTCGACTGAAACTTCCAAATTTTTTTGCGAAAAAGTTGTATTTTACAAGAATTTATGGGAAAAGTAGGTGTGCTGACGTGGATTTGTGTGTTTATACAAAAATACAAAGAAATTAAAAGGAATTATCAAGAGAGCGAAATTGAAATCGTATCACGAAATCAAAAGATGGCTTTTCTTCTAAGCTGAAGTTTTGTAAAAACGGCGTTATATAGTCAGGTTGTGGCGCTTATGTCGGAATGAAATGTACCACCTATATCGGATACAGATATACCACTTTTCTTAATAGGTGATATAATGATAAAAGGGAGTGCCGAAGCACTCCCTGTGGCAGCTTAATAACTAAAAACAAAATCTTTTATGGTCAACAACCATTATTAGCCCTTGGGGGGATATGGGTCGTTTCCATAACTTCTTTTGTCGCGGATGTGTCCGTCCATTGCATGAATGGTTAGTTCCTTGCCTTGATTAATCGCGATCTGCCTTCCGCGTTCAATAGCTTGGTACTGATGGTCGAAGACACCGGAACTGCGAGTGCAGCCCTCTTGTTTGACCTTCCAGACATTTCCGTTCTTGACTATGTGAATTTGATTACCCATAGCTTTACAGCAATTAAGTTGTGCAAAAATACTTTCTATAATTGGGCATGGTGACCCGTACTAGAAGAAACCTCAATCAATGAAAGAGGTAAGAACAATCCAAAGATACATAACATATAAGGAGGATTGAGTTTTTTGTTATCCCAACAACCATCCTTTCGACTGCAAAATTATCATTATTTTTCCTAAATACCAACTTTTTAGTGAAATATTTATGTTAAAAACTGTATTAATTAAACTTTTTCGTTGTAAATGTACTATCTTTGCATCGCAAATGAAACAAGTACACTGATAAACTTAATGGCTACCAAACAACAAGTAGAAGTTTTTCTGAAGCGGCTAAAAGAGAAGATCATGGTGTTTGACATCATATACCGTGATGACAGAGGCAAGAACCTTCAGGCACTAGCCACCTTGGAAATCGCTCCGACTTACCGCAAGCAGGTTGTCCTGAACATTGAACCAGAAGATTATTCAGAAGGACCAATTGTGGATACTCTCAATAAGATGGGAGAGATGTGGGTTTTCGGCAAGGACGTGAAAGGACATGAGGTCTATATCAAAATCGCGCTTGGCTTTCCCAATAGCAGCACTATATGTATCTCTTTCCATTTAGCAGAACATCCAATGATTTATCCATTAAAAAACAGATGATTATGATTAAGCAGGTGATGAAGAGCCCATTTAGCGGAGGGAATGCTATGCTCCATTGTGAACCGTCAACCTTGACGTTCCGTAAGGAGAATTTCAGTTATATACATCAGTTTTATGAATGTGAAGATACTCATGAACGATTCACTACAACGGAACTGGATGAGGCAAACATTGCACAGGTCTATAACCAGTATCGAGCAAAATACGGTATCCCTTTCCCTGAAGAAATAAAGCGCATTCGCCAACATTACGCACTCCCAGCTACGAAAATGTCTGAGATTCTTGGCTTCGGGGAGAACCAGTATCGTCTGTATGAGAATGGTGATATGCCAAGTGAAGCAAACGGAAAGGTTCTGATGTCTATCATGAACCCAGACATCTTCCTTGCTTTTGTGATTAATTCACGTGAACAGTTCTCTGAAGACGATTTTTCTAAATTGATGGAGAAAACTAGGTCGTGGAAGAGTGAGAAGTATTCTCAGTTTGAGGTAGAACATGTGTTTAACATCTGCCGTAGAACCATTTTTAATGGTTTTGCAACACAATCCATAGAAAAACTGAAGAATATCTTACTATATTATATAGAGAAAAGTGATGGCGTTTTCTTTACCAAGATGAACAAGCTTCTTTTTTATACGGACTTTTTGGCATATCGCTTGACAGGTAAAGGAATGACAGGCTTGTGCTATAAAGCCATTACTCACGGCCCAGTTCCCTTGCATTGGGACCGTGTATATAGTTTCTATAACGAGATTAACCAGGAGATTGTTCAATACCCTGATGGAAGAGCTGGTACTAAGCTTGTTTCAAATTTATCTCCAGACATGACTTGTTTCAGCGAGGATGAAAAGGGAATGTTGGAATATGTTTATCAGAGATTCAAGAAGGAAACGCCCACGCAAATCTCAGAAACGAGCCATCATGAGGATGCCTGGAAGAAATACCTGAACAGCGACATGCTTATAAGTTTTGAAATGGCTTTTTCGCTGAAAGCAGTCTAAAATTAACCTATCACCGGGGCCAGGCCCCACTGATAGTGAGTGGTGCGTTCCGTTCAAGAACAGAGCGATAAACGTGTTTTGGGAAGAATAAGATAGGTATACTTATGGCCATTGTTAATGAAGGACAATATAGAAATGCAAGATAAGAGGGAGGAGCGGAGGCGAATGTTCGCAGAGATGGAGCAGAAACTGCGGGATGCGAATTTGAAGGAAGAGGATAGGATGTTTTGCTATCATTCAGGAAGAGATGCTTGATGCTTATGTAAGCTGTCAATTCTTAAGACTCGCAAGCTCGAATAAGCGGCAAAGCCGAGCGGCGCTCGTTCAAAGAGTGAGAACGATCCGAAATAACTGACAAAGTTACTTGGCTTGTCCAAGTAATCGACTTGTCGCTTCGCTCGTCGAAGAACTCTCAATATAGTATAATCACAATGCCAATCTTTGCGGAAAATCCATACGCTTCTAGGGAAAAAGACCAGCTAATATCAATGATACACTTCCTTGTTAAACGCGGGGAAGAGCGTGCTCAGGAGAACCAGGAGCTGAAGGATATTGTGAAGGATCTGAAGGATGGTCTAGTACATATACGCTACGCGATGTAGAGATGGACTTTCTATTTCCTCAAGAAGAGAAGGAAATTATTAATTTTAAGAATTGAGATATGGATATAGTTCAGTTTTTTCGAGACTGCGATAGTGTTTTACATAAGTTGGCAACAACAGATTATTCATTATTTTATGATGAATTGCGTGAAATATCACCAGATTACGCAAACTATATAATTCATGAATTTGAAGAAAGAGGGATAGCACATTCTGATTTTATGAAGGTACTTAACGCTGATAGAGTTAAGGCTAAGTATTATCTTGATATTAGATTCTATGAACGAAAGATAGATGAAGCGCTTGCTGATAAGAAGAGAGATGATCTATCGGAAAGAAGTACAATTAGCGCAGAGGAGTCTGCCAAATGGGCTCATAAGTCTGCTGACGCTGCAACTCGATCAGCAGTCAGTTCTGAGAGGGCTTGGATAATTTCAATTGTTGCGCTTATTATTTCTGCAATTGGTGTAATCATCGAGTTTCTCTGTAAGTGTTCATAGAGAATGCTGCGTATCATTATAAATCATTGGAGTTTAAACCTATCACCGGGCCAGGCCCCAATGATAGGTTCCGCCTCCTCGCCGTCGCACCTATCACCGGGGCCTGGCCCGGTGATAGGTTTCCAATAAAAAGATGAAGATATGACCCAAGACGAGAAGTGGCTTAAGAACTATCATGCGGTGATGGAGTATATGGAGACCAATAAACGGAATCCATCGAAGTACGATATCACCGTAAGAAGTCTATATACATGGGTAAAACACCAGAGAAAAGTAATGAACGCAGGGAAGCTACAGGGAGAGAGGTTGGATCTCTTCAACGAGCTGCTAGACCTTGCAGAGGAGTATAGAAGAGTGAATCAGTATCAGTAGGTTGCGACATATCGCGATGTACGGGACAAGAAAAGTAGCGGGTCAGGACTCTAAAATGGGTGCTGGCCCGCTTTATTGACAGATCAGCCTGATTACGATCATGCCAAGAATTGTAGTCCGATAAATGGGCTAGGCTTCGTTATTGGAATTCTGGCTTTTTTTTGTGAGTTAAATGATTCGATAATTATAAAATATCTAAAAAAACATAGATAAATCTTGCTTATCTAAGATATATTACCACCTATCACTCGGGCCAGGCCCCAGCGATAGGTTTTAATATCAACAACGATGAAAGTCAACCTTCGGGCTGGCTTTCAGTCGTTTAAATTGTTTGTGGATTTATTTAATTCCTGGATAAACTTGGTGGAATCGAAATTTCTTTGTACTTTTGCATGCACAAATAAACCCGCCAACTATGAAAGCGGCGGGTGTTCGGAAACTTGGTTACGTGCTTTGATAGCAGAGGCTTTACCAAGCATTACGCTGCAAAAGTACGATAAATAATTGAAATGTCCAAATGAGTTACAAGAATTTTTCAAGAATATACTCAATTCCGGGTTTATGTCAGCCCCTTCTCTTACCCACGTTGTTAAAAAGACAGCACCTATCACCAGGGCCAGGCCCCAGCGATAGGTTCCCAATAAAAAAATGCTATTATGACCCAAGACGAGAAATGGCAAGCCAATTATAATGAGGTGATTGCTTTTATAGAGAAGAACCATCGCAATCCTTCGAAGTATGTAGATGAAGAAAGAGGGCTCGTGAATTGGTGCAAGCACCAAAGAAAGGTCATCAATGCAGGAGGTATGAACCCTGATAGGCTTAAGAAGTTTGAGCAGCTTCAGGAACTCATGGAAAAGTACAAGCGTGTCAATCAATGGCAATAAATCTATCACCGGGGCCAGGCCCCAGCGATAGGTTTTTGGTACATATGAAGCCTGATTATATGGATTGAAATGTTAAAAATGCAAGCAAGGAACAATTTTGTTCCAAAAACATTTGGTGAATTGGAACAAAAACGTTACCTTTGCACCATATTTCACGAATTAATAATTAAAGATTATGAAATTTAGTGAACTTTACAAGCTACTCGAAGAACACGGGTGGCGGAAAGATGGAGGTAGTAGGCATGAGCATTACGTGCATCCTGACTACGATTACTTCATTCCGGTGGGCAGACACCCTTCGAAGGAAGTACCGAAAGGGACTCTCAATAAAATGCTGAAGGATGCCGGAATTAAAAAACAATGAAAGGACTTGGTCCAATACCATCCTTTAAACTGTCAAGGGTGGTTTTTTGATGAAAGCAATTAAAACTGTAATATAAATAATAAATAAACTATAATTCATTTTATTTCGAAAATTGTACGCTAATTATTCATCTAAAAATTGTGGCTTATGAACAAAAGGTTAGTCGGTGTCATAGAAAAGGCAAGTGACGGCGGTTACGGCATCTATGCACTTGAAGATGTGATTCCCGTAACAGGTTACGGACTCACGGAGGAAGAAGCAAAGAAGGACTTTGTGGAACAAATTAAGGAACAGGCCGACTATTACAAAGAGAAAAAAGGAACCTATCCCGAATGGTATGAGGAGAAAATGGAAGTGGAGTATAGGTATGACATGTCAGCCTTCTTTATGAGTTTTCCATTTATCAATGCTTCAGAGTTGGCAAAGAGTCTTGGAATTAATCCGTCTCTCATGAGAAAGTACAAGAGCGGGCTTGCAAAGGCGAGTACCAAACAAAAGGACTTGATTCAAGAGAAATTCAGCGGATTGGTTGAAAGGCTGGAACTAGTGAAATTCTAAACATTATGGCAGAAAAGAAAGGAAATGAGCCGTGAGCAGGTTTTGCTTGCGGCTCAATTCTTTGCCTATCACAGGGCCGGGTGATAGTTTTTTGGGGGCATGGAAAGAAAAACCTCCTCGGGTCATTGCGACAGGAGGAGGTGGCGGAAGATGATAATAGGGTGTTTACTGCTCCAGTTTTAGGGGCTGGAGATTTTTGTACTCGGAGCGTGCATCAAAGCAGGGACACTTTTTCTTGACCCAGGGAAGGTCACAGTGACCAAGGATCTCGGCATCGGGATAATCGACCTTCAGGCTGCGAAGCAATGTGATCAGAGCATGCTTCTGAGCGGGGGTGCGGGTATCGTCGGGATTGCCGTTGGCATCGAGGCCTCCTTCGTAGCAGATTCCAATGCTGTGGGCATTGTAGCGGCGGGCGTGGGCTCCAATCATATCCTCGGGGCGGCACAGATGCATCTGGCCATCCTTCGTGATGTAGTAGTGGTAGCCGATGGTTTTGAAGCCGCGGGCTTTGTGACAGGCTTCGAGGGATTCCACAGGGAAGTCCTGTGTAATCTTGGTTGCGGAGCAATGAAGGATGATTAGATTGATTCGTCTCATAAGCGACTCATGTTTACTTGTTTAGAACCAGCTGGGGCAGCAGCTTTGGACTGCGAGAGTTCCAGCAACGCTGGTAATGACGGTTGCGAGGAATTTTAGCACCTTGATAACGGTGCTCCAATTAATTTTTATCATAGATTATAAAATTTAATTTTTAAGTTATAATTTATTCTTGCTTTCTTTGGCGCAAAGAAAGAAGCAAAGAAACATCCACCCCCACCAAGGCCTCCCCCTATATGGGGAGGATGCAAACGAAAAGTCGCAGAAACCGACGACTTTTCGTGGGTTTTGGTAAGCCGGGACACGGCTTGGGTTCTTACATCCCTGCTGGCGCCGTCCCTTGGAAAGGGACTCTGGGCTGCGCGGAGAGGGGTGAATCTTGGGTTTCTTTCGGCTGCGCGAGAGAAGGTGATGGAAGAGGGGAGAGGGAGAGTGCAGGCAGCATTCAAGGCTGTGATATGGATGGTGTTTCTGTGCTTGGACAGACTGGATAGCCTTTGCTACACCCAGGACACATCTTCCATGACTTACGTCGAAATCCTCTTCCATCTTCCATCTTACTTTTTACATCAAATACTAGTTCTGGTCGCCTTCGCCATCGTTAGAGGTGCTCTTGGTGAAAGTCTTGGACGAGACTGAAGACGAGACTTCGTTGAGGATGGCGATGGCACGGACCGTGGCGGTGTCGGTCAGGGTGAAGGGCTCAGCGTACGCGGGGCTCTCGGCGGTAGGCGTCGAGCCGTCGATGGTGTAGTGGACTGAGGCGCCCTGAGGGCCTTGGATCGTCACGGTAGTGGACTCCTCAAAAGGAGTGGTACCGGTGATCTCAGGGTCGGTCACAGTCTCAGAACCTGAGCCGGAGTTGCCGCTCTGCGAACCGGACTGGTCGCCAGAGTTGCCGCCCTGAGACGAACCACTGTCATCACCACCTGTAGTGGGCTTCTTGGGCTTGGTCTCAGAGAGATCCTTGACGTTCATGAAGGTGGCCTTCTTCTTCAGCATCTTCGAACTGAGGTTGTTCACGTCGGTGCGACTGGGAGCGAAACAGAGATACAGACCGTTGATGTTGACACCGAGGTTGAAGTCCTTCTCCTCGTTGGCACCGGTACTCTTGACGGAGAGGTAGAATACGCCGAGTTCGCCGAACTGGACCTTTTTGCCTTCGAGCAGCTGCTCGAGCATACAGTTCTGGAGTTTGTTGGCTACACCGAGACAGACATCTTCGCCATAGACAGAGTTGTGCTCAGACATGTGCTTACAGAGCTCCTGGTAGCTCATGGTCTTTGAAGAAACTACACGGCCGTACCACTTGCCGTAGGACTTGGAGTCCTTGATTTGGTTTTGGGTTACTTTAATGAAAACGGGCATGGTTTTAAGTGAAAAGTGAATAGTGAAGAGTGAAAAATTTGCTACCGCGCGACTCGCATTTTCATCAACTCTGCCAGGAGTTTCCTGGACTTTTGTTTGATATTGCAAAGATACAACATCTGAAAAAGGCGTTGTCCGTCTTTGACCGACTCGGACATAAAAAACGTTGTTTTTTAACATTTAATGTCCATTTTCTTTGGCGCATCTTGATAGGCTGGGGGAAGGTCGATGCAGTAGTCCTCACAGATGTAACGTACAACGTCTGGAGGAAGCTTCTGAGTCTTGGGCGTGATACCAAGGGATTCAAGGATAGGACGACGCGTTGCAAGATAGCGCCGGAATGTTCTGGATGAAACTCCGGCCATCTTTGCAAGTTCGCTCTTTGAAATGAATAGTTTCTTATCATAGAAGTTAATCATAAAGAATATTTTTAAGTCAAACCGATAGAATAGTGCCACTTTTCGACACGAATAGTGCCATAATTCGACTTGAATAATACTACAATTCAAATAGAAAGTCGACGATGTCGATTTTGTGGGATTTTTGAGAGGAAGTGGCGAATCGCTCAAGGAGATTGGAGATGCGGAGGGGGTGCTTGAAGGGGTAGAGCTTGTTTGCCTGTTGGGCGATCTGGGTCCAGGTGGTGAAGGCTTCGCCGGATTCATCGGTGTCGGGGAAGAGGATGATCTTGTGATCGATGAGAGGGGAGAGGAGTTCGGGTTTGAACATCTGGAGGCCGCCGCAGGAGAGCCAGATAAACTCCGGGATAATTTCGCTCATTATCACCGCAGTTTTCTCTGACTCAACAATGGCGATATGGGGTGGCTTAACCGCTCCTCCTGTCGCTCTTTCACTAAGGTATCCTCGACCCATCAAAGGGTCGGGATGAGTGTTTATAAGGTGGAGGCCGAAGAGGCAGTGAGGATTTTCGAAATCTTGGGAGAGTTGACCTGACTTTTTGAGTTCGGCGGCTGCCCAGGTGGGATTGCGAGACTTGTCGCGGTGACAATTAGAGAGGTAGTGCATAAACTTACCGTTATGACAGTGGCCTTGCTGGTCGATCTCCCAGAAAATAACGGCTCCGTCTTTGGTCGCGCCCAAGCGGTAACGGGATGCGGCGGATTGCATCTGGGATTGGGTGAGATAGCCCGCAGAGACGAGTGAGCGGCAGAAAACGGAGTCGACGGATAGAGAGCGATCTACGAGGGCTGGGTCTAAAGGACACACAGATGGTTGTTTTATCTCGCACACAGATCCCACAGATCTCACAGATTTTGATGCTGGTGCATCCTCAACAACCACGATGTTGCACGCTTTGATGATCCAGTCGCAGGCTTCGGTGAAAGAGAGGTTTTCTTGGTCTTGAACCAACTTGATAGCGTCGCCCTTGGCTCCGCAAACGAAGCACTTGAAACAACCGCGTTTCGTGCTGAAATGGAGTGAGGGATGCTGGTCTTCATGATAGGGACAACAGGCACGGCGGCCTTCATTGCCGGTACCATATAGCTTCATGCCGAGTTTTTCGGCGACAGTCACGATGCTGAGGTCGTGAATCTTGGATAACGTTTCGTCTGAGATTTTCATTTTTGTCACACAGATTTCACAGATTTTACAGATGATTTTTGGGTGCCTCGGTGAAGGCTCTGGGGGCCCCCATATACTACATTCTCTCTCGTAGAGAGAATTACGTATGGGGTCAGATCTTCACCTCGGCAGGGGCTAGAAGGGGAGATCTTGCTCTTCGGCTTCTGCAAAGCCGGCCGAATCACAGGGGACAGTCCTAGATTGTTAAGTTAATCTGTGAATTATTTGTTAATTTTAGGGGATAATGTTTTAACTAAATATATTTACATATTTTAGTATATTAATTACTATTTTTCTTGTATAATTCGCTGATTTTTAGTAACTTTGTAGAGTTTATTATTCTATTCTGTTATGGCAAAATCAGACAAAAACGA
>JAEEGK010007909.1_pt1 | contig 25243 bp, 19 predicted proteins | sample 8958771 | NCBI WGS metagenome assembly JAEEGK01 (sample SAMN16246547, study PRJNA631951) | gut metagenome | biome: gut microbiome; feature: rumen; material: SC-attached | host: Bos | place: Iran: Karaj | collected 2018-10
ATTACCAACGTAGTAGCAAAACCTTGAATAGGACCGTGTCCGAAAATGTAAAGGATAATACCGGTTAACAAAGTCGTACAGTTACCGTCAAGAATTGCAGAATAAGAGTTTTTGTAACCGTCTTGAATAGCAAGTTTCAAACCCTTGTTGTTGTGAAGTTCCTCACGGATACGTTCGTAAATAATAACGTTAGCGTCCACTGCCATACCCATCGTAAGAACGATACCGGCAATACCGGGAAGTGTTAAAACAGCACCCAAAGAAGCCAAAACGCCGAACAAGAAGAACACGTTGCAAACCAAAGCAATAGCCGAGGCAACACCCGCCATTCTGTAATAGAAAATCATATAAACAATCACAATCAAGAATGCGCCTACAAACGACCACATACCCTGACTGATTGTAGCCTGTCCCAAAGAAGGTCCTACGATTTCCTCTTCAATAACTTTTGCTGGAGCAGGAAGTTTACCTGATTTCAAGATGTTAGCCAAGTCTTTTGCCTCAGTAACAGAAAAGTTACCTGTAATCTGAGAGTTACCGCCAGAAATTTCTGACTGAACGGTCGGATAAGAATATACGTAGTTGTCAAGAACGATTGCAACCTGACGACCGATGTTAGCCTTAGTGATTCTTGCCCAAGTTCTTGCACCTTCGCCGCTCATTGTCATAGAAACCATCGCTGAGCCGCCTTTGCGCTCGTCAAACTCTTCACGTGCGTTTGTGATAGCATCACCGTTCAAAGGAGCAGTACCGTCAAAGTTAGTAGACTTAATAGCAACAAGTTCGTAGAAAGATTGCGAAGCGTCCCTATCCATAGGTTTAACACACCAATAAAGTCTCAAATTGTCGGGCAACAAAGTCTTAACTTTCGGAGCATTCAAATATTTGTTGACCGTAGCCGTATCTTTATAATTAGCGTAACCTACTGCCGCGCCGCCTACAAGATTGTTGTTTTGGTCAAGTATAGGATGCAAAACCGCAAACAACGGGTTCTCTTTTGCAAACATTTCGTAAGACTGATTTTGAGCAGAAGCAGAATCTGCATTGTCAATAAGGCTCAAACCAGTAGAATCTGCATTTGAAATAAGCGAACTTACAGAATCCGTTGCAGCAACAACACTTTCAACATTGTTGTCAAAATCATATTTTGCATCAATAAGTTGTTTAACTTTTGCATTAGCAGCCGAGATGTTAGACCAAATTTCGGTAACATCGTATGTTTCCCAAAATTCGAGGTTGGCTGTTCCTTTAAGAAGGTTTTTAACCCTTTCAGGATCTTTTACGCCCGGAAGTTCCACCAAAATTCTGCCCGTCTGACCAGTCAAAGGCTGAATGTTAGGCTGTGTTACACCAAATCTGTCGATACGGGTACGCAAAACGTTGAACGAGTTTGCAATAGCAGCCTCAGACTCTTCCCTCAAAACTTTAAGCACGTCGGCATTTGTAGAGTTGAACGTTACCCTGTTTTTCAAATTTTCATTAACGTAAAAAATAGAAGCGAGTTTTCCATGGGGTGCAACCTCTTCGTAAGCCTTTCCGAAAAGCGAAATGAAATCGTCCTGAGAGTTTTTCTGTCTTTCTTTTGCAAGCGACATCGCTTTAAGAAAAGTAGAATCTTTGCTGTGCTCCGACAAAGCGTTAACGACATCCGGAACAGAAACTTCCAAAATGACGTTCATACCGCCTTTAAGGTCAAGACCGAAATTTAATTCGTTTTCCAAACATTCCTTGTAAGTGTACCCTAAAAACACCTTTTGTGAACCGATAGAGTCCAAATATTTAGCCTCTTTATCAGGATCTCCCGCTGCAAATTTTGCAGCCTTGGATTTCACATTAGAGGTTACCACCGAAAACGAGAGGTGGAACAAACACGCGAGTGCCAAAGCAACCGCGAGGACTCTGATTAATCCTTTATTTGACATTGTTAAACGTTTATTTTTATATTTTTTTATTATTCATTGCGTATACTTTTAGCGGCTGCAAAGATAAACATTTTTTTTAATATCACAAAAAATTGACATTAACTTTAATAAATTTTTTTTAATAGAAAAAAGCCGAAAATTCCGCCACAAAAAAAGCAGAAATTCCGGCAACGAAACAAATAAACTATGATAAAACTTATTTAAATTTCAAATACAAAAACACCGAAAAACCAATCAAACCGATTAACAAAACAATTACCGTCCAAAGCAAACCTTTCAAGGAAGAAATAGCAGTGGAATTTTTTTGTGATTGTTTAAAAGCCTGATTATCAGTAATAACCTTATTAATTTTTTCCAATTCCGTGTTGTTGAATTTCTGTCCCTGAATAGCCTCAGAAAGCAAAGCGTTAAGTTTTTCTAACCTCGCAGGAAAGTCCACTGCCGAGATTTTGTTCTTCAATTCCGTCGTACTTTGGGCAAGTTCGAGATAAGAATTTAAGAGTTGGTCTGTCTTGGCAGTCTGGTTCAAATAAGTTGATTTTACCAATTCGATTTTTTTCAACGACTCTTCGGCATTGCTTTTGAGCAGCGCCGACTGCTCCGACACGAGGTTTTTAACAGAGTTTTCCGCCGTTGAAGCCACCGAGCCTACTTTTTGAGAGGTTTCGGTGCCAATTTGGTCAATATATTTTTGATAAAGGGAAGTCAGTTTGTCCAAATTACCGGCAAACTCCTTATGAATGGTTTTTGCCTCCTCTATGACCGCGTCAGAGGCCTTACCCGCCTCGGAAATCATCTCGGAGGCTGACTTCAAACTTTCAAGTTCGTTTTGCAACTGCAACAACTCATTGTTAATCAATTCTTTCATATCGGTATATCGTTTTTTTATAAGGTTCTTTTTTATTTTTTTTCTACAAAACTCCGTTAGTTTTTAAGACCGTAGCATTGAACTTTTTAAGCCAATTCAGTTGTAGTTTCATAGACAAAATACATTCCGATTCGTCTTTCAAATCAAAATTTTCTTCGCTGATTTTTTTTGTCAACTTATTGAAATCCTCTACAAACCGCTCGGTGTTTTCCGTGTGTCTTAACTTGTTAAGCCCCTCACTTATAGTTTGATAAGCCTCAAAACGGCCTTCCTCGTCATACTGAGGCAAGGTAAACAGACGGCAATATCCGTAAAGTATTTTGTCGGCAAAACCACGCTTCAAAATATCATGACTATCAACGGAAGACTGTAAACTAAGAAGTTCGTTAATGTTGCCGTCCGTCTTGGAAATCACCTTAATAATATTGTCAACATCTTTCGGCAAAGCCTCCTCTTCGTCCTCAAACAAATACCCGCATTTGTAACGCGAAACAAAATAGTTTTGAAGATTTTTAGCGAACACTTCTTCCGAGAAACTACCGTCTTTCTGCTCTTGAAGCACTCTTTTGAAGAAATTTCCTGAATCTTTTGCCGCTCTTTCGTAAAGAGGATAAACCTCGGCATAGAAAAAGTCTATCAAAACGCCGGCATATTTTTCTATCGACAAATATTTTTCCTCGTCAATGTCCGACAAATACAAAAGCACTTTTTCACGCGTAAGATTTCTCTGCAAAACGGGTAGGAGTTTCATTCTGTAAAAATCCTTATTGTGCTTTGTCATAAAGACTTCCGTTTCTTCTTTCGCAGAATTTATCAGATAATCGTCAATAAGGTCAATTTCTTTTAACCTCGAAATTGCACGGATTGTATCCCTGCGGTTGCGGAATTTGTCATAAATCAATCTAAACTCATTGCGTTTTCCCTCACCGAGATTTTTAACGCGGACATTATACAATTTTGCCAACAGTTTTTCAAAAGCCTCATAACTCCTGCTCTGATTGTAACAACGCCTTAAAGCGGTTGTTGAAACATCTGCTTTTAAAATCGCGTTCAAAAACTGAGCCGCCTCAAAAAAACTGTTGTTATAAAAAGGTATTACAACAGAAGTTTTGCCGCCCTCTTCCACTAAGTCGAGTGCGGTCTGAATGCCGTTGCCCTCTTCCGCCTCGTTCTCAGTTTCCATAACGGACAGAAAAGCGAGCGGATTTTCGGTGTTAAGTTTTATCAAATCAAAGACATACGCCTGAATTTTTTCCGCAATTACCTTATCGTAACTCATTTCAGGCATATTAAGTTCGCCGGTCTTAAAATTGATAAAGCCCAAACTCTTGGTCTTGTCATAAGAATAAATGTACAACTGATAAGGGTTAAAACTCGGCTCGGCGTCAATCTGAATTTCCAAATTAAACTCGTTGTAAACTGCGTCAATTATCGTCTGACGGAAAGAATATCTCGGGAAAACAACGCCGTCAAGAATTTCCTTAATCACGGCTTTTTCTTTTTCAGGACCCGGATTCTGAGAGAGAAGCCTTTGAAGATTGTTAACCGTATCGAAATCGGTAATTATCACATTTTCAGCGGTTTTGATATTACCTGAGGCATCTCTTACGGTTTCAAACCCCGAAAAATCTTTGTCCATAGTATTGATGAACAAATCCACCACAACGGTTTTGTCCTTTGCTCCACGGCCGTTCATCCTGCAAAAAGAATCCAACGAAATCGGAGGTTCAAAATGAATTACGTTAGTAAGATTTTTAACCCGTATTCCCGTACCGGCAGACTGCGCCGCTGAAAGCACTTTCTTCTCGCCGTCAATGAATTTTTCGCAAGACTTCATGCCCGAAACCGCCTCAGAACTTGTAATATCACGGTCTAACTCCACAATGTCGCCACCATAATAACCAGTTTCCAAACCGCTGATTTTGTAGTCTTTGTCGTCAAACGGACACTTTTCAGAAAAGATTATAGCCGTTGGATTTTTAGCATTTGAAATAATTCTTTCAGCCTCAGACTGCTTTACTTTACGTGCATACGCGTCTAAATCGTCAGTATTGCCCGCGCCTTTCATCTGAATGTCATGAACCACGAGATTAACTTTTGAAGCAGGCTCATTAGAAATCACAACTCTTTCGGTTTGAAGTTTTTGTGAAATCTCGTTGATAATATTAGCCTCCTTAGTCCACGTAAAGGCACCTGTACGCAAAATATTTATATTTTCGTCAGAAAAATTTCCAGCAATTATATTCTTAATATCCTGATAATAAGAACGGAAGTCAAAAGTTTGAAGACAAACTCTCTGAGCCTCGTCCACCATCACGAAATACACGGGTATTTTTTTAGAGTCAATTCTCTTAAAAATATCCCTGATGTACGGGTCATGTACCAAAGACGGCGACAAAAAAGTTACAATACTTTTGCCACTAACAACCTCTTCAACCGCCATATCCCTATCAAAAGAATTTTGCAACGCAGGGTTGATGTAATAGTCAGTTTCGATGCGCCGTTCACGCAACATATTGAACTGCATATCCATAACGGCGAGCGTCGGCGAGAGCATAAAACTATAACCGGGCTTCATCAATGCGGCAAAAAGCGCAATCAAAGTTTTGCCCGTAGCAGGCGGAGAAACGTGAAGCACGTTGTCGCCGTTAAGAAGATAAGCGATACTCTGAGCCTGATAATTCAAAAAATTATTTTTGCCGAACAGATTTTTCAAGAAAAATTTCAAAGCATCTTCCTGCTCAAAACTTATTTCCTCCTCCGGCGAAGTTTCATCGTCCTCCTCAGAAGACTCTTCGTCAACTAAATTGTCTTCTCCCAAAGGAAGATTAATATCGTAATGTATATAATTATTGAACAGAAGTTTAGTTTCGGCCATAGGTAATTTTGCCGAGCGCACCAAAGCGTATTTTTTCGATTTGGTATCCACAATTTTTTCATCAAAACCGCTTCTTGCCAAAACCGAAATATCTATCAACAAATCATATTCTTTGGTAGAATCAAACTCAGTGATATTCTCTCTGCTGCCCTGATAAAGCAAGTTCAACTCCGTTGAAGCAAACTCGTCGGAAAAGAAGATGTCGAGTTTAACATTCGGGAATACTCTGCCGAGATTTTCAAGCGTGAAAAACTTGTTGAAATGTTGTTTCAAATCCTCAACCGCCAAAAAAGCGCAAGGCACATCACGCTCTATAACACCAATTTTCCAACTCTTAGCATCTAATGACAACGCACCGGAATTAATCGCCTCCAACAAAACCTTTTGTATTCTGGCGATTGCAAAAGGCGTAAGCGCAATTTGCAAAGCCTCAATACCGTCCTCAGTAGTATAAAGCGGCGAATTATAATTCTCTTTGATAATATCAAAGTACGGACTTTGCGTAAAAAATGAAAGTTCGTCCGTCTTGTGCGAAAGTATGTCAGATTTTCTGATAACCACCCTGCCGTCAATACCTAACGGATTGAGCAGAGCCGAAATAGCGTCTTCGGTAATCCAATCGGTAGTATCCACCATGGAATCGTCCATATTGAATTTGTAAGTCAAGGTCTGAGCCGTGTTTTCGGCGTATGGCGCATGAAAATTCAAATCGCATTTTTCGTCTAAAAAAGCGTAAGACGGGTTGGTTTTCAAAGCCGCAATATCGCGACGAAGTTTTTTAGATTTTTTTACAACACTCTGAAAATCACAATCTATGTCAGCAAACTGAAAAATATAATCGCCCTCAGCAAACACCGCACCGTATGTCAGAAAGTCATAAATCATTTCCAAACGAGGATCTGCGCTTTTGATTCTTTTTGCCTTAATCCTCGGCTCTATAATATGCAAAGCCTTGAACACCAAATCTTGAACCTCGCGCTTTGGCATTTCCCTATAAATTTCGCCTTCCGACGAAATTCTTTTCATCGTCTTGCCGATAGTAGTAGAGAGAATATCCTCTACAAACTGCGAAGCATACGCCGGAGTACCTCTTGAAACAATATTGTACAAAACGGCAACGGCAGCGTCCGAAGACTCATCCGTTATATTGATATTTGTCTCTAAATCAAAATATGACAATTGCTCCAAAAGCGGCTCCATTTTGTCTTTCATGAAACCGTTTGCTTTGAGAGTCTCTATTGCGCTTGTAAAATATCCCGCTTTGAGTTGTAACATATCGCATAAGTTTTTATACGTACTACCTAATTGCAAATTTAATGCTTTTTTTCAAAGCCGCAAAATATTTTTTTAAGAAAAATTTCGATTAGATGTTAATTGTATATAAATTCATTTTAACAGAAAATTTATACAAAAAATTTGGTATATACTTTGTAACTTCATACATTTGCAACGAGAAACATAAATCAATTTAAGTCTAACTCTTTAAAACTTTACTATTATGGCTACAACGTTTTTATTTTTTGCGACATTGATTGTTGCAGTGGCAATGGCTGTTGTTAACGGCATTTCCAAAACCGATAATTTTAAGAAACACGGAGACTCGTTTTCCGTAGAAGCGGAAAGTTTGGTATTCAGAAACTGATTCCGAATTGCATAATCACTCATATTTTTTGTATATTTATTGAATACCGTTTAAGAGAATCACTTAAACGGTATTCATTTTTTATACATAAAACACGTATAAAAAAACCGGACGTAAACTCTTAACAAAAAGTTTAACACCCGGCTAAAACTAAAAAATTATGAAAACTTATAACAATTTTGAATGTTTTTAATTTTCAGCAACCGCTTTTTTGGAAATAACGCCTACTGATAAGGTTGCTTCCACCGTTTCCGATTCTTCTTCGTCTTTATCAAAGATTTCGTACTTTAAAGTTATGGTCTGATAACCATTAGAAATCACACCTGTACCGCTTTTAACCTCAAACTGCGAATTAAGGTCGCCGCTAAAAGTAATCGTTGTACCCGAAATCTCAGCCTCCATTGAAGCACTTTGATTGTGGAAATTGTTAATTTTGATTTTTGTGTCCGAAACTTTTGAAATATTCACATCAAAAGTTCCGCCAAACTCTCCCGTAGAATTGTCCGTATTCCAAGTCCACTTGCCTTCAAGATCTTTCGTAGAATAAGCATAACTCGGAGCGTCTTCTGAACAAGAAACAGCCGCAAACGTCACCGGCATAAACAACGCTGAAATAATCAAAAGTTTTTTCAAAAATCTCTTCATAGTTTTTATAAATTAAAATTAGTTTTCAAAATTTCTGCTTGTTGTAACAAATCTTCTTCTATAGACACCTCAGACGGTAAATCTTGAAAGCCGGAGGGCTTAGGAGCAATCTTGTCAATGTCAAAATTCTCCAACTCTCCGACTTCAAAATCTTCGTCATCGTCTACAAACGAAGAATATTTCGCAAACAAATTACCGTTTTCTGGTTCCATAAAAGTTACTTTTTATTGTTGCATACTATCAGCAATCTCGTTAGCCAAAGCCTCGTCAATCAAAATTCTTCCGCAATACTCGCAAACAATGATTTTTTTGTGAGAAGCCACATCAAGTTGTCTCTGAGGCGGTATTTTGTTGAAACAGCCGCCGCAAGCATCTCTTTGTACGGGAACGATAGCCAAACCATTTTTAGCAGCACCACGTATTCTCGTATATGCTTTAAGAAGACGGTCTTCGATTTTTTTAGCGTAATTGCCGCGTTTTGCTTTCAATACCTGCTCGTCTTTTTGTGTGTCGGCTATAATAGACTCCAATTCCGATTTGCTGCGTACCAAGTCTTTCTGACGGTCTTCGTGACGATCTTTGGAATCTTTCAAAAGGTTCTTTTTTGTTGTCAACTGAGTTTCAGCCTCTTTGATTTTTTTCTCGCAAAGGTTAATTTCAAGATTCTGAAACTCGATTTCCTTGCTAATGGAATCGTATTCCCTGTTGTTACGAACCTGCAACTGCTGTGTCTGATATTTTTTTATAGCCTCTTTTGCAGCCACAATGTCGTTTTTTCTTTTGGCGATTTCGCTCTGACAAGCGGTAATTTCCGTCTCGATTTTGGCGATTCTCGTTTCAAGTCCCACCAATTCGTCTTCCAAATCTTGAACCTCCAACGGAAGTTCGCCGCACAAACGGTGGATTTCGTCCGTTTTGGAGTCAATTGACTGCAAAGAATACAATGCGCGGAGTTTGTCCTCGATACTTACCTCGGAATTATCCGCTTTCTGCTGAGTAGATGTTGTCATTATTTTATAAATATTTTATAGGATTCGTATTAATACTTGAAATTTTCACCGCAAAATTAGTAAATTTTTTTTGAAGTATACACTTAAAAATATTTTTTATGCCAATTTCCGTCTCAAAATGTCCCAAATCGGCAATTAAAATCTTCTTGTCAGCCTCAAAAAACTTATGATAGGTGAAATCTCCCGATAAAAAAACATCGGCTCTTTGTCTTATGGCTTCTTTCAAGAGAAAACTTCCTGAACCCGGACAAATTGCGATTTTTTTTACCGTTGGTTTTATTATTTCAGTATAACGTATTGCACCACAGTTAAATACAGTTTTCAAATTTTTCAGAAAGTCAAGAGCCGCCATTTCCTCAGGCAACTCCCCTATTCCGCCCGCGCCACATTCAAAATCCTCGGTGTTTAAGCGTTTTAACATCGAAAATTCTTTGATTCCAAGTTTTTCAAACATAAAAGCAACCGTTCCTACGGGCATTGCATCGGCGTTTGTATGCGCACAATATATGGAAACGGAATTTTTTACCGCCTTCAAAACGATTCTTCCAACAGAAGTTTCGGGCGAAATATTCATTAGTCCGCGACCAAAAATTATGGGGTGATGTGCAACAATCAAATTGCACCCCGAAAGTATTGCCTCATCAACAACTTCTTCCGTAACATCAAGTGTTACAAGACATTGCGTAATATTTCCCTCTCCGGCGAATACTTGAACACCGGCGTTATCATAGTCTTCCTGCAACCTTTTCGGGAAAACCCTTTCCAACTCTGAAACTATTTCCGTAAACTGCGGCATAAAACATAAAAAAAAATGTCTGCAATTATAGCACAAATATTTGAAAAAAACAAAGTTTTTTTGAAGTTTTTTGTAAATTTGCCGTTAAAAATCGTTATAAAAAATATGAAAAAAATTACGTTACTTCTTCTTGGAATTTTATTTTCCGCAAACACCTATTCACAATCCCTAAAACAAGGGTTTGACAACCTTAAAAAAGGTAATTTTGAACAAGCCCTGAAAGTATTTAACAAGGCTCTTGACAAAGGCACAGAAAGTGTTGCAGCAATGTACGGCAAAGGTTGCATTATTAGCGACAGCAACTATGCAAAATTCAGCAACATAAAAGGATTCCGCCTAATCCGGGGTGCTAACGACCGTTTCAGCCGCCTTAATCAGAAGACAAAAGACATCTGCCTTTCTGTTTACGGTTTCGACCAAAACACCATATATAATAAAATGTGTCAGATTGCCTCACGCGAATTGGAGTTGATAAAAAAGGAAAAACAATTGGAGGCTCTGTCAGCATTTATCCAAAACTACGAAGGCGCAGACCCGCAAATAAAAGAAGCAAAAAACTACGAAGCGGAAATTAAATGGAAAAATTTGGAAAACCACGCCGATTTCAGAAGTTACCAAAGTTTTGCGAGAGAATATCCCGAATCGCCTCATGCCGAAGCCGCTGCACAAAAATACGAAATCCTTTGGAAAGAAATTTGTCGCAAGGCTTATAAAGAAGGTGAAATTTCAAGCATCAACGCTTTTGAACAGCAATATCCCGACTATCCGTTTTATACGCAAGCCGACAAAAATCAAAAACAACTCGCCGAATATGCCGAAAAATTAAAATTTCATCTGAAATTTACAGAAGAATACACACCTTACTATAAGGAGTATATCGAAAAAGCCGCGCCTAATGAGTTGGCTTTTGTAGCACTTCAACGGTTGATTTCTCCGTTTTTGGAATGGGGACGTTTTAAAGAGGCGGCAAAAGTTTTGCAAGATTACAAACCAATATTTCCAAATAAGGGAAAAGACTTTGACAAAATAATCGCAATACTCAACTCTCCGTCAACGAAATACACTTCAACGCCTTTTCCAAAAACCGTTAACACTGATGCTATGGAATACGCGCCTGTAATCACGCCCGACGGCAAGACGCTGTATTTTTGCGGTTACGGCAGACAAGACAATGCCGGTTTGGAGGATATTTTTATTTCAAAATTTGAGAACGGAAAATGGCAACAATCAGAACTTTTTCAGCAATTTAACACTCCAATAGGCAACGAAGCACCTTTGGCAGTTTCGCCTGACGGCAATATGTTATTGATTTACAAAGACTCCAACATTTATTACACTGAAAAAACTTTGCGCGGCTGGACTCCGCTAAAAAAAATGGAAAGCCTAAACACAGATTTTTCTTGGGAGGCCGACGCATCTTTTACCGCTGACGGCAACGCGATATTTTTTATCTCCGATAGAAAAGGCAACATAGGAAATTACCATCAGCACGAAAAGAATTTTCATGGCGCATTTAACGGTAACACCGACATCTACGTTTGCGTAAAACAACCTGACGGAAGTTGGAGCGAGGCTGTTAACATCGGGGCAATAGTCAACACACCTTTTTCGGAAAGAAGTCCCGTTTTGGCCTCGGATATGAAAACGCTGTATTTTTCGTCGGACGGACATTACGGCTTGGGCAAACTTGATGTCTTTAAATGCGAAAGACTTTCCGATACCTCGTGGACAATGTGGTCAGAGCCGGTAAATCTCGGCAAAGAAATCAACACCGCCTCAGATGACTACAACTACATGATTTCAACCGACGGCACAAAAGCCTATTTTAGCAAGATAACTACCTCATCTGCAAATATTTGCTCAATAGATTTGCCGAAACAAATGCGACCTGAAATCATCGCCTCTGTTACCGGAAAAGTTACCGACGAGAAAGGCAACATTTTAGCAGCAAAAATCAAATGGGAAGATTTGGAAACCGGCAAACTTTTGGGCAACCTACAATGCGACCCTTCAACGGGGAAATATTTTATCACACTACCTTCGGGTAAAAACTACGGCTACTACGTTGAATATGAAGGTTTTTACCCCGTTTCAGGAAATCTCAACACCGAAAAACTAAAAGAAGGTAAAAACATCGAACACAATATTATAATGTATTCTGTAACAGACATTTTGTCAGGGAAAATTTCAATCCGACTTTCAAACATATTTTTTGAGACCGACAAATATGATTTGAAACCCGAATCTTACCCGGAATTAAAACGTCTTGCTGCGTTCATTCAAGAGCAGCCGGAGGTAAAACTTGAAATCTCCGGACACACCGACAATGCCGGCTCTTTGCAGCACAACAAAGTGCTTTCACAGCAACGCTCCGATGCCGTAAAAAAATACTTAATATCACTCGGTTGCAAAGAAAGTAACATAAAATCAATAGGTTACGGTTCTGAAAAGCCCGTTGCACCCAACACTACCGAAGAGGGCAAAGCCCAAAACAGACGAGTTGAATTTAAAATTTACGAATAGAAAAAAAAGAGGGAAACCGTCAGAAGGATTTCGTAACGGTTTCCCTTTTAAAATAGAGGGATATAAAAATAAAGAGTTGTTTCTGCTTAAAAATTACGGCTGCAAGATAACAATTTTTTTACAAAAAAATAAAAAAAAAACAAGTTTTTTTTATTTTTTTTTCAAATTATATTAATATGCTCTTGCAAAAACCACTCTTTGTTTTGACGGTTTGCCGGTGAGCATATCAACGCCGTCTTCCTGCGGGTTGTTAAGCGGAATGCAGCGGATTGTGGCTTTTGTTTCTTCCTTGATTCTTGCCTCGGTCTCTGCCGTGCCGTCCCAAGGTGCGTAAACAAAACCGCCTTTGTCCAAAGCCGCTTTGAACTCATCGTAAGTGTCAACTTTGTAAGAATGTTCTTCTCTGTATTTCAAGGCTTTTTGATAGATGTTTTTCTGAATATCGTCCATCAATTTAATAACCAATTCTGTAACCTCGTCAAGCGAAACGGTCTGTTTTTCCATAGTGTCGCGTCTGAAAACTTCCACAGTATTGTTAGCCATATCCCTTGCACCCATAGCAAGTCTTACGGGAACGCCTTGAAGTTCGTATTGATGGAATTTCCAACCCGGTTTCTGATTGTCTGCACCGTCAAATTTTACTTCCAAACCTTTCTCTTTCAAGGCTTTGATAACCGGCAAAAGTTTTTCGTAAATTTGGTTAGCCTCTTCTTCCTTCTTGAAAATCGGCACAATAACCACGTGCAACGGAGCAAGTTTCGGCGGCAAAACCAATCCTGAATCGTCAGAATGAGTCATAATCAAAGCACCCATCAAGCGTGTTGAAACGCCCCATGATGTTGCCCAAACAATTTCCTGCTTGCCTTCTTTGTTCAAGAATTTAACATCAAAAGCCTTTGCAAAATTCTGTCCCAAGAAGTGCGAAGTACCCGCTTGCAACGCTTTGCCGTCTTGCATCATAGCCTCAATACAGAATGTCTCTAACGCACCCGCAAATCTTTCTGTCGGAGTTTTAACACCTTTCAAAACAGGAATTGCAAGAACGTTTTCCGCAAAGTCAGCATAAACATCAAGCATTTTTCGTGCCTCTTCCAAGGCTTCCTCTTTTGTTGCATGAGCGGTGTGTCCTTCTTGCCAGAGAAACTCTGCCGTGCGCAAAAACAATCTCGTACGCATTTCCCAACGTACAACGTTAGCCCACTGATTGATAAGAATCGGCAAGTCCCTATAAGAATGAATCCAGTTTTTATAAGTGTTCCAAATGATGGTTTCGGAAGTCGGACGAACGATTAACTCTTCCTCCAACTTTGCATTTTCGTCTACGACGATGTCTTTGCCGTCAGCGGAATTTTTTAATCTGTAATGTGTTACAACCGCACATTCTTTTGCAAAACCTTTAACATGCTCTGCCTCGCGTGCAAAAAAACTTTTCGGAATAAAAATCGGGAAATATGCGTTTTTGTGTCCCGTTTCTTTGAAACGTCTGTCAAGTTCGTCGTGCATTTTTTCCCAAATAGAATAGCCATAAGGTTTGATTACCATACAGCCTCTGACTGCGGAATTTTCCGCCAAATCAGCATTGGTAACAAGGTCGGTATACCATTTTGAATAATCTTCCGACCGTTTGGTTATAAAATCTGCCATATTTTTTTCTAATTTTTTTTAAAATGCAAAGTAAATACTTTTTTTTCAAAAAATCAAATTATCTTCGGTCATTCTTTGCATATAACTTTGAACAACCGCTTTTAAAACCCTATGCATGGAATCTGCTTGTAATGGTCGCTCGTTAACCAAGTTACGGGAAAGCAAAGAATCGTTCTTAAAATCAAAAACAGATTTCAAAATGCCGTCTTCCGTCATTTGAATCATCAGACCGTTTTGCTCGTATTGATAAAGCCCGTTGTTGTAATTAACAGCCCAAGTTTTTTCGTCCGGCGTTGTAAGAAGGTCGATTCCAAAGGCAACGTAATTTTTGTTGTAACCCACTGCACCCAATATTGTCGGCATAATGTCAATTTGCTGGGCAATGCACTCTCTGCGCTCAGGTTTTATTTTTTCTGACGGGTCATAAATGAAAAACGTTATCGAATACGCACCCAAATCCGTCAACGAAAAATCCTTTTCCAACTGATTTGTGTGGTCGGCAGTAAAAACAAAAATCGTGTTTTTGTACCAATCAGTTTTTTTCGCTTCGTCAAAAAATCTACGTAAAGCATTGTCGGAATACAAGATACATTTATGCAGAGGATTTTCGTCCGTATCTTTGAAACGGTCTTTATATTTTTCGGGGACATTAAAAGGATGGTGCGAACTTGCCGTAAAAACCGAAGTCAAAAACGGCTCTGAAAATTCACTCATTTTTGCGGCATAATACTGCAAAAACGGTTCGTCCCAAATTGCCCATGTACCGTCAAATTCTGTTTCACCGCCAAAACGCGGGTCTTCGTCAAAATTTTCCCGTCCGAAATAATCGTCGTAACCAGTTGCCGCCGCAAAAGCCTGAAAACCCATGCTGCCGTTTTGTGCACCGTGAAAAAACGCAGAATAATAACCCTCGTTTTTCAATTCCCGCGCTAACCCTGACAACTTGTTGAGCGAATACGGCGTTAAGAAAAACGGCTCTACAAAGTACGGAATACTTGACAATGAAGACGGCATTCCGTCAATACTTTTTCTGCCGTTTGCAAAAGTATATTCAAAAGTGAGTGAATGTTCCATCAAAGAATCCAAAAACGGTGTAAACCCCTGATACTTACCGCCGTCCACAGTTTTGTTATAAAAACCGCAAAATTCTCTTGAAAAACTTTCCAAAATAAAAACCACAACGTTTTTTTTGTCTGTTATAACAGAATCTTTTGCAAGATGAACCGGCGAAAAAATCTTTTCAACCTCGTCTTTGTCATAAAAATTAGGCACTTTAAAAGTTTTCTTACCGATTGTTCTCATCAGAGAAAACGGCGTGTTAAGAATCAGCGAGGCTTCCACAGGACGGTTAACGTATTGATTTGCATTGCTTAACGTTACGGGACGGACAGCCGTCGTAAAACCGCCTCTCATTCCGCCGATACAAAGCGGAATCATCAAAGCCAAAATCAGTGTTGAAAAACTGTAATAAAAAATTTTGTCTTTTTTAGAAAAAATTTCGGTATTTACTTTGGGTTTAACGTAAAACTTCCAAAGCAGAAAAATCATTGCCGCACCCAAAATTACAAGATACCAATGCGAAAGGATTTCTGTAAAAAACACTCCGCCCATTTTTCCCGTATCGTTGCCAAACTCAGAAAACACGGAACACGTAGTTCTACGATTTGTGTATGCAAAATACACTGAATCAATAAGATTCATAAAAATTCCAAGGCCATTAACCGAAACGAACAAGATTTTAGCCACCTTCTGATAACTCGACTTTTCACGGAATCTGAAAGGCAAAAGCATCAAAACCATATACAAAATATTCGAGTAAACAATGGCTGAGGTGTCAAAAACAAGCGAACCTTTTAACGCCTGGAAAAAACCGAGATTTGAAATTCCGTCTTTAAACACCGCCCAATTTTCTGCCAAATATTCTATCCGACAAACTTGGTAACAAACATAAACCAAAAGAATGTTAACGGCAAACGCCGCAAAATAGCAATAAAACTTTTTCATTTTTTCTTTTTTTTATCCGCAATAATCTTTGTCTTCGGTTACCGAGAACAAAATCCACGAAAAACTTCCGTCATTTACCCTCGTCATACAATAAGGACAAAGTCCCGAATTGTCAACGTCTTCGGCCTTTTTGCCACAGTTAGGGCAACATTCGGGAGCGGTGAATTTGCCCGAATAACCGATCGCCGAAACAAATTTCCAATATTGTGAAAAATGTCTTTTTTCTCTATTAGAACCGCCGATGATGCCGTCTTCATAATTAATTACGTAGTCGTAACATTCGGCAAAAATCCTCACCGTAAGGCTTTGATAAAAATTATCTCTTTCGTAACTGACGGTTTCGGTTTCCGTTACCTCCAAATCCGAAATAGTGCGTTTGTAGCCCAAATCCTTGTATTGAAGAAGTTGCAAATTCATATTTTGCCAGAGGTTTTCGTAAATCAAATGCCGCGTTTTGTTCCACTCTTTGTCAGAAAAGTTTTTGTAAATTTTTTTAAAGTACGGTTTAGCAACACGGTTTTCAAAATCCCTGAAATTCATAAACTTATAGTTTTGAATTTTGTAAAAATCGTGTTCTTTGTTTTTTAATAGTCCGGAGACGATGCTCGGTAGCGGTTGCTTTGTCTCGTCATTGTATTCGGCGAGTGCTTTTTCTGGGAAAATCTGACGGATTGACTCTGACGGCCGTCTAACTTCCGAAACCACCCATTGACCGGCCTCATAGTTTTGATTAGTACCGCAACGCGGACAACGTCCATAATCTTCAAAACTTAAAAATCCACCGCATTTCGGACATCTGATAACGCCGAAACCGTTAGGCACGCTTGACAAAGTACCTGCCTTGCGCGAAAATTTCCATACTTCCACAGCCTTGCAATGAAAAACCGTCTGCTTGTATTTTGCAGCAAAATATGCCGAAAAATCTACCGAAACATTACATTTACCGCCTTCGTATTTTATGTCGGTGATTTCCGCATTTTCTACAACCACGTGAGAATAAACGGTTTGCGGAAGTTTTTTTAAATCGTATTCAAAATAAGGTTCTACTTCTTTGATTTTTTTTTCATCAGTAATGCTGTAATGAGTTTTTAGGAAAAGCATTTGCGCGTAGTCAAGAAAAACTGGACGGGAAAAATTGGAGTCGTCTTTCAAAAATCTTGAAATCTGCCCCGTAACCCTATTTTTTATCTCTTTTTTTGTAAGGACAGAAGTATCTTCAATAATGTTAAAAAATTTTACCACCAACGGTGCAAGTCCCAATCCCACAAACAACAACGTACACAACGCACCTTCGGGAATTGCTGAAATCCAAACGAAAAAACCCGCACACCCTGCGCAAAAAACAAGAAATAATAAATGACCCAAAATACCTTCCGGCGTTTTTGTTTTGAATTTAAAAAAGACCAGCAGGTAGAGTCCGCAAAAAGTTATTATAGTAAGCCATTGAATAAAATTCATCGTGGTATCAATAAAAAAAATATCTCTGCGATTGATTCAACCACAAAGATATTGTAGCGAGACCCGGGATTGAACCGGGGACCTCATGATTATGAATCATGCGCTCTAACCAGCTGAGCTATCTCGCCAAACTTTTAATTGTCGGACATCCTTTTCTGTTTCGACGGTGCAAAGGTAGATACTTTTTTTGGGTTCTGCAAACTTTTTTTGCACATTTTTTACATTTTTTTTTTAATTAACGAAAATTCAGCAAATTACGACGATAATAAAACTGAAAATTAATTTTTCATAAAAAACTAAAAAACGTTTGGCAAAGACAACTAAAAAAAATATTTTTGCAAACGAAAATAAGTTTTTAAGGATATGATTGTTTCCGATGAAGAAATAATAGAACTTTTCAGCAACGAAAAAACAAGAGAAAAGGCGTTCAGGATAATCGTAAGCCAGTTTTCGAGGCAACTTTACTCGCGCATACGCGCAGTTGTTAACTCGCACGAAGAGGCTGACGATATTCTGCAAAACACCTTTTTGAAGGCTTGGCGTTCACTTGCGAATTTCAGGAAAGAGTCCAATTTGTATACATGGCTTTATAAAATAGCCACAAACGAGGCTTTTTCTTTTATCCGGGCTAACAGCAAAAAACTTTCCGTATCGCTTGACGATGACAATTTAAAGTTGGATTTCTTTACCTCCGGCATTGACGATGCCCAAAGTGGCGAACAAATCCGTCAAAAACTTCATAATGCCGTTGACAAGTTGCCTGAAAAACAAAGGAAAGTCTTTGAAATGAAATATTTTGACGAAATGAAATACGACGATATGGCTATTGCGCTTAACACCTCTGTCGGCGCTTTGAAGGCCTCTTATCACCATGCTGTTAAAAAAATTGAAAAATTATTGGAGTTTTAAATTAAACTTCGCCCTTTTTTTTACGTCAAAATACCAAAACAATTACTAAAACAATTATATTGCAATGAAGGTACAATTTGATATTCCAGAAGGTTATTTTGAAAATCTGCCAGATAGGTTAATTCAACGCATTGAATTTGAAGACAATCAGAAAAAACGCAAACGTCATATCATTTTAAAACGATTGTGTTTTTCGGCAGCGGCAGTTTTGTGCGCAGGAGTTTTTTGCCTTCCGCTAATAAACTCTGGGGCTTCAAATGAAAACAAAAACTCTGCTCCCGATTATTATATTCAATACGCTTCTGACTTGTTGGAAAAATCCGGCGACGTAACGGCGTTGTATTACACTTCTATGGACGAGACTTTTTATGTCAAGGCGGATTTGACGGACATTTTGAATGATTATCCTTCACCTATAACTATCAATGAATATTATGATTAAGAAATTTTTTTTGACGCTGTTGTTATTAGTTCCGTTTTTGATTTCGTATTCTCAGGACGGTAAACAGCAGCCTTCGTGGGATCAGAGAAAAAGACAGTTTAAGTCTGAAAAAATCGCGTATATCACTACCGAAATGAATTTTACAGTGGAAGAAGCGCAAAAATTTTGGCCTATTTACAACAAATATGACGAAATTTTAGACCAAATCGGGGAAAAACGCCGTAAAAATTTTGCACCAAAAAGGGCGGGTATCGATTCTCTTACAGAAAGTCAATGCGCTTCTATATTAGATATGAGTTTTCTTCTTGACAATGAGGAATTAGTTGCAAAACAAAATTTTTATAAAGAATTGAAGGCAATTTTTTCTTACAAACAAATTATGCGATATTATCACGCTGAATATGAATTCCGCCGCCGCTTGATTTCCGATAAACAGAATGTAAACGGAAGTTTTGGAAAAAGTTATAAAGAAAATTAGTTTTTAAAGAAAATCTTTTGTATATTTGCAGATATTTTTAGTAGTTTTATTTTTGTAACTAATTTTTAGACAAATGTTTGTTCCGTTATTGCATTATCGGTCAAAATTTGAAATATATTCACGGCTCTCGCCGGAGGATTTTTCTATGCACTTGTTTGACAGCGTTAAGCCCGACCTCGAAAAGGCTTATATGAACAAACGCTGGCGGCACAAGATGGAGTATGAATTTTCCGGAACGTTTTACCGTTTTATCTGGAACGGTTTCAACCGCTTTAACGGCGTTAGAAAATGTTCGCTCCGGGTGGACAAAAAACTCGGTCAAATTATAGTCTACGGCAAATACGAATTTACGGAAATATTTCTTTTATGCTTGATTTTCAGCATCATACCTCTTGCCGGATATACCGGGGAGCAGGCTTGGAGAATTATTACCTTGATTCTTATTTGGTTGGTTTACCTTTTGAATTTTTTTATTTCATACATCAGGCTCAATAAGTATTTTAAGGAGAAAGTAAAAAATACTTTTCTTGAAGCCGACAAAACTTACCATAAAAAATTGTTATAAAAAAATGACAGAAATGCTTGAAAATCTGCGCGTTGAAATGCAAAAAAGGCATATATGCGCATATTTGATTTTTAATACCGACGACCACAACAGCGAATACATTCCGCAGGATTTTATGTTTGTAAAGGCTCTGACGGGCTTTACGGGCGACAATGCCGTTGTTATAGTAACGGAAAATTTTGCGGGACTTTGGACGGATTCCCGTTTTTTTCTTTCAGGAGCGCAGGAATTAGAAAATTCCGGCTTTGTCTTAAAAAAAGATTCCGCATATACCGCTTTTTTGAAAGAAAACTTAAAACCCGGCTCAACTATCGGATTTTCAGGAAGTTTGATAACGGCTCACAAATATTCGGAGTTGAAACGCAAACTCAGCGGTATTAATTTTTTGGACGTTGACCTCATCGAAAAAGTCTGGAAAAACCGTCCTAAAAAAAAACTTACAGAAATTTTCTCTTTGGAAGAAAAATTCAGCGGCGAGAGTTCCATGTCAAAACTTTCAAGATTAAGGGAAAAAATCACGGAAAACGGAGCGACATATTTTCTTACTTCCGGGCTTGACGACATTGCGTGGTGTCTTAACCTCAGAGCCTCAGACATTGATTTCTGTCCTGTTTTCCGTGCGTTTCTGGCGGTGGAAAAAGAAAAAGACGCTTATCTTTTTATCCACGAAAACCGTCTAAACGAAAGCACAAAAAAATATCTGAAAAATCTCGGCATAAAAATCTGCGGTTACGACTCTGTATACGATTTTTATAAAACAATACCCGAAAACGCCGCGTTATTACTTGATACAAAAACAGTTAATTCAAGGCTTTATTCATCGTTTACGCAAAAAATAATCGACAAACCTTCGCCCATACAACTAATGAAGGCTGTAAAAAATTCTACGGAATTACAAAATATGCGACTTTCGATGATAGAAGACGGTTTGGCGTTAGAGAGGTTTTTCTTTAAGTTTGAGAAAAATTTGGAGAAAGGCGTTAAGATGACGGAACTTTCTGCCGCAAAAATGCTTTCGGAAGAACGTCAAAAGTCAAAGAATTTTCTTTTTGAAAGTTTTGAATGTATTTCGGCTTTTAATCCGCACGCAGCAATGCCACATTTTGCGCCGTCAGAAAAAGACAATCTCGAAATAAAAAAAGACGGTGTCTATCTTGTAGATTCCGGCGGACAGTATCTTTTAGGCACTACGGACGTAACGAGAACCATTCCAACGGGAAAATTCACCGAAGAATTTGCACGTGATTATACCTTGGTTTTGATGGGAAATATTAACATCGCCATACAGAAATTTCCTGCCGGAACACCCGGCTCTCACTTGGATGTTTTGGCGCGTCAAGCGTTGTGGCAATATGGTTTGGATTTCGGACACGGCACTGGACACGGCGTAGGCTATTGCCTAAATTGCCATGAAGGACCTCACGCCTTTTCGACTTCGGCAGCAAAAAACAATGCCGTCGCTTTTCTTCCCGGAATGATTATCACCGACGAACCCGGTTTTTATAAAGAAAATTGTTACGGAATACGCCACGAAAATATGCTCGAAGTTGTTGAAAGTCATATAAAAGGCTTTTTGGAGTTTTCGGTTATGACGCTTTGTCATATTGACACGCGCCCCGTTAAAAAAGAACTTATGACAGAGGCTCAAATCAACTTTTTAAATGATTACAATAAAAAGGTGTATGAGACTTTGAGTCCGTATCTTAACGAAAGCGAAAAAGAATATTTGAAGAAAAGGACTGCACCTGTCTAAAATAAAAAATTCAGTTTCGCGCTTTGAAAACAACTATTGAAAAAAACGCAAAAATTTTTGAAAGTTATGAAAAGAATTGTATTTATATTAACGGCTTTGCTTTTGGGTGTCAACACGCTTAACGCTCAGAGCAGTTCGTCTTACGATTACGACTACGAAGACGAGTACGACAACAGCCGCGTTTATGAAGTCGAAAACGAGGTTTATGACTCTTACGAGGTCAGAATCAAGAGGTTTCACCGTCCGAGAGTAAGAACGACGGTCTATTTTGACGGTTTGTTTACAGTTGCGGCGGGGGCTGCCATTATAACGGCTGCCGTAACGCCTGAATATTGGCATCCGCTTTATTATTCGTGGTACCGTCCGGTGGTTTACGACCGTTGGCATTACAACTGCGTTCATCATCATTATTATACGTATTCTTACAGACCGTATACGTATCATTTCCGTCCGTATACGTATACATATATTTCGCGGCCTTCTTGGTATTATCACACGCCGGGACATTATTATTATCACACGCCAAGACCGTATTATTACCACAGACCGTATTATTATCATACGCCAAGACCGCGTTATGCTGCTCCTGACCCGCATCATCATAATTATCATCACAATGATTATCATCACAACGATTATCATCATAATGATTACCATCACAACAGCAATAACAACGGCTATCATAATAATAACAACAGTCATAACAATAACAACGGCAACCGAAACAGTTATAACAGCCGCGACAGTCATGGCAACAACAGCAGCCGTGGCAGCAACAGCGGAAACAATACCCGTAACGGCGGCAACAACACCAGCAAACAAGGCGGCGGACAAAGCAACAGCAGAAGCGGAAACAGCGGTTCATACCATTCGTCTCCGTCCAACTCAGGCGGTTCGCATCACAGATAAAAAAAAGCGGGTGAAATTTTTTTCACCCGCTTTTTTTTATTTTTTCTCTTTTTCTTTCTTTTTAAGAACGTCCGTTTTGATGAAGTAACTCAGATACCTTGCCATTTCGCTGGCTTTTTTGGCTGACGGGTGCCAGTCTGCACCGTAATCCGCCGGGTCGTCAGACAACTCCTGAAAATCAAAGCGGTAAATTTTTGTATCCTGCAAAACGTTCATTGCCGATTTGGAATTTGTAATCACGTTAAGCAAATCCTGACTCTGCTGATAATGCAGCATCGGCGAGTTTAAAAGCACGATTTTTGCACTTGGATAATGTTTCCTTATGTTTTTGACAAATGCGATGTACGCCAAAGCAAATTTTTCGTAATCGTAATTATTTTCGCTCAAATCATTTGTTCCCAAACCCAAAACCACAACGTCGGGTTTCCATTTGGAAAAATCCCATTTTGTTACCGTATCGTTGATAAGAGCATTTTCGTAAACCCTCGGCATCGGATATTCTGAACCGCTTTTTTTGTCGCCGTAATTCTTGTAAATACCTATGCCCGAACGCGCTACAACCATTGACACGGCGTTGAGGTTTTGAATCGTAACGCCGGCAAAAGATTTTGCAAAGTTTGAAGTAGAATCGCTGAATTTGTCGTCCCTGCCTTTTGCTTCGTTGCCGTAACCACAAGTTATGCAATTGCCGATAAATTCTATTTTAACACGTTTTTTGGTGTCATATTTTAAGACTTTTGCTCCGCTACTAAGCACAAAACCATAAAATTCAGGCTTGCAAAACAAACCTTCCGAAACAAGCATTACACTTACGGTATGTTCGCCGCTGCTTAAATTTTCGGCTAATTTGTAAGTAAAAACCTTCGCCGAAGAATCAGCAGTATAAGTCGAAAACTTTTTGTAACCGCTGCCGTCAACGCTGTAAACGTAATATCCGGCATTTGCTTTGAGTTTTACCTCGGCTGAGGTGCCGGAAAATTTCAGCGAAAACTTTGTTCCCGGGTAGCAAAACGAAACACAATCAGCCTTGTTAATAACACGACCTTCTGTAAAAACCGCCTGACTTTGAGGCTTGACTTCCGTTTGTGCAAATGCGCTGCAAACACTCAGCAAAAACACCGGAAGAAAGAGAATTTTTTTCATGTCTTTTTTACAATGCCTCCGCAATTTTCTTTCTCAAAGTTTCAACAGCCTTGCAAATCTGAATCATCTGCTCATTAGAAACGTTTATGATAGTATTAGAGCCTTGCGTGGTAACAGAGTGTCCGTCAATTTCTTCCGTTTTGTCCTCGCCCTCGATAACCTCAATTACTACCGGCTCGTAAGCCTTTGCCAACTCTTTGAAAGCCGAAACAAGTTTTACATAATTCAAATTATTGCCCATATAGTGAATCAAAATTGCCATCAACTCGTCAAGAATATATTTTTGACTTGCGATGTGGTCTCTCATACGCTTGTTTTCTTTTTCGAGATATACTTTTGAGGCAAGATAAAGTGATTCTGTCCAAACACCCGTAACCATAAGCGCACTAACGTTTGCACGGTCGTTATTACGCAAATAGGCATCCATTTTGTAATAACTCATAGTACTGAGAATCAGAAGCGAATCCAAATTGTTGTTGTTGGTTGCGATACGTTTCAAAGCGGCAAAATCAAAAAACTGACCGAGTTTGAGGTCGTCGGTAAGTTTACGAATTGTTACCAAGTATTCCAAAACGTCGCCTGTTTGGTCGTAAACGTTAAGGTAACCTAAGTCGGCGCAATAGACTCCCAAACCTAATGATTTTTTGTAAGTGGTCTCAAAATTTTGACTTATCTGCGTGTTAAACAGATAGTTGTGGTCATATTTGACTTTTGAGTCCTTGATGATTGCCGATACTTCTACCGGAGAAGGAAAACTCTGAATCAAATCTCCGAAGTCGGCAATTTTCAAAGTGTCATATTTTGCCAAAAAATCTTTTGTAAGCCCATAAGCCTCAAAATCAACGTTTACAGTGATTTCTTCCTCAGTGTTATTGTTTTGTGTACCGTTTTGAGCGGTGTTGCCAGAACCTCCGCAACTCGTTAAAGTTAAACCAATTAGCAAAATACTTAATGCTATGGTGTTATAATATTGCTTCGTCATAATAGTTTAGTAAAAAGTTTTATAATGCGCAAAGATATTACTTAATTGTGAATAATCAAGTTTTTTTAGTATTTTTTTGCAATTATTAATTAAAAATCGGTCCCGAGCCCACAAGTTCCGCCCCTTCGTACCATGCGGCAAACTGTCCAGGAGTAACGCTCTTTTGCGCCTCGTCAAAAAGAATATAAAGACCTTCTTCTTCCATAATGAGGAAAGCGTTTTGCAAAGGCTGACGATAACGGATACGAACCTTGTAACGCCGTCTTTCCCCAAGTTTCAACGCTTTGTCGGGGCGGACAAGATGTATCTCGTCTTTTCTGATAAACAACGCTTTACGGAAAAGTCCGGGGTGATTGTCGCCCATGCCGATATAGATTATGTTGTTTTCTATGTCGGTTGCCAAAACGTAAATCGGCTCTTTGTGTCCGCCAATATTAAGACCTTTTCTCTGACCAATAGTGTAATATTGCGCCCCAATGTGTTTGCCGATTATAAAACCGTCGTCTTCGGTATAAACATACGGTTTTGACAATGCTCGATAATCCTCAGGGTCATCGTGTCTTAAACGGTAAACAAAAGCGTCAGGTGTCATTTCTACAATGTTGCCTTCTTTGGCTTTGAGTTTTTGTTGAAGAAAAACAGGAAGGTCTACTTTGCCGACAAAACAAATTC
>JAEEGK010007910.1_pt1 | contig 25242 bp, 11 predicted proteins | sample 8958771 | NCBI WGS metagenome assembly JAEEGK01 (sample SAMN16246547, study PRJNA631951) | gut metagenome | biome: gut microbiome; feature: rumen; material: SC-attached | host: Bos | place: Iran: Karaj | collected 2018-10
ATACTATTAAAAGTAATATTAAACAAAATAGTGTTTTATTTAATTACACTGAAGAAATTTCAAAAGAAATTTATGCACAAAATGCAACTTCTTCAGAAATTGTTAATTTAAATTTAGATAATCGTAATTCTTTATATCATTCATTTGAAGATATTTTATATTTATTTTCTTTTAGAAATTGTTTTTCAAATGAAAAAAATAAAATAAATTATAATAATTATAAACAAATAATTTATAATATTGATTTAATTGAAGAAGAATTAGGAAAAATTATTCTTTCTGGAAAAAGATTATTTAAACAAGAACAAATATTTATTACTTATGGATATGAAGGATATAGAGGAGGAAAATCAAGTGTTTTAAATGATTATTGTGAAAAATATCCTCAGAGAGAATTAACAAAAGAAGAAAAAAAAATATTATTTGATTATGTTCATGAAAAACATAATTTTAATCAATTTATGTTTTCTTTACAAATGTTAATTTTTTTCCTTCAAAAAGAAAATTATTCTAATAAAAGTTCTATTCATGAAATTATTAATTCAATTCCTTTTTATGTTTCTTTATCAAATGAAATGAAAAATTTCTTTTTAAAAAATAAATCTCTTACTCTTGAAATTTTAATTGAAATTTATGAATATGTTGAACATCTTTGCTTTGAACAAATTTTAGATAATGTAAATGTTGAATTTAAAGTTGAAATTGAAAAAGAAAAAATTGAGAAAATTAATCAATTTTTTAATAAGAAAAATGATAAGAGATTAATTAGTAAAAATATTTTAGCTAAAGCAGTTAGAAAATTTATTTCGAGATTTTTAAGTGGAAAAAGAAATGAAAATGAAGTAAAAGAAAATGAAAATATTTTATTTTTTTTACAATATAAACCTGATTTATGGCCTAAAGATTTTACTGAAAAAAATGAATTTGATAATGAAATTGAAGAAATGATGGAAAATTTTTCTGTTGAAGTTAAACAAGCTTGTAAATTTTATGATGTTTTAGGAGGTGAAAAAAATTTAATTAATGAATATCAAAAAGATAAAGATACTTTTGAACAAATTAATTTAGATAATAAGAAAAAACAAAAAAAACATAAGAAAGGTTATTAGGAATTTTTAATTAAATAATTACTTTATATTTTTAAATCTTATTTTTATTTATTTAAAAAATTTTGAAAAATATCTTTAAATATTAAAATAGAATTATTATATTTTGTTAATATAAATTTCAATGGAATGTTATATTTTTCATTATTTAACACTTAAATTCTTAATTTATATATATTTAATGAAATTTTTTATTTATATTTTAGAATAATTAAGTTTGGAAAATAATTTATTCCAAATTCCTAAAATAAATAATAAAAATAGAAAAAATTAAAAATAATAAAATTCAAAAAAAAAAATTAATAAAAATTATTATATTAAAAAAAAATCGAATTTTTAAATTATAAACAAAACCCATTAAATAATAGCATAAATAATAATATTTCAAAAAAATAAAAATTTTACCATCTATTATAAACCTTTTCAGCAAATCCATACAATTCCTTAACATGAACAACAAATCCATTATCTAAAACAAATTTTCCTTCAAAAATACCAAAAACTTGATCTTGAATAGATTTAATAATTAAAAAATTCATTCTACTAATTCGATCAACTTTAGGATAAAAATATAAAAAAACTTTATTATCATTACTTCTAATAATCCATTTATCCATAATATTATTAGGAATATCAAAATAAACAATATCAACTTTATGTATAATATCATTATAAAAAATACAATTTTCAGTAGCAGAACTTCTATCAGAAAAACCAAAACCAAAATTAAAACCAATTTTATTATTATTTATTATTCCTGTTCCAGAAGACCAAAACCAAGTATCATAATAAGACCAAACTCCTCTTCCCCAATCTAATGTTGTAAAAGAAATATTTTTAATATTAATTTCTTTATTTTCTATTTTTAAATTTGTTTTTGATTCTAAACCATTTAATTTTTCATTTAAATAAAATAAATTTCTATTATGAGACCAAGTAGTTTGTATATTTATTGATTCGTGATTTTTATTTTGAAAATTTATAAATTGTATTTCTATTCCTTTTTTACCATTTGGTAAAATAAAATTATCACTTTTTGCTTTTATTATTCTTTTATTTGATTTTTTCTCATATGAAATATTAATTTTTTTCCCTTTAAAATTAATAAAATAATCATCTAAAGAATTTTCACTTAAATTTATTTTTCCAAAAGTAAAAGGAATAATTTCTTCAATTTGATTAAATTTATTAATATTTAAATCAATAACACTTAAAGAATACATTCCAGCATAACCTAAATCACTTATTGTTAAACAAATCCATATTTTTAATTCTGGAATAAAATTTGAATAATAATCCCATTCTTTAATAAAAAGAGAATATGATTTTATATATTTTCTTTTATATCTCCATATTGCTTTTCTTGACCAACCTTCTCCATTTATTGTTCCATTTGGAAATAAGTTTTCCATTTCGGTTTTATATTCTATTTGATGTTGGGTTTCATATAAGGGAGATGAGGTATTTTTTGATTTTGATACACTGTATAGGAGAATTATACTTGAAATTATTGTAAAGATAATTTTTAATATTGTGTGTTTCATTTATTTTTATTTATTGACTTATTTTTATTATTTTTGAATTATATTGTTTTTGAAATTTTTTTAAAATTGAATAATAGTTAAATTATTTCTTTTAAAATATATGATAAAAGAATATTTATTAAAGGATTTATTTTTATGTTTTTATTTGTTGATAGGAATTTTTTGTTTTGTTTTTTTTTCAATTTGATTTTAATTTTTAATTATTGATTAATTATTAATTTTTAAATGGAAACAAATAATGAAATAAATGAAAAATTAGAAAATCAAAACAAAGAAACTCAGGAACATAAAAACTTTAAAAAAGTTAAAAAAATATCTGTAAAAAAAACAAATAACATAACTAGTGATATTGATAATATATATTTTTTTGACTCTCCATATTATAATTATAGCACTGAAGAAACAAAAGATGAAACAAATGATTATTATGATAATTCAAATTTAACAAATTATTGTTTTTATACAAAAATAGAAGAAAAAAAAGATATATATGAAAATAAAATAAAACCTCAATTTTTATATATAGATAATACTTATGATGATTTTTTAATAAATGATGAATTAGAAGAAAATGAAAAACAAACAGAAATAAATAAAGGAATAGCAATACAAAAAAATACAAATAAACAAAAATTAATAATAACAAATATACTAAAAACATATTATTTATATAACAATAAAAAAAAAGTAGAAATTGACTTAACTTTAAAATCAATAAATTTAAATCCAAAACAAATTTTTAATAAATATACATATCAAATTCCAGGATATTCAATAATAACAAAAGTATCAAGTAACAATAAACAAATAACATATACGTATAAAGATAATAAATTAACAATAAATTTTCGTTTAGGAAATGAAGAAGAATTAAATTTAAAAATAAAATATACTCAAATAAAATTAACAAGAATATTCAAATTAATATTTACAGAAAATATATCATTAGGAGTATTTGAAAATACAAATAACACATATGGAAAAATAAGAGTATATATAAAAAAACCATATTTAATATATAAATTTTCAAAAGGAAATTTATTAAAAAGTAATTATGATTATTATTTTTGGGAAGGAATAATTCCAAAAGGAGGATTAAATGATACAGTTTATGCAACATTAAATAAAACAAAATGGGAATTAAATATAATAAAACAATTTAAATTATTACAAACTGGAAGTTCAATAACAATACCAGAAATATTTAAAGGTCAAAATAATAAAATATTAAATTTTTCAATATCATCAAGTCGTTCATTTAATATAAATAATTATAATATAATTCATGATATTCAAAATAAAAAATATATAATAAATTTCCCAATTGGAAGAGGAAATAAAAATGCTTTTTTAAAGCTAAAAATATTATTAAAAAATAAAACATACACAAATTGGAATGGAGAAAATTACCTTTCTGATTTAAATATGAAAGAATATGAAAAATATAAAAATCTAACATTAGAAATATTAAAAAATTCAAAAGAAAAAAAACCAAAATATTACAAAATAGGAAAATGGATAAAGCAAAATATAAAATATGATAAATCATATTTACAAACAAAAATGACAATAGATGAAATATTAAATATAAAAAAAGGAGTTTGTGTTCATTTTACTAAATTATATAATGCATTATTAATGTCAATAGGAATACCAGCTTTACATGTTGTAGGACATTGTTATATTGAAGAGAAGAAAAATACAATAGGACATGCGTGGACACTTGCAAAATATAAAAATAAATGGATTCCTCTTGATGCAACTATGGGAAATTTTTCTTGTATTGTACCTTGTTGTAATATTTATTTTGGTATTACTAAACATACTTTAGTTCTTCAAAGTAATGATTTGCATGTTAATGTTTTTGGTGATTTGAAATTAGTTTTTGTTGATGATTTTGTTTAAGAAAGTTTTTTTTCTTGAGTTTTTGTTTTGTGGTATTTTTTTTATAATTTTTTTTATTTTTTTTAATTATTATTTATTAAAAATATTATTTGTTATTTTTATTTAATAAATATGTTCTTTATCAATTTGATTATCATAATTTTGTTTCAAAATTTAATTTCGAAAATAAAAACAAATAATCTTTTAACAATTCCATTTAAAAGAAAAAACTATGATAAAATAAAAACTTCTTCTTTAAATGATAATGAACTTCTTCAAACTTTAATTCAAAATGACATTTTTATACAAATAAAAATTGGTACTCCTCAAAAATTATATGAACTTGAATTAAAATTTCAAGAATATACCACTTTTTTAACCGATAAAAATTCCTACATCCAAAATACAAATATTGAAACATTTAATAAAGACATGTCTCAATCATATAAACCATTAAATAATGAATCAAGAAATTTTACTAATAATGCTTATTTAAGTGGAATAAGATCAATTGATTTATTTTCTATTTCAAAAAAAGAACTAAAAGAATTTTATTTTATTTATGTTTCAAAATTAAAAAAAGATATTTCAACTGCAGGAGTAATTGGATTAAGAATTCATGATAATACAATTAATGAATTAAAACAAACTAATTTCATTACTCAATTAAAAAGTAATAGTTTAATTAATTCATATTCTTTTACAATTAAATATAAAAATTTATATGAAGGTGAAATTATATTTGGAGAAGATATTGATTCTTTAATTCATAGTGAAAAAAATAATTTTCAAAAAACAAATGTAAATTTAGAAAAAATTTCTCCTAAATGGAAAATAAAATTTGACAAAATTACTTATAATGATATTTTAATTGAAAGTGATAAAAATGTAGTTTTAGAAATTGAATTTGGTTTAATTATTGGTAGTGAAAAATTAAGAAATGAATTACATAAAAATTTCTTTGAAAAAAAGATTAATAATAAAGAATGTTCAATGAATGAATTTTCAGATTTAGAAAATTTGACTCATTTATATTATAAATGTAATAAAAAAACAAATTTAAAAGAATTTAAAGATATAAAATTCTTTAATAAAGATTTAAATATGAATTTTACTTTTACAAAAAAAGAATTATTTGAAGAAATAAATAATAATCTATATTTTCAAATAGTATTTGATATAAATCAAGTTTATGGGTGGAAATTTGGAAAAACATTTTTTAATCAATATCAAATATACTTTGATCAAGAAAAAAAAATAATAGGAGTATTAAAAAGTTTCAAATTAGGAAAATCAGAAAAATTTGCTTGGGCATTAGTAATTATTTTAATAATTGCATTAATCATTTTGAGTTATTTTTCATATAGAATATTTATATTATTACCAAGAAGAAAAAGAGCAAATGAATTAAAAGATGATAATTATGAATATATTTCTAATTATTCACAAATTACTGAAATGACTAAAAAAAATGAAAAAAACAATTTAGGAATAAATAATTAATAATAAATTATATATTAAAAGGAAAAAAAAAAGTAGAAATTAATAAATAATTTAAAAATTTTTTTATGACTCATTTAGTTTCTTGTAGATATAATCCTATTCATAAAGTTAAAAAAAGTAAATTAATTATTCATGAATACAAATGTCCTGATAGATTTAATTTAAATATTATTGTTTGTCCATTTGATCCTAATGAAAAAATCCATATTAATGAATATAATAATCATATTAAAAAATATCACAAAAAAGATTTTAATCTTAAGATTGATAAAGTTAATTATGATGATAAAGATATTATGAGAGAAGATAATGAAAATATTTTAAATGATATTAAATTTAAGGAATTAAATAATTTTAATTATGATAATTTAAAGGATTTAAAATTTAATTCTAAAAATGATAAGAAAAAAATTAATTATGATATAGATAATGATAAAAGAAAAAATGATATTAAAAATGAAAATGAAACAAATGAAAATGATGATATAGTATCTTCAGATATTAAATCTATTTCATTTCAACAGACAAATAATTTTTATGAAGATGAATCTTTTTATTGTGATTTTTTTAATGAAGATTTGGATTATGATCCAAATAAAGAAGATTTATTGTTTTGTTTTGATAATGTAAAAATAATATAATTTAAAAATATTTTTTGAAATTATTTTCAAATAAATTTTTCTTAAATTATTTTTTTAATTTTTTATTTCCTTTTTTAATTAATTTAATATGGAAAAAGAAAAAAGAAAAATAAATGTAGAACAAAATATTAAATTCTATAATGCTTATATAGATTTTATGAATAATATTAAAAAAGATAAAAATATTAAAGATAATAAAAATGATTTAAACAAAATGAATGAAAATACTATAAATTCAATAAATTCTATAATAAATAATATATTATCAATTTATAATTCAAAAAATTTAAATTCTTCAATTTACCAAAATGTTTTAACATTACCAAATTTATCAGATGATCCTTTAGACTTTGATATACAATTAGATTCATTAAATAAAAAATTATTAATTAATAAAAAAATATCACTGAATAATATTTATTATTTAAATCAGAAAAATAATAATCAAAAAAGTTTCGTTTATACAAAAAAAATTGGCTTATTTTATAATAAAAATAATCAATCATATTTCAATAGTGTTTTATCAGAGAGAAAAAATTCAGAAAATGAAAATAATAATAATTCAAATATATCATTAGAAATTGAAGAAAATTATTTTAATAAAAATAATAAATATGAAGATTTAACTTTTGAAGAATATTTAAATGAAGAAATAAAACAAATTAAAAAATATCATTCAATTCAAAATCCAAATAATGAGAAAAATGATGGTAATAATAAAACTTCATTAAAAAAAGAAGACAATAATAATGAATTAAAAGATTTAATTAATCAATTAACAAATAATAAAAGTCAAATTAATAATTATTATTCAAATCCAAATATAATAAATTTAAATCCATTAAATAATAATCAATTAAAAATAGGAAAAAGAATAAAAACTCCAAATTTAAAAAGACAATATAAAGACCCAAATAATATTTTATTTTATAATTCAAATTCTTCTTATTCTTCTTATAATCATTTAAAAAAAAAAAGTTCTAATCTAAATTTAAATTACTCAAATTTAAATATAATTAAAAACAAAAATGACAAATTAATAAAAAAAAACATTATAAAAAATATAAATTATCATTCATTTAGAAAAGGAAGTTATACTCAAAATAAAAATAATTATAAAAGCAATACTCATGAAGAAAAACAAAAAAATTTATATATAAAAAATCTAAGTTCAACAATTCAATTATATGATGAATATAAAAAGAATTCTCCTTATAAAATTAAACAAAAAGGGATATTTAATAAACCAGAAAAAAAAGAAAATAAAACATATAATGAACTAACATATAGACAATCATTAACTAAATCCATAAAAAAATTTGAAAATTATTTTAATAATAAACCAAAAATTTTAATGACTTCTGCAACATCAACAAATATTTCAATCAATAATTTAAAAAATAAAAAAAAATTTTCAAAATCAATTATAACTGATATTAATAATAAAGAATCTATTTTTAATATTAAAATTGATATTAGAGATTTAATGAAAGATGATTATGATGAAAAATTAACAAAAATGCAAAAATCAAATAGTGAAAAAAATTTAATTAATCAAAATAAATATTTAAATCAATTAAGTAATTATGATGAAAAAAACATTGATAAAGATTTAAATGATGAAAATTTTAATTTTCAAAATAGTAATGATGTTAATTTGAAAGAAAATAAAACAATTTCAGAAAAAAATGAATTAAATAGAAAAAGTTTGGATAATTTAATTATTTCAAAACAAAAAGTTGATGAAGATGGGAATATTGTTATTGAGTAAATTGTTTATTTTTTTTTTGTTTTTTAAATAAAGGTATGATTAATAAATTTTTTAATAATTTATATTAAAATAAATCTTATTTTATTTATATATATTTTAAAAAGTTTATTTTTCCATTAAATAATCTTTTGATAATAATTATTTGTTTGAAATAATATATATAATTAATACATATTAATATAAAAAATACCTTTTAAATAGTTTTTTTTACGTTTTTTACATAATATTTCAAATAAACACATAAAATGAGATTATTAAATTCATTATCATTAAAATGATTTTACTATTCTTTTTTATTTTATGAAAAATACATTTCTTATAAATAACTTTTTGAATATTAAAATTAGAAAATATCTAATAATTTAACATAATATATTGACCAACCATAACTTCGATATACTATTTTAATAATTAAATTTAGATAAATGTAAAGAAGTTAATGAAATATATTTAAAAAATAATTTTCTCATTTTTGTAATATTAAAATTGTATTAAAATTATATAATATTAAATAATTTAATGATGAATTCATTAAATATACTTCGATATCAATAAGTTTATTAATATTAAAATAGGATAAATTCAATGGAGTAAGAAGTATAAATTTTTTTATCTTTATATTCTTTCCAAAAAACAAATTTTTGATATATTGAAAAAAGAAATATTAATTCCGTTTAAAAAAAATTATTATTATATTAAATTCAATTCATTTTCTATAAGAAATACCAAATTTATTGAAAAATATGGAAAAATTTATATTAATTAAATAATTGTTATTTAATATTGTAATTTATTATTTTAAATTTATTTTATAATACATTAAGATTTTTTATATTATAAATTACAATATTATGAAATAAGTTTAATTAATTCATTATCATTACATATTATTTTACAATTCTTTTTTAATTTCTCAAAAATATTTTCATTATTAGTAATATTTTGTATATTAAATTTAGATATATTCAAATTTTCTAATGAAGAACATTTACAAAACATACCTTTCATATCAGTAACATTAATAGTATTAAAATTAGATAAATCTAAAGAAGTTAAAGAACAACAATTATTGAACATATTATTCATATTAGTTACATTATTAGTATCAAAATTAGATAAATTTAAAGATGTTAAAGATTTACATAATTGAAACATTCCTTCCATACTTGTTACATTTGATGTCTCAAATTTAGATAAATCTAAAGTAGTTAATGAAGTGCATAATTGAAATAATCCACTCATATCAACAACTTTTTTTGTATTAAAATTAGATATATTTAATGATTTTAAAGCACTACATTGAGCAAACATATAACTTATATTTTTGACTATAGATGTATTAAAATTAGATAAATCTAAAGAATTTAATGAAGAACATTCTGAAAACATTCTTTTCATATCAATTACAGAAGAAGTATTAAATTTAGATATATTTATAGAATTTAATGAAGAACATTTATTAAACATATAATTCATATTATTAACATTAATTGTATTAAAATTTGATAAATCCAAATATTTTAAAGATGAACATAGTTGAAACATTGCAGACATATTTATAACATTACTAGTTTCAAAATTATATAAATTTAAAGAAGTTAAAGAAGAACATTTATTAAACATTCCTTCCATATTTATTACATTTGATGTATTAAAATTTGATAAATCAAAAGAAGTTAATGAGGAACACTTTGAGAACATATAACTCATATCAGTAACATTATTAGTATTAAAATTTGATAAATCTAAAGAAATTAAAGAAGAACAATCACAGAACATATTTCTCATATTTTTAACATTAGAAGTATTAAATGTTGATAAATTTAAAGAAGTTAAAGAAGAGCATGATTCAAACATTCCATGCATATTTATAACATTATTAGTATTAAAATTAGATATATTTAAAGATTTTAATGAAGAACATAAAAGAAACATACCATCCATACTTTTAACATTTGATGTATTGAAATTAGATAAATCTAAAGAAATTAATGATTCACAATTAATAAATAAACAACTCATATTAGTAACATTATTAGTATTAAAATTTAATAAATTCATATATCTTATAGAAGTACAATAACAAAACATGTAAGATATATCATTTAATAATTTTTTAAATACTATTTTTATTTTATATTTTCCTTCATTTGGAAATTTATATTTTAAAGAAAAGTCTATTAACTTATCATTTAAAAATAATTCACAATTTGTACTATTGATTTCATTATTATTTATATCTAAAGTAAAACCGTCTCTATTATGTTCTTTAAATGACATTTCTAATTTTTTTTTAGTAGTATAATCTAAACAATTTAAAATAAATTGAGAGTGAGTTATTTCTTTATCATTTAAAATATGTTCACAAATAATAAAATTTTTATCTTTTGATTCTTCTTTATTACGTATATTTTGTTTAAAAAAAGGATGTTCAAAATATTCTTCAAAGGAAATTCTTTCATTAATATTTAATTTAATCATTCTTTGTAATAAATCATTAATATCTTTATCTCCAGTTTTTATTTCTAAATTAGGATTTGATTTAATATTTTTAATTAGATTATATTCAGTTTTTCCTTCATAAGGATATTGTTTAAATAACATATAATACATAATTATTCCTAAACTCCATATATCACTCTTTTTATTGACCATTTCTCCTCTTAATATTTCTGGAGGTATTGTTAAAAAAGATTGATTTTTTAAAGATAGAGAATTATCTAATTTTTCCATTAATGCATTTGAATCAATATATGATAATTTTATTGCTATATTATTATTATTATCTAAATCTATTAATATATTAGAAGGTTTAATATTCCCATGAATTATATTTTCATCATTTAAAATTTTTAAACTATTATTTATTTGAAAAAAAAATGTCTTAATTTCAATTATTGATAATGGTTTATCGTTATTTTGTAAATATTTATTTAAATCAAATGAACAAAAATCCATTATTATATAAAATATATTTTTAGTATCAATTATATCTCTTATTTTTATGAAATTATTTGAAATAATTGTTTTCATTTTTTCTCTCAATTTATTTATATTTTTTATATTTATTTTAAATTTATCTTTTTGTATTTCTTTTATTGCAACATATTCCCCTGTTTTATTATTTTTGGCTTTATAAACTATTGAATAATTTCCTTGTCCTATATATTTTTTTTCTTTATATTCTTTCCAAATATCAATTTTTGACATTTTTTATTTATATAAAAAATTAAAATTCCTTTATAATTTTTTTAACAAAACAAAAATATTTCAAATTATAATATAATTCGAAATTAAATTGTAATAAAGTTATTTTTAAATACAATCTATTAAAATTATAAAAAATTAAAACAATTAATAATATATCTAAAATAATCAAGAAAAATTATATTATAATATATTCTCCAAAAAAAATAAAATGTATTCTCAAAAAAAAAAATTAAAAAAAATCATAAAAAAAAATAAAAACAAAAATAAATACAAAAAAACAATGCAAAATCAATTCTCTTCACAACAATCTCATCCAAATATTCAAATGGGAATGTTACCAAATCAAATTTTAATATATCAACAACAACAAAATCAATTTCTTCAAAATCAAATGCAAATTCCTCAAATTTTAGCACAAGATAATATAAAAGCAAAAAATATTTATTTAAGAAATATAATAGAAAAAAATCAAATAAATGATATAATAAAATTTGTACAAGAAAATAAACAAACTTCCTTAATTCAAAATGGAATTTTAATGACACTTCAAAAATATGAAAAAAAAAATGTTTTATTTTACGAAATTTTAAATATTTTTTTATCAACTGGAATTGATGTAGATTTACCAATTTATTATGAAAAAAGGCCATTTATAATAGAAGAAAAAGAAAAAATAACATTATTAATGTTTGGAATAATGTTTAATGATATTGATTTAATAAAAATAATATTTAAATATAATCCAAATTTAAATAAAGTAGATTCAAAAAAAAGAAATGCAATAATATATTCAATTATATATGATAATAAAGATAATCCAGAAATAATAACTTTATTAATTAAAAAAGGAGCAGATATAAATACAATAATTAATATAGAAATGGCACAAAATATTTTTGAAGAACATTCAGTTTTTACTTTAGCTTGTTTTAAAGGATTAATTAATATTGTAAAAGTATTATTAGAAAATAATGTAAATTATAAATTTTTAACTCAACCTAATTGTGATTCAGGTCTGCATTTAGCAGCACAATATAATCATGTTGAGACTGCAAAAATTTTATTAAATAATGCAAAAGGAATAAGTGAAATTAGTAATAAAAAAGGATTTAAACCCTTTGATATTGCTAGAATTAAAAATAATGATGTTTATAAATTATTTTTGAATTTTTATCAAAGTAATAATTTTACTTTTGATAATAATAATAATATTTTTAATAATTTAAATAATTTGAATAATATTAATGAAGGAAATTCTAATTCAAGTGATTATGGTGAAACTATGGAAGGAACTGATAAAGATACTTTTACTAATAGTAGTATTTTAACTCAAGGAATTAATTTGAATCAAAATCAAATTAATTTAAGTAATTATGATATTAATAAAAATAATATGAGTAATCAAAATATGTTTCAAATTAAAAATATGAATCAATTACCTATTATGAATATGAATAATAATATTATTGATAATAGTAATATTAGTAATTTAAATCATCAAAATGAAATTAATGATAAAAAATTTGAAAGATTTACTCAAAAAGATTTGGAATATTTAAAAAGTAAATTATCATCTTCTGTTTTAAATAAGAAAATACCATATAATCGAGGTTTACAAATTCCAATTGAATTTGTAAAAAATAATTTAAGTGATAATTTTGATAATTCAAAAGAATATAATTTAAATGATTTTATTAAAATTTCAAAACCACCAACTTTGTGTCTTGATTTAAGTGATCAATCATATGAATTAGAAATAAAATTAAGAAAATTAAATGAAGAATTAAATGAAAAAATACAAAAAATAAAAGAATATAAAGAAAAAGTTTTAGAAAGTGATGAAAAAATAAAACAATATGAAACAAAATTAGAAGAAAAAAATTTAGAATTAACAATATTAAAAAATACAAAAAATGAAAATATTCAATTAATAAATGAATATGAAAAAAAGAAAGAAGAACTTATTTCAAAAATTCCAGAAGACAAAATTGAAAAATCAAATAAAAATATATCACCAAATAAATACAGAGAAATAAAATTTCAACCAGAAAAATACGATGAAAATTTCATAATAAAAACATTACAAAAAGACCTTTTAGACTATGAAAAATATATAAAAGAGAAAATATCAAAAATGAAAAATATAATAGATCAATTAATTCAAAATATTCAAATATCAATTAATGAACAATCAAAAGACTATGAAATAAATATATATGGATCTTATGCAACAGATTTATCTTTGCCTTGGAGTGTTTTAGATTTATTTTTAATAAATAAAAATCCTTCAATAAATACACATCAAAATAATCAAATTTTTTTAGCACAATTAAGTTATATTTTTAAAAATAAACCTTGGGTTCAATCTTTAAAATTAATAGAAAATCCCTCAATTCCAAAAATAAAATTAAACGCTTTAACAGAATTTGGAAATATGAATATTGATATTTCAATACAAGAAGATAAAAATAATTGTTTAAAATATATTTCATTAATAAAAAGTTATTTAAAAGAATATAAAGTACTTCAACCAATAATTTTAGCATTAAAAACAATATTAAAAAATGCTAATTTAAACAATCCAGAAACAGGAGGTTTAAGTTCATATGGATTAATATTAATGGTAGTTTCATATATTCAAAGTAAAAGTGAGAATAATAATTATAATGAAAATGAAGAAGATATTATTGGAAAAATTTTTTATGGTTTTTTAGGATATTATGGAATTAATTTTGATTTTAATAATTATGTTATTTTAACTTATCCAATTAAAAATAATACTAATAATAATTTAATTGATAAAGATTCTTCTTTAAATTTTGGAAGTAATAGTCATGAATTAATAATTGTTGATCCTTTAAATAATCAAAATAATGTTGCTAAAAACACTTTTCAATTTATGAATTTAAAAATGGCTTTTATGATTGCTTTTATGGTTACTAAAGAAGATTGTGAATGTGGTTGTCATTTTGGTAAAGCTAATCATGAATATTCTATTTTTAATATTGAACATTGTATTCTTAAAAGAATGTTTAATAGTGTTAAAAGATTTAGTGATAGTAAGTAATGTTTTATTTTATATATTATTTTTATTTTATATGTTATTTTTTTATTTGGTTAATTTTTTTGTGTTTTTTTGATTGTTTTAAATTTTTATATAATCATTATTAGTTTTTTATTTTATAATGTTTTTTAAATTTAATTTATATCAATAATTTAATTATTTAAAAAAATTAAAAATTTTTAAGAATATTATTTACAAAAGCATTTCTTTTTGCTTCTTCTTTTTCTCCTTCTGATATTGTTCTATTTGAATCATTATCACTTTCATTATTTTTTTTTAATTTTTTATTAATATTTAATTTATTATTATTTTCTTTTTTTTTTATATCTTCAATACTCAAATTTTCATTTTCTTCTTCTTTTTCATAATCTTCAATATAATTATTTTCTTCATTTATATTTTCTTTAAAATCATTTATTTCATAATTTAAATTTTCTTTTGAAAATTTATCAATTATTTTTTCAATATTTTTATCATTATAATTAATTTTATTATTATTGACAATTTTTTTATAAATTTCATTTTTTTCTTTATTAATCTTAGCAATTTTTTCTTTCATATTTTCAATACTAATATTTTTTCCTTTTAAATCATCTTTTTCTTTCATTTCATTTTTATAATTATTTAAAATTTCTATCATTTTACTAATATTTTTTTTTGAATTTAAACATTTTTCAATTTGACTTTTATTAATTTTAATTTCTTTGTGATATTTTTTTTTTATTTCTAATCTTGTTCTTGGTTTTAATATAATTTCTAAAAAGGAAAAATCTAAACCAAAAATTTCAATTGCTTTATAAAATAATTTTGTCTCATTTTCACTCCATTTTTTTCTAGGTTGTATTTTTTTAAAAGATAAAGAAGTAACTTTTTTAATTTGATCTAATTGTTGAATTTGAATATTATTTTTATAATTTTCTTCATTATATTGTTTATTTAATAAACTTATATCTGGTTTTTCTATTGTCATTTTTCCATTTATTATTACAATTTTTGGTTTTAAACTTTTTAAATAATCTTCATTATTTATTGTATTTGAATTTGAAATTTGATTTTTAATTTCTTTTAATTCTTTATTAGTAATTTTTGAAGAATTTGATGAATTATTTTTTTTTGTTAAAATATTCATTTCTTCTTCTTCTTTTGATGGAAGTGAAGTAAGATTTTCAATATTATTTATATAATCGAATATTGTTTTTGGTTCTGTTATTTGATTTTGAATTTTTATTTGTTTTTTTTTTGGAGTTTTTTTGTCTTTTTTTTCTTCTTCTTCTTCATTTTTTTTCTTTCTTTTTTCTTTTTCTTCCTTTACTTTTTCTTTTATTGATCTTATTTTTTTTTCTTTTATTTTACTTTCTTTAATTTCTTTTTCTTTTACTTCTTTTTTATTTTTATCTTTTAAAAGATATTTTTCTCTTCTTTTATTTTTTTTGCTTCTTTTCCCCATTTAATATTAAAATAATATAAGACTCAATTATTAAAATAATAAATAAGAAAAAATTAAATAAAAAATATATTAAAAATAAAATAATGCAAGATTCAAGACTTACAAGAGAAAAATTCTCATTATTATATTATTTAATAAAACAAAATGCAAATATTCCATTTACACCAGAACAATTTATTGATAAATCAAAAGTATTTTCAGTTCCAATTTTTAATAGAATTCTTTGTGGATTAACAATAATAAAATTATCAATTACTTCTTTTTATTTTCTATTTTGGGAACTTTCATTTTTAAATATTCATATTTTTATTGAATTTTTTTTATTTTTATTATGTATAATTTTCATTTATATTAAAGAATTATCAAAATTTAAAATTTTCTTTTTTGTTAATATAATAGGAGAATATATTACATTAAGATTTTTTAGAATATTATATATAGGAATTTTTATAATAGAAGAAAATAATATTTATTATAATTATACTAATTTTACATTTCAAATAAACATAGGATTTATTTTTTTTATATTTTGTTCAATAATATTTTTTGAAAGTCATAATTTTACAAGTGGACTTCTTTATTTATATATATTAAATTTATTATGTTTCTTATATTTTTTTTCTTTAAAAAATTTTATGAATGTATATATTCCTTTAAATATTGTTATAGGAATTTTTGTTTTAATATCAGTAATAGGACATAAAATAGGAAAAAAATTAACAAAAAGTGAAACTTTTTTTAAATTTTATGAAAGAGTAATTGATATTATTTGTAAAGAAACTAAAATGCAAATTGCATATGATGGACAAATTATTTTTCCAAATAAAATTGAACCTTCAATGAGAAAAAGATCAGAGAGAAAAGATTCTTTAAAAGTATTTAATGATTTAATGGATGAAAGTCAAAGTGAATTTTCAAATGAAGATACTTTAAGTAATATTGAAGGTAAAAATTTTGATATGTTTGAAATTGGAGATTTTGAAGGATTTGAAGTTTGTTTACCTAAAGAAGAACATGTTATTTAAAATTTTTAAATTGTAATTTTTTTTATATTATTAAATTTATTTTATAAATTTTTTCCTATTTTTTTTATTTAATTCTTTATAATAAAAATTTATATAGAAAATAATAAATTTAAATTATTTTTATTATATTAAAAATGAAATTATGAAAAAATTTAGTTATAATATTATTTTTATAAATAAAAAAAATAAAAAAATTTTTCTACTCTCATTTCAATATCTAAATAATTAATTAAAAATAAAAAAATAAAAATAAAATTTAGATTAAGCAAAATAATAACAATTTAATATATACACAAATGCTAAAATCTAATTTTATACTAAACTTAAAAACTCCTAAAAAAAAAGAGAAAAGTTACCAAAAAAAACAAATAATAAAAAACACAAATAAAACAAAAAAAAACAAATCAAAGATTCAGATATTCAATAAAATTAGCAGTTTTTTTATCATTTTTCAAAAAACTTCTTAATTTCAAAATTAATTTTTCATCTAAATTATTTTTAGTAACAAAAGGTCTTTCTAACAATTTATATTTTTGATTCTTAATTAACTGATTAAAAGTAACTAAAATTCCCCAGGGAATAGGTTTAAAAATTAATCTTTCTAAAATACTAGTAATAATATGTTCTTCAATATTTGAATCTCCAATATCACAACAAATGAAAACAACTAAACAAGAAAAGAAAATAGTTTGATTTGAAGGATATCTTAATTCATTTAATATTGAATTTATTAAATGATCTCTATTATCAAAAACTAATTGTTTAATCATTTTAGTAAAAAATTCAAATATTTCTCCATTTTTAATTTTTTTTTCTTGTAATTGTTTTAATATTTTTTGTGCCCAATATATAACAATTGCATTAATAACATAAAAATTAAAATTTTTATTTTTAGTTTCATTTAATTTTTTAGATAATTCATTTATTACTTCTTCATTTTTACTTTCAATATATTGATCAATTAAAAGTTTATATCCATAATCTTGTAAAATTGAAGCAATATCAAAATGAATTGAAGCATTTTTTTTCTTTTCAGGATATGTAAAATCATCACTTAAAGGATCTGGTTTTTCTATATCACGAGGGCCACAACTTAAAATTAAATTTTTTAATTGAATAAAATTATTACCAGTTGGTAAAGAAACAATTATTATATAATAATAATTAGAAACAAATTCTGGAAAAGAATCACATAATAAATAAACAAATTTAAATAAATTATCTAAAAAGACTTTTGATGCAAAATTTGTTATTAATTCATTTGTAGAAAATTTTAAATAATTAAATAAATCAATAACTAAATATAAATATTTTTCATAAATATGAATATCTTTTGTTTTTGATTGAGGACCAGAGTCTAAAAAAGTTGATATGAAATATTTACAAGATATTAAATCTAACCAAGCAAGAGCAAATCCAGGATAATTTAAAGGAGATAATATTCTAAAAAATTCAGCTAAAATTATCATATATTGTATTTTTTTATAATCAGAATTAAATATCAAATCATTATTTTTATTTTTATCTAATAAGTAAATAAAATTAAAAAATAATTTATAATAAGGTCTTTGATTAAATGATAAATTTGATTTTACATAATCATGATATAATGTTTTGAAAATTCCTAATAAAATATTACTAAACATTTTAGATTTATTCATTGTTCTTTGTACTGCACTTAATAAAGCAAAAATACTTTTTGCACCATTTTCAGGATTATAATTATTTCTTGATAAATCATCTTCTGTTCCTCTTTTTATACATTGTTCTGTTATTATCATAATAAAAACATTCATTTGTTCTTCATTTTTAATAAATGGACTTTCTAAAAAATTTTTTAATTTATTTTGTAATTTTTCTAATTTAAATGATTGAAATGGATAAATTATTTCAACAATTTGATTAAATGCAAATGTACACATATTACTAAAAATTTTATAAGTTTTAACATCTTTAATATTACAAATTTTATAATCAATTATACTTTCTCTAACAATATTTAAATCTGAAGGTAGACTATTTTTTTTATCAAATAAAGTAAAATATTGTCTTGCTAATTTTTTATCTAACATAAAAGGAACAATTTTACTAAAATTATTTGAATTATAAATTCCAGCATTTTTTAATTCATTTAATAAATCAATACATAAATCTCTTGTAACAGGAGATTGTAAATAACTATATAAATGCATTTCATAATCAGAAATATTGATAACATTATTTTTAATAAATTTTAAATGTAATTCTAAATTAAATCTCATTGAAATATCATGACTTTTCATAAGTAAATTAGTAATTTCTCTTGAAATTTGTTTTTGTGAATTAACCCAACCTTTAATTAAAGCCATATATAAATTAAATAATTTATAATTTTTTTTTTCAAAAGCCAAAAAAGCAAATTTAAAACTAGTTTCAGCAAAACCTTTAATTAAATCAACATTATCAATTTTATTTTCAGAAATAGATTTTTCAATATATTGTAATTCTTTATTTCCTTCTTCAAAATTATTTTGTGAATGAGAAATATTTTGCATATTTAACATACAAACATTATAATTTTTCATAGTTTTATTAATATTATTAGGATCAACATTTTCTAAAACTTCTTTTAATAAACTTAAAATAATATTTAACCAAGTCATTTTAGGAGGTTCAATTTTTGTATATGATTCATATATTTTATCGAAATTTTCATAAATTTTAAATTGTTCTTGTGTTAATCCATTAATTTTAGGTTTTAAAATATCAGGAAGTAAATTTGCCTTAATTACATATTCACTTTCAATATCATATGGTATTTTTTTTCTTCTTCTATCAATTTCTTTTATTATTGATTCATCATTTTGAATTTTTTCAATTGCCTTTTGAATAACATAATTATGAATATAAGAACAACCAATATCTAATAAATCATTATTAGGTTGATTAGTTACAATTTCAATAATTTCAGGATCTAATTTTTTTTTTGATAAAGCATCTTTTAATTGTTGATTATAACCAATTCTTAAAGGTTCTTTACAAGTAATTAAAGCTAAACTTCCAGCAAGTGATTTTATACAATTTGTAGCTGCAATTTGAAATTTTTTTTCATCCATTTCAAACATTAAATCTTTAATTACTAATTCTTTTGTTGTTACTAAAGAAATATTAACTGCCCTTTCAACAACAGGTGATATTATTTCACTTATTGAAGAACTTAATGCTTGAGTTAATATTTTTACTAATTCTTGTTGATTTATTATTGATGGGACACCTCTCATTTTTATTAAGGAAAATATTTCATTTACATAATTATTTAATTGAGATATTTTATTGTATATGTCTTTTAAATTTATTGGCTCAATTTGAGTTTCTTGTTGAATTGGTTGTTGTTTTGAAAAATCATTTGAATAATTTGGAATTGTTAATTTTTCTAAATATTTACTTTGAGGTATGTCATTAAAATTTATATCTAATTTTTTAAATAAACTTTCAATTTCAAATTTTAAATTATGATATAAATTTGGTTTTAAAAATAATTCATTAAATAAAGATAAAATTGCTTGTAACCAAGGATTTTTTGGATGAAAAACTTTTGTTTTTAAACAATGTTCTAATATTTTTGAAACAAAAGGAATAATTGTTCTTAATTTTCCATTTTCATAAGCATCAAATATTATTTCTTTTAAATCTAAATCTCTTGCTAAAATTGGTTTATTTTTTGCTAAAGTCATTAAACCTAACCAACTACCTAAATTTTTTAAAGCAAGTTTTTCTTTTTGTTCTTTTTCAGTATTATCTCTTGAAAGTAATTGATGAATACAATGAATTGTATCTCTTATTAAATAATTATTTAATTCTTTATTATTAATATATGTTATTAATTCATTATATTTTTGATGATTATTATATTCTGATGATATTCTATTTACAATAAAAAAATTACTAAACCATCTTATTATATTATCATTTGATAAAAGTAATTTTAACTCATTTGCTTTTTCTGGAACATTATTTTTGGTCATTGAATTAAATATCAATTTCATTTTTGCAATTATATCTTCATTTGGTGTTTGTATTCTTTCATTTTCAGAAAACATTTCATTTAAATTATTTGATGATAAAGGTTGACTTGGACGACTTAATTTAGTTTGTTTTTGTCTATTATTAATTAAATTATTTGTATTATTTTGATTAAAAACTTCTGTATTTCCTTGAATATTTTGCATTAAATTAGTTGGACTTGATTGAACATTTTGTGTTATATTTTGATTATTTGATTGTACTTGAGTTAAATTTATTTGATTCATATTTTGCATCATTGGATTTTGAATATTTTGTATATTTGGAATATTATTAGAAAAAAAAAATTTTTGTACATCATTTTTATTTTGAATTGGTTGATTCATATTTACAATTTGATTTATAGGTGGATTTATATTTGAAAATTTTTCTCCTTTTCTGATTGGATTTTTAGGATCTTCATAATTTACATTATACATTTTATTTTTAACAGAATTATTCGAATTAGAATTATTAGAAATATTACTTTGATTATTATTATTAATTGGTATATTTTGATTATTAAACTCTAATTCATTTAAATTTGAATTATTATTATTAATATTATTATTATTACTACTATAATCACTATTACAATTACATTTTTCTAAAACTTGTTCATATAACAATTTCTTAGTTTTTAATTGAGGAGTATCAATAAGTGATTTAAGATAAGTTGGAAGTGAAGGTAATTTATCTAAAAATTGTTGTAATGCAGTAGTACCAAAAATAAACATTGGCCCATTTCCTTTTTTAATCCCTTCTAAAATATATTTTAAAGCAATAGTTTCAATAACACCATCAATTAATCTATGATTAATAATTTGACCAAATAAAGTAGAAATAGTATTTAATTGTTTTTCTGGATATTGATGATAAAATCTATATTCATCTAATAAACAATGAATCATACAAGCATAAATTTCTCTTTCTTTTTGATCAGTACTATCTTTATATTCTTTTAATTTTTCTATTGTTTCATATACTGTAGTATCACCTTTAAACATTGATTGAAATATTGAATTTGCTGTATCTTCTATTACTTTTGAATCCATTGGTTGTACTTGAAGTTCATCAAATATTTCAAATATACTTTTATAAACTATTTTTATTTCTTCTTCTGTATTTAAACTTATTTTTGGATTTTTACTATGTTTTGCATTTACTAAATTCTCAAATATTACTGCTAAACTTTCTAAACTTAATTGACTTTTTTCTAATACATTTTCTTTTGTTGCAGTTGTATTTGATTTACAATGAGCAATTAAATTATCTTTTATATATGTTAATAATGCTTCTACGAATTCATCTCCTACTTTTTCTATTCTATCTTTTAACCATTGTTCAATATGTAAAAAATCTCTTTTAACTGCTAAAATTGCTAAATTAACTGCAAATTTATAATCATTACAATTAACTAATAATAATAATGAATCTTTTAATTTTTGAGATATATCTAAAATTCTTGATAAATTCATTAAATCTGGACTTGAATTATACATATTTGAAATTGTTCTTATTACTAAATCTTTATTTGAATTCCAAACTTCTTCAATTACTGCAAAAGAATTCATATGATTTCCTAAAAAAGAAGTTAAGACTTCTTGTATTAATTCATCGTATAAAAAATCTTCTGCTTGTGGTTTTATTTGAATTAAAGATAATGCTATTAATTCAGGAATATTTTGAATTGGCCAATTAAACATATCTTTTACTTTTACGTAATAATTTCCATTTGATAATTTTAATAATACTTGAATTAAATTTATACAAGTCCATGGTTCAATTAAATAATTATTTGGACTTTTTGATATTGTTGGATTTAAATCAAAATTTTTTTGAACTCTCTTTCCATTATATTTTGTAAAGGAAAAAATTTCTGGATTTGAATAATTTACTAAAAATTGAAGAAATTCTATTTGATTTAATTCATTATCCCATTTATTGAATATGAAATTAAAGAAAATATCTAATTTATTATTATTTATTATATTTAATTTTTGTAATATTTGAAAAAAAAATTCAAATTTTTTCTTATCTTTAATAGAAAAACTAGGAACATCAAAATTATTAAAAATTTCAGTAATTTCCATATTATCAATAGAAGTTTTAAATATTTTATAAAAATTATCAATATTCCAATTTAAAACTTGTTTATCAGAATTCTCAACAATATTTTTTGCACTTTCATCATTTAAACTCATTAAAAATATTTTATTTAAATATCTAATTTCTTTATCTTCATTCATATTAGGATGTTTTAACATAAAAATAATAAAATTTGCAAGTCTCTTTTCATCTAATTGATAGCTTAATAATTCATTATTAGGACAATTAAACATATTATTAATCATAAAAGGACCTATGTCAGAAAATACTTTTTCAATTTCAATTGGTTCTTCAATTGTAACATCAAGTAATTTTTCTAAGTCTGAAAGTTGTTTTAATTTATCCCCATTTTGATAATTATTTGACTGAATAAAATTTAAAAAATTTATTTTTATTTTTCCTTCTTTAACTTCTTCAAAAGTGTCAGTTACTAATAATAAATTTTGAATTGTATTTAAACTTAATTGATCTGTTTTATTATCTTTTTCTATTTCTTTACATTTATTTAAAAGAATAGTTTTCGCATCATTAACATATTTTTCATTACCTGAATAAATAAAAGATATTAAAAGTTTAATTTGATTATCAAAAGTTAATTTAACAACTTTATTTAATCCATCAATTATTTCATTTACTAAATTAGTATTTTCTGTATTTCTTAATATTTCTGAAAAAATACTTATAAAATTTGGTTTACTTAACAAAGAAGAAAACTCATTTAAAAAATATAAAATTTTTGCATTTTTAGTATTTAATAAGTTTTTAGTATCTTTAAAATCAATTTCTTCAAATAAAAGTTTATATAATCCTTTATCAAAATCTACTCCAAATATTTCTGACATTTTATTTATTTCTGGTTGTATTAATTTTAAACCTTTTTTATTCTTTTCTTGACTTAATAGGTAATTTGCTCGAATCAAAGGCGCTTCACGAACATTCGCAAGACGCATTTGTTTTTTTAGTTTTTTTTTATATTTTTTTTAAGATTTAATTTTGGTTATATAGAGATTAAATTTTAAATTAATTTTTTTTTTAAAATTAATTTTATTTGATGTTTTCTTAATTTTTTTTTCCTTATTTTTTTTAAATAGTAAAATATTTAAAATAATAAATTATGTAAATTATGAATTATATGAATTAAAATAATTTATCAAATAATGTAAAATTTATTTTTTATAAATAATCAAAAATGAAATTATTTTTTACAATAATATTTTTTTTTTTAAATTAATAAAAAAATCTTCTCCAAAAATAAATAAAGCTTAAAAAAAAGGTAAAAAATAAAAAAAAAAAAACAAATTAAAAACTCCCTTTAATTAATATTATTCACTTTTGAAATTTTCAAAGGTGGTTTTCTATTACTAATTATTTGTCTATAACTATTTTTATTACTTTTATTATATAAATTATTCAAATAATATTCATTTAATTCAAAATTATACATTTTTTTATTAATAGTATCTGCTAATTTTGTACTCATCATTCCTTTTTCAATTTTAATTTTATGTAATTTAACAGTATTATTTATTAAAGGAGCAGTAGATATTTTTCCTCTTTCAAGTGAATTTGAATTTTCATTTCTTGAATTAAAAGAATTTAAATTATTTATATTACTTTTATTAATTATTTCATCAGTATTTAAAATTTTAGAATTTAAATTCTCTATTTTTTCCCAAAGAATATTTTCACCTAAATTAAAATTACTGTTTGGTCTTCTTAAAGGAATCATTGGAATTATTATATTACTTGAGGCTGAGTTAATTTTTAAATTTGATAAGAATTTTTTACTCATTAAATCTATTCTTTCTTTACTTAATTCTTCTGTATTATTTCTTCTTGATATTTTCTTTGATTCATTTGTTATTGATTGATTATCTAAATTAGAGTTTATGTTATT
>JAEEGK010007911.1_pt1 | contig 25241 bp, 25 predicted proteins | sample 8958771 | NCBI WGS metagenome assembly JAEEGK01 (sample SAMN16246547, study PRJNA631951) | gut metagenome | biome: gut microbiome; feature: rumen; material: SC-attached | host: Bos | place: Iran: Karaj | collected 2018-10
GGCTCACCTGCAAACTTCCGTGGGGGGGCTATCCGAAGAGCCTGCATAGTCTGAACATGAAGAATGGCAGATCTGACACGCCCCTGAGTTGAGCACGGAAGGCCTTGATCTTTGAGTTGAACGATTCTGCTGCCGCATTGGTGGAGTGTTCAAGGAAGTAGTTCAGCACCTCGTCTTCCCGAGACTTAACAGCATTACGCGCGGACTTAACCTCACGCAGCGTACAATGGTTGACGACCTTGTACCACTCCTGGAACTTTTCCTTCGCCGTTTCCTTGGTCAGGGTAGAGCTCCTGAAGATGGCCCTCAGTTTATTGACTACGTCATAGGCCTCCTTGAGCCTGGGATATAGTTCAAAGAGCAGATTCATGCGGGCTTTCATGTTCTCACTCCACTTATCGGGGGTCTGCGTAAGCGCGCACCGGCATCGGGTTAGCAGTTCAACGGTGGTGTCGCCATTGGGGAGCACGGGCGGCCTGAACTTCTCGTTCTTGCGCTTCGGTTTGCGGCCGCGACGCTTGCCCTTGGCCTTCTTGCGTTTGTTCTTCTGACGGTTCTTCCGGCGTCTCTTGGCGTTGCGCTCCAGTTTTTTCTTGTGCTCCAGCGCCAGCCTGCGGATCTCGGCCTGCGCATCACGCTTGAAGCGCAGGCGCAGTTCCTCAAGTGCATCCAGACAGCGCCGCATGATGTGAAAGCAGTCCAGCGTCAGGATGGCATTGGGGAAGGCCTGGTGGATGATGGCGGCCATGCTCTCGGAGAGGTCGGCCGTGATCTCCTTAACCTTCAGGCGGGCTTCTGCGGGTATCTGGAGCAGGATATTCAGGACGTCTTCCGCCTTGGTGCCGCGCACCGCGGCGATGAGCGTGCCCTGCTGGCAGTGGCCGTCCTTGTTGGTTAGGAAGGTGAACAGGTCATCTTGGAGTGACGTCTCGTCAATGCTCAGGTGCTCTCCCATATTGTCCGGGAGCAGCACCCAGTCCTGGGCATGTTCCAGTTGGTCCCATTCCCTGAAGCCGCTCAGCGACTCCTTGTAGCAGCGCTCAAGTGTATCTCCGTCAGTGAAGTAGAACTTACCAAGGGAGCGTGCTGTCACCGGGATTGCATCCAAGTTTTTTTTTCAAGAACTCGGCGAACTCGACGGAGTACCGGGTTCCAGCAGCGACAAGCGGATAGATGTTCAATATGACGCTCTTCCCTTCGGGGGTCAGCCACCGCCGACGGCGGATGTGCAGCTCCATCCGGCGGTCCCGCGATGGAAAGTCTGCAACGATGGTCGGTTCCGTGAACCCGTTGGGGCGGAGAGCCTGCTGCTCCTCCGTACGGTTGTCCCGTTCGTCAAGATGTACCTTCAGCACTCTCTTGTAAACGATGGCCTGCTTCTGCTCACGAGAACTCAGAGACATCTCGTCTGCCCACACCACCTCGAAGAAGTCCAGCATACCTTCCGGAAGGAAGAAGCTAGTGAGGTACTCATATACGTTGATTGCTTTCTTGTCTTCCATGACTACAAAGGTACATCCTTCCTCCGAATCTACCTCTATAGTCAAACATTTACATCATATCAGACACGGAAATTTGCAAGTGTCCCATTTTTGGATTATCTTTGTGTTACGATTGTACGATATGAAAAAGTTTTTGAATATTGTTTGCGCGGCGCTGCTGGCGGCAGGGCTGTGTGGGTGTGAGAAGTTGAGTGGTGAGAAAGACCAGCTGCTCCGGCTGGATTTTCCGGAGGAGATCACTCATTATGACGCAGATAGCGAGACTTCGACTTATACGCTCAATACGAATGCACTGGCGGTTTCTTTTGATATTCTTTCCGGTGCCGGAGGATATACCGCTACGGTTAGTACTTGGGATTTCATGCCAGACAGAGGTGTCTCCCTGCCGTGTGGGGTCGCCAGTATTGAGGGGAATATCGTAACGGTAGAGCTGCTGGAAAGCGAGGCGGAAGTGATTGTCTCGGACCGCTCCGGAGCGCAGGCGAAGGTATTTGTCCGAAGCAGCAACAGCGCTTTGCAGTATTTCAAGTGGGACAAATACATCCCTTACGGGGGCCGCGACAGAAGCAGGATCGAGTTCGGGGCTGGCGCTCCTTACGAGATTGTGGGGTGTTCGGGCCGGTCTGCGGAAGATGCTTCGCTGGAGGGCTCGACACTGGAAACCGGCATGCTGATGCCCGGTGCGCATTGGTATCTGATCCGGGATTGCCGTGGCACGACCCGCAAGTTCAATGTCCATGTGAGGAATGGATACGACATTGAGAGCGAGAATCTTACCGTGCAAGCGAGAGCCGGAGAGAGGATGTCCTTCCCGTTCCTGTACGGTAAAGGCTGGAAGGTTGTCGAGGGTGAAACCGGTCCGGAGACATTTGTCCATAGCGCCAAGAAAGACCCCGAGAATTATCCCCACGATACCTTCTTTGTGATGACGGGAAGTGAAACGGTGTCCTACACCTTTGAGGATGCTGAGGGGCACAGGGCTGTGCTGACGATAGAGATTGAGTAGATCCTTCGCTTCGCTCAGGATGACATAGGCCCGATACGGGCATTGAAAAGAACTGCCGCTTTCTCGGAAGGAGTGTGGCGGCAGTTGATGTGTCTGTTTGTTTCCATCAAGTGATGGAACGATGGAAGTGAGGGAATGATGGAAAAGCTACGATTTCTTGAGGTCAATGAGGTCAAAGAACATGAATCTGGTCTTCAGGGGTAAGGGAAGATCCAGGTTCTCAGCCTCCTGCTCTTCTGAGGAATAGAGGTATCTGAAATCGTTTTTCTCGTAATAGTGCAGAGGCTTTTCCTCATTCTTGGCATCGACAGCCAGAAATCGGCAATCTGCAAGATTGTCAGGGTCCGTAGAGAATTGCTTGATGGCTGAAAGCATTTCAGAACCTATGCCCTTGTCTGCGAATTCTTCATTCACGGCAAGCCTGCCTATCAGAATGGCCGGGTAACGGCGCTTCTGTTTTGGATGTGCGATGCGGGAGTTGATTTTCTTTTTACGTGCGTTGGGAAGGTGATCTACGTGTACGCTGTCGCTTGAGAGTGTGAAGGCACAGACGATTGTCGCAGGGTCGGCATCAAGGACGAAACAATAAGACTTCCCGAGCAAGGCTTCGTGATTGGGAACGGCATCTTGTGCAAAGAACTCATCAAGGTCAGTGTCTCCGCAATGAAAAGGCTTGCACGAGGAGAGAAGCTCCCGTGAAAGGACTTTGACGGTGCATGAGTCCAGGAGAAAAGCCATGCTATCTGAGCTTGGCTTTCTCAAGTATCCTTCTCGCTTCCTGCCGGGAGATACCGCAATCCTTGGTGTGAGGATTCTTTTCAGCAGCATCAGCCATCTTGACGAAGCGCTCTGCCGCTTCACCGGTAAGAATCGGGATTGGTCTGATAGGTGTTGCCATAATTTTGTCCTCCTTTTAAGTTTGAGCATCCATTTCGCGAATGCTCTGCAAAAGTAATGAATTTTTCTCATACCCCTACAATTTTTATGCAAATTGGTTGATATACTGGATTATTCCTCTGACGTGAAGATCAATGATGGCCTGGCGGCCGGTGGAGGATTCGAGGAAGGCGAGGTCAGCGGGGTTGTCGTGGAAGAGGTTTTCACTGAGGGCGCTGGCGCAGAGGGTGTTTTTGAGGATGGCGAAGTCGGCTTCCTGGTCGGGGTCACCGTCGGAGTAGTCTTTGCGGATCTTGTGGCCGGGAAGGTATAGTTCTGCAGCGGCGTAGAGGCAGTCTGCAAGTCGGTCACCGGCGGTCTGACCGCGGGAGGTGTAGCAGCACCAGCCTCGGGCGGTCATCCAGTCGCGACCGTTCCCGGCAGCATTGGTATGGATGGAGACGAGGCAGACATTGCGTTTGCCCAGTTGGCAGCACCAGGCGTTGGCGCGGTCGGCGCGGGTGCGGAGGGAGACGTCGTGGGTTTCCGGGACAAGGAGGGTGGCATCGTAGCCGGCGGAATTGAGCTGGCGGACGATGGCGGAGGCGATGTCGCGGGTGTAGCTCCATTCGTGGTAGCGGCTGTCCGGGGAGCATTTGCCGGGGGTGTTGGAGCCGTGACCGTTGTCGATTAAAATTTTCATATACTGGTGGTTAAGATTCTTCACTTCGTTCAGAATGACAGCCAAGGTCGTTCAGAATGACAGGGTCATTTCATTTTCTCATAGTAGCCTTGTTTGATGCGGTTGAGGAGGCCGGACTTGCGCCAGGAGCCGATGTAGCGCTCGGCAGTGGGTTGCGGAATGCCGAGACGGGCGGCAATCTGGAGGAAGGTCTGGGTGGAGAAGGTGTCCGGGAGGGATGAGAGGAACTGCTGCTGGCGGTCAGAGCGTTCGGCGGCGGGTTTGCCGAGGTCGGCGCCGAGATTTGCCGTGGAGAGCAAGCGGCGCACCAAGCGCGGGCTCCAGTACGAGAAGGCGGTTTTCCCCAAGCAGTCTTATGGGCTGGGTGTTGTCCAGCCGGAGGGCGTTGGGAAGCTGGTTTTCACCTTCGATAAGATTGCCCTGACGCGGGGGCAGGTGTTCCGGGTGTACTTCTATGAGAAAGGAGGAGCCAGGAACTTTGTACTGACGCTCTCGGCCGGGGACGTGAATGGGGCGAGGAGGTTGAATTGACGTTTTATGAAGTCATCCAGATTGGCGTAGAAACGTTTTTATCATTGCTGATTGAGCAACTGAATAGCTCGGTTAGCATCTTTCTTTGATATACCGCAGTGGGGATTTACGGTGATCCAAAAATCTTCTTGACCACTGGCAGCTTCAATAGTGGAGAAGTCATCAATAATGACAAAGTGTAGAATAAGGAAATTTTACGTAATTCGTAATTTAATTTTATGTTTTTCGTAAAATTGGCATTATCTTTGTCTGTCGATATGGCAAAACAAATAAGACAACGATATGAAGAATTCCACGCAAAAGAGCATCAAGCGGCTCTCCCTCGCCATTCTCATCATAGGTGGCATTACGCTTATTTACACGTATGTACAGATGGTTTCACAGTTGTTGCTGAATAACTTTATTACACCCATCGTCTGGAATCCGGACATCAAAGGCTGGCAAATCTTCATTCTTGCTTCCCGGTTTGTTGGCATCACACTTCTTTTCGCCCTGTGCTGCATTTTCCTGTATCGCACCAACAAGGGACTTGAAGAAGGTGAGATCTTCCCGAAATCCAACATTCCAATCATCCGTTGGACTGCACTGGTTGCCGCGCTCCTGGCCTTTGTCCACTGCAATTACGATGCTGTAGTGAAGGGCGAATCGGTGCTGATGCTCGATTCCAACGTCATCCTGATTCCTCTCATTTTCCTCCTCTTCGCTGGACTCTATAAAATGGCATATCTGGCCGCAAAAGACAGCAAACTCGCGATATGATTACCGTCAACCTCGACAAGATGCTCTGGGAGCGCCACATGAAACTCTCGGAACTGTCCGAAAAGATCGGCATCTCGATGACCAACCTTTCCCTGCTCAAGACGGGGAAAGGCCGGGCCATTCGTTTCACGACCCTTAATAAACTCTGTAAGGTGCTCGACTGCCTGCCGGGCGACATCCTGGACTACCAGCCAGATCCGGAAGGCGTTGAAATAGAGAACGACATCTATTCTGAATAATACGGTTCTCTCGGCATACAATTTGTCCATACCGTTGAGCCCTTCATATTTAGACTCTTACATGAAGAAGACACTTGTTTCTCTCATCTTTTTCACGCTTGCCGTGATTTCCCGCGCCCAGGTGGGCAGCGAGGCCTCCCGTGAATACCAATATGTAAACGTGAGGGTCAAAGCGATGGTACTTGATGCCAAGACGTCGCAGCCGATTCCGTATGCAACGGTGTATCTGATTCCGCAGGGAGATACCACCATTACGAATTTTGCCTTGTCGGGCGAAAACGGTCAGGTGGTCCTGGAGAAAGTGACCACGGGAAGGTATCAACTGAGCGCCGAACTGCTGGGGTACAATACTTTCACCAAAGTGTATGACATCTATCAGGCACCGGGATGGGATTTGGATCTAGGGACCATCGGCATGGAGGAAAGCACGGAGAGTATTGATGCGGCCACCATCACGGCCGCCGGCAATCCCATCACCATCCAGAAGGATACGGTCATTTACAATGCTTCTTCCTTCCGCGTTGGTGAGAATGCCATGTTGGAGGACTTGCTGAAGAAGATGCCGGGCATCCAGGTGAGCGAGGACGGTACGGCGACGGTGAACGGTGAGAAGGTGGACAGGATTACCGTGGGTGGCAAGACTTTCTTCTTCGGAGATCCATCGATGGCGCTTAAGAACCTGCCGGCTAAGATTGTAAGCCGGATTAAGGTTTCCCGACAAGAGAGCAAATCCGCACAAATGGGAGGCATCTCTACGGAAGTGAAGAAGGAAACGGTAATGGATGTCGAACTGAAAGAGGAATATCAGGAGGGATGGTTCGGCGATGCACGGCTGGGCCTCGGAGCTACGCTGAACGGCAAAAATGATAATCCGCTTACGCAGGACACCAAGTTCCTTTATGACGGCAGCGCAATGGCCACCATCTACGGGAAAAAAGATCAGGCGGTGTTCATTGGAAATGCTTATAATGTGCAGGATGCGGGGGCCAGTACAGGTTCGTCAGGCTTTTCGGATTTGGATGACGATGATTACGCCTCCCTCGGCGGACTGACTACGGCCATCAAGGGTGGGGCCAACTACAACACCAGCCGAATCAAGAATTTCGAAACCACCGTTTCTGCTACATATCGGCACGTCACGAAAGATGACAGGCAACGTTCTTCTCGCACCTCATTTGTTTCCGGAGGAGATGACCTTTTGACGGAAGGAGGAAAGGATGCGCTGGGGCAAGAGGACCAGCTGATGGTGGACGTGGAACTCTCCAAGCGGCAGGGAAAACTTCTGGTAGACTTTTCACCGCGGTTCTATATGAGACAGAGCAGTGTAAATTCCTCCAACTTCTCGGATACGTACTACGCAGGGGCCGCAACGCCTTTCAATTCGTCTTTCGGATCTTCTCTTTCTGATAGCAAGCAGCTATATACAAGCGGGGCGCTTAGCCTCACTCAAACGAATCTAGGCAAGGCCGGAAGGCGGCTTGGTCTCAGGATGAATTACAGCGCTGGCGGAGCCGATGGAAACAGGCTTGAGAACTCTTTTCAAACACTCTCTTATGACATGCTTGGAAGGGCGCTGAATCTGGACGGGAGACTCTTCTATTACGAACCACTTGGCGCTCGTTGGGGGCTCCAGGCGCAGGTTGCGAGTGTTTTGAACACACAAATACGCAATCGGGACGCCAAGAACGCCGACGGCAGCTCGAACGCTTATTACACCAGCCGGACAGACAGAAGATTTCTCCAGGAAGGGACGGGACTTCTTATGCAATACAGCAACGACACCAGCACGGTGAGGTTTGGCATTTCGGCTTCGGCCTATAATGACCGGATGGATGCCACATTGCTGGGAATCAATACGGTTTCAGGCAAGGGTGACTGGCATCTATATGTCACGCCCGTCGTGATATACACCTACTCTAAGGACGGGCGCGAGCTTACCTTGCAGTACACCAGCGTTGCCAACCCTGCTTCCGGAAGAATGATGATACCTGTACCTGACATTTCAAATCCGGTGCAGATTACGGCCGGCAATACTTATCTCAAATCCGGTATTGAGCATAGTCTGATGGCTTACTACAACATGGTGAATTATACTACCTATACCTTCCTGACGCTGTACGCCTTTGCCAACTTGGACAGCAATGGAACTGTATATGCAAGTTGGTTCGATCCCGCCGGAGTCCGCTATGCCGTTCCCGTGAATGCCAAGAAACCGGGAGCCAATGTATCAGCGATGGCCATGCTAAACCAGCCTTTCGGCGCCCAGAAGAATTTCACGCTGACTGTCTCCGCCCAGGCAGGTTTGGACAACCGCTATTCCTATCAGGCAACATCTCTGCAGCCAGGACTGAATCTGACAAGCTTTGATTATAATAGCTTTATGGAGGGGTTCTGGGGAAATGAATCCGGCGACCGGTTCTACAGCGGAGCGAGCGGCTTTGCAGAAAGCCGGACGACCTCGTACAACTGGGGATTGGGCCTGAACCTCAAATACAACAAGGATTTCTTTACCGGAGCGGTGTCTGCCAGTGCAATGAACAACCGGGCCTCCTATTCCTTGAATTCCGCTGCCAATATGAACGTGTGGACTTTTAACTTCGGCGGGGACCTTCTCTTTACACTCGGAAAAGGCTGGGAAATCGGGACAGATGCCAGCTATGTCTTGTTCCGGGGATATGCACCTGGATTCGGGCAGCCGGAACTCCGCTGGAACATGTCTGTGAGCAAGACCTTGGGAGCATTCACACTGGGGCTGAAATGTCGGGATATCCTAAACCAGGAGCGGAATCTGACGCGCGTCGTATCTTCTGAGTATGTGGAAGATTCCTATCGGAATGTGATGGGAAGGACGCTTCTTTTCAGTGTCTCTTTCAACTTCGGCAAGCTCAACTCCAACAAGACATCGGCCGTCTCCAGTTCTATCAAGAGACTGGAGTATTAAAGAAAAAATCGGAATTTAACCGCCTGAGTATGAAACGATACGAAATCACCCTTATATGCCTTCTCCTATGCTTGTGTATGAATGCACAGGAGTTTGAGCCCAAAGAGTATAATGGGATGCTTTATCAGGAGTTGGCAAGCCATGTCATAGATAAAGAAGACGCAGCCCTGGTCATCTATCTTCATGGCAGGCATGCCAGCGGGAACGATAACCGGAAACAACTTTCTCAAGCAGGCGTTCAGGCCATTGCCCGCTATCTTAAAAAGAATCACGTTTCTGCCTATTTTCTCGTTCCTCAATGTCCGGAAGACCGAGAGTGGGATGGACGTGACGGCAAAGCCGGATATACGGACAGTGTGGAGGACCTTATCACCCTGTATATGAAAACAAAGTACATCGATGTGTCCCGAATCTATATCTGCGGTGCATCAATGGGAGCCTGCGGCGTTTGGAAACTCCTGAAAGATAATCCCAAACTGTTCACAGCGGCAATCATTGCTTCCGGTCAGGCGCAGCGTGCCTATCCTTCAGACTTCACCGGGATTCCGCTATATGTCACCGTGGGCTCGGAGGAGAGGAGTTATGAGGCCCTGAAGTGGTTTTCGTCAGAAATTGAAAAGGCCGGAGGGATGGTTCAATTTGATGTTCTTCTCGGGCAGCGTCATCGCGATGCGTGTGATAATGCATTTACTTCAAAGCGCCTCAAATGGCTTTTCTCGCAGGAAAAAGGCCTCAAGTAAATTCCAATTTCAAATAGTATCATGGACAGAACCAAACATCTTCTCTTTTAGGCCTTTGCCTTGTCATCAGTGCGTGTGGAAATGACATTCAGCACCACATGCGCTCCAACCGGGAAGAAGAAGCCCTCAAGGCCCTTCAAAAGTTCGTCCAAAGCTGCCGCGACGCCATAATGCATTATATATCATGAAACTTGACAAAGAACAAAAAAAGACACTCAAAGGTTTGACTGTAGCCTGGCTGGGGATGGTTGCTGGAACACTCATCTACTATGCTTGTTCCGGCAAATTATTGGAAGATTGGGCCGATGCGCTAATCATATCGGCCATCCATCTTCTTATCGTTGTCGTTTTAGGCTCTCTCCTTATCGTCGGCTCCAGGATTCCCAAGAATTAATCCTTGCCGCGTCGCCACGTAGAACGCACAGGATGGCGCTTTTTTGGCAACGCGGCAAAACCAGCAACGTATTATCTATGTAATACGCCTGTAACAATCTATCTGTATCATTGCGGAGTCAAATGATTCCGATATGAATACAGAGAAAGCCAAAAGAATCCAGAAAAACGGAATTTATTTCCCATGTCGCAGGTCAGAGTCCTTTCCGTCTCAGGTCTGTGTTTTTGGGCCGAACTGCGACGGAAATCGTTGACTCAGAGCGTATAGCGTCGCAGGTCAGGTTTTTTTTGCAGACCTGCGACGATTTTGCGACCGACCGAGAAATTCCTGCTGATCCTCGCAGCAATGGTCTGTGGAATCGCATGGGGTGGATTAGTGTGGTGGCCGTTGTGATTACATGTTGAGCAGGACGCTGATGTCGTAGCCGCCGTCGCCATCCATGGTGAGGAGGGTGACTTTGCCGGCGTTTGCACCTGTGACGGGTACCCAGAAGGTCAGTTTGCCGCCGTCAGATGTGGTGCCGATGTATTTCTCTGCCATGCAGGCGGCCTCGAAATGTACGGGTTCCATTGAGGTGACTCTGGACTGATAATCAGGGAGGCCGCTCCAGTCGAGGGCGATGTATTCAGCCTCGTCTCTGGAAAGGTCGCATACCCAGAAGCCCTGGGCATCGGCGTCGTTGCAGGCGATTCCGTCAATGTACCAACCCTTTGCTGCAGGATAATGTGCCGGAAGGTTGCGTACGCTCATTTCCGCCTTTTCTGGATCGAATGTATAGAGCTTGACAGGATTGCCGTCCTGTATATAGGTGAAGGTCGCTGCGTTTGTCGCGGCACCCACCATGATCTGGTCGGAGTCATAGTGCACCTCTGCGTTTTCCCTTTCTGCTATGAGTGAGCCCACCGTGGCAGTACCCTCGGAGATAACGACATTGTAGAAGCCCATTTTGTTGGGCTCATCCATTCCGTTGGGGTGGTGGTAGTTGCGCACTGCGTAAAGCTTGCCGGCGACGGATACAAGACTCCAGCGGGCAGTCTCGGCAACGAGGCCTTCAGGGATGGTGAGGTCGACAAGTCTGGATGATGAGGGGAAGTATACTTTGGGTTTGTAGTACTGGCCGTCCTCGCAGATGACGCCGATGACACCGTTCTGGCCGGGAAGGATGTGATTGACCTTCTCGGAAGCGGGGATCACTTCGCTGAAGTTGAGCGAAGAACCTCCGTCGGAGATGCATATTACGCGGCCGTTCTTGCCGCCCCACTGGTCATGGAAACCACCTTCGCGGACATAAATCTTGTTGCCGATGGCAAAGAACCAGTCATTGAGCATACTCGGAGGGTTGTAGCCGTCAGGCATTCCGTAGGGAGCTCCGTCGGAATTCTCCCAAGCGTACATGGCTCCGTTGCTCTTGCGGATCAGATATTGAGCTCCGTGGCTGTCGTGGTGGGCCTCGTTGAACTGGTCCCTGATCTGAGTGAGATACTTCTTTACTGCGCCTTCTTCAATCTCGGCGTAGCCGGGGATGTAGTAGAAGCAATTGGCAAGCCACAGCCAGTCGTCGCCTACGGCGAAGATGAAGTTGGGCTGGATGCGGAGGTGAGCCTGCACCTGCCTGACCACCTTCTGGACTTCTTCTCCTTCGCCCTCTTCAACCTCTATGTCGAAGGTGTATGTGACTTCGATGAATTTGCCGTCTGATGATACTTTGTAAAGAGCGTCGGCCGCGGAGCCGTCAGCTTTGGTGAAGGCTTTGGTCTCCGTCTTGTGGGCGACTGCCAGCGCCTTGGCGCCGGAAATGGATGCACTCTTTAATCTGGCACTCTGTACCTTTATCTGGCTGCCGCTTCTGTCACCGGAGCAGGAAAACAGGAACACAAGGCTCAGAATTAATGTGGAGAGAACTAGAATCTTTTTCATGGCACACTTAGTTTAAGAGTATATAACGCTACGATATGCAAAAATATGCAAAAATATACAAAAGTGTACACCTCTCAGCTCAAATCTTCAATTTTGAATCCTTCCCAATGCGAGATTAGGTTCTTGAGTTGAAGATGGATCTTCTCTCCTGAAACAGATAATATCTGGACAACTAAAAAGGACGTCTCCCTATACGCTCTGAGTCAACGATTTCCGTCGCAGTTCGGCCAAAAAACACAGACCTGCGACGGAAAGGAATCTGACCTGCAACATGGGAAATAAATTAAGAGATATCTCAATCCTGCCCGGCAGAAAGGTATTCGGAGGGCGTCTTGCCGGTGTATTGCCGGAAGCTGCGGAGGAAGGAAGAATAGGAGGAAAAACCGGATATGTCGGCCACGTGAACGACGGACAGGGAGGGATTCTCCGTGAGAAGGCCCAGCGCATAGTGAATCCGGTATCCGTTCACCAGGTCGTTGAAGGAGGCCCCTGTCTCTTTGTTGATACAGGCAGACACATAGGTGGTGTTTGAACCGAGTTCTTTGGCGAGGTCTGCGACCTGAAGACCGTGTACCTTATATAATTGCTTTTCCTCCAGGATTGTCCGGATGCGCTGCATCAATTGTTCCGAGGGGGAGGACTGCGCCGTCGCTTTTTTCCTGCGCCTGGAAAGGAATAATGCCGCTCCGGCGGCCGCAAGAAGCCCTGCCGCTATAAGCGCCGGGACAAGCGCACGGCTAAGACCGGCGGATGCGGCCGGCCCGAGCGGGCGGAATAGGAAGGCCGTGCTCACCGGCCGAAAATTGTCTGTCAGGAAGCCTCCAAGGGCGACAATGCTTCCGTCCGGGCAGATGGCGAAACCCATTTCCTTGGGAAAGCCGATGTCGGGATTTTCGGCATAATAAGTGGTTACCCGGGCCCTCCCCTCCTTCAGGGCGGGTGCGTAATCCAGTTTCACAAGATAAAACCGTTTGCCGGTGTCAATGCCGGGAAGCCAGGCGCATTCCCGCCGGGTGTCCAAAAGGAGGGGCATCGCATATTCGATGTCGCAGGCCGATATGCCGGTCCGGGGAATAGGGACGTCGGTGGGAAGGAGGGAGAACGTCTTTCCCTTAACCAACAGGATTCCGGCGCTTCCGTCCGTCCGGCTGATGGCCGGCACAAGCCAGGTTTCCGGGGCAATCTGAGCGGGCGGCGAGACGCTGACGTAAAAGTTGGAAGGGATCCATTCTGCCAGCAGGGGAACGGAGAAGGGCTCTCCTTCAAGTTGGTCGACCCATCCTCGGGCAGCGTCGCCGTAGCTGTCCATTCCTCCAAAGATGAGTGCGTTGCCGTCTTTCAGGGGCAGGATATAGGGACTGCGCCGGGCCTCCGCGGTGTTTTTGATGCCTTTGAAGCCTTCTTTCGGGGTGTAGAGTTCAATTCCGTCTTCCTTATACCAGTTGCCGGAAACGATGATGCGGCCGCCCGGGAGCGCGGCCGCGGAGGCATAGGCCCGGGGCCGGTCCATAATTGTCAGAGGAGAAAAGCTGTGGGTGGCGGGGTCGAAAAGTTCCACTCCGAAAGTCTGGCCGATGCCAAACGGCTTCTCGCTGCCACCGCCGAGCATCCACTTCCCGTCCGGCAGCTCGGTCAGGAAGCCCCCGTCGTGGGGATAGGTCATATCCAGCGTCTGCCACTTGCCGCCGCTGAAACACTCGGCCGTTGCGACCGGGATAAAGCCGCCGGTGTGTCCTCCGAATGCAAAAATGCTCTCCCCGGAACTGGTGACGACCGGGGCGCAGCGGGGAGTTGGCATATCGGGCAGCTTCCCGTATTCCATCCGTATGAGGGGGATGGCTTGAAGAAGGCTCAAAAGGAGGAGGACAGTTTTCATATCCAAAGATAAGCAGTTTTATGATTTGAGTGTACTGTGAAGGGCTGGAAATGTGATTTATTTTGAATATGGAAAGGTTTGTTTGTTTTGGAAGGTGCCGTTCGGTGAATATGGAACCCCCTGCCGGAAGAAATGCGATATATTTGTCAAAACCGATAAATCCTTGTGACTATGAATAAATTTTTTGCAGCGAATCTTTCTTTCACCCTGCTGTGCCTGGCGGCGCTGCTCGCCTCCTGCGAAAAAGGATCGACGGGCTCCGGCTCTGGCTCCGGTTCGGAAACTCCTCCCGAAGGCGGCTCGGCCCAACTCGTCCTGAGCGATCCTTCCGACAAAACCCTTTCGGCCGAAGGACATACGTTCAGCATCACGTTCAGGACCAATCAGGATTGGACTGCCTCGTCATCGGAAGACTGGTGGTGTTATGTGTCTCCGGCTTCCGGCAAGGCCTCGGATTCCGCTATTTCCATTAACTGCGAGGTAGACGAAAACTCGTCGCAGAGTGAGCGCTCGTCCGTCATTACCATTCAGGCGGGCAGCCTGAAGAAAAGCTTCACGGTGAAGCAGCAGGGGAGCGCCCCCCCGGCCCAGGATTACTTTACCCTGAAAACCCTGTCGGGGAAAGAGACAGACCTGGTGCTGATGTCGCGGGAAGGCGGGCAGCAGTCCCTGATGGTTAATACTTCCCTTAAGTCCGGCGAATGGAACCTGGAAGTGGAAGAAGCGGATTGGTGCAAGGTGTATTGGGACGGAAGCCTTATCCGGATAGAGGCAGAACCGTATGGCAAAGAGTATGAGTATTTATACCCGCGCACCTGCAAGGCCACCATCAAGTCGTCCAAACTCCCGGACGTCAGCTTTACCCTGGCCCAGGAAAGTGACCAGATGCTGCGTACGCTCTACTACAAGAATTCCTATACCCTCTCTCCGTCCGGAGCGCCGCTGGATGTTTTCATCTATACCAACTACTATCAGTGGAAAGTGAGGAACAACAGCGACTGGTTCACCGTAGAGCAGCCGGACCGTATGACTCTGAGGGTGCGTGCAACGCCCAGGCAGGAGGGAGACACCCAGGTCCGCACGGGCAGCGTCACCCTTTACAGCGCAGCCTGGTCGGAAGAAGATCTGGAAACCATTTACTGGAACAAGACCGTCAAGATAAACTTCAGCGACGGAGACCCGGACCTTTCCGGAGAAGACTACAATTATGGTGACAATAAAAACTGGGATTAAACGCGTATGAAACAGTATATTATCGGAAGTATTATCCTTCTTTGCGCCCTGGCCTGCACCAGGGAAAGCCTGCAGCCCGAGTCTGTTCCTCAGGAGAATGGACTGGTAGCCACCATCGTTTCTTCCCAGGCCGAAACCAAGGCGATTCTCCTGGATAATCCGGGAGTCCGGATGGAGTCTTTCTGGCAGGCCGATGATCATATCGGCGTAGCCGGCCCCGACGGCCAGGTCCTGGATTTTTCGGTAAGGGCGTCTGATATCCATAAAGATGGAAAAACCGCCGTCTTCCGCAGCGACGCAGCTGTCCCTTCCGGAGACCTCATCGCTTTTTCTCCCTGGCAGCAGAATGCCGTCGTGAGCGGCGGCAAGGTGACGATGACACTCCCTGCCACCCAGAAGTATACCAAGGGTAATGGTGTTCCCCAGCCGGACCCTGCCGCCAACCTGATGGTGGGCAGCGGCAGCGCTACCGGCGGGGTATCGTTCCGCAATACCCTGTCCATCCTGAAGATCGGCCAGACGTTTGAGAAGGACGTCGTCCTGAAGAAAGTGGAGTTCCGGGACAAGAGCGGAGCCGCCGTTGCCGGAACGGTAACCGTCAGCTCCGGGGCCTCTCCCGTTGCCGTGGTCAGCGGCAGCGAGAAAGTGATTACGCTGAACTGCGGGGAAGACGGACTGGAGGTGAAGGCGGGTGAAACTGCGCGCTTCTTTATCATCATTCCGGCCCGAACGTATTCCCAGGGCATAGAAATCACCTTCGTTACCGAGAGCGGGGAAAGCATTGTGCGCACAAGCGGAACCCAGGGCGGCGTCACTTTCGAGCGAAGCGTCATTTACCCTGTGGGAGACATTCCCAACCGGGATTACGAACTTCCTTCGGCCGCCGTTCTCCAGGAAGGAGCGCGGCAGATGACCCCGGAAATCCTTCGCAAGGTGAAGATTCTGACGGTCGAACAGGTTCAGGTAACGTCGGACGACGGTACGGAACGGGCAATGATAAACGGCGTTCCCATTTACCTGCCCCAGATTGAGATGCTGGTTCCCAGAGAAATGGGCCTCCAAACAGGAAACTGGCTGGTCTTCGACGCCACCGACGACCTTCCTTCCGGAGGAATCCTGAAGGTGAAGGAGATAAAAGATCCCTTCGGGGACGAAAACCACGCCTATGTGAAGGCTGTCCCCACCATCAACCCCTTTGCCGCATACAAGGAACTGAAAGTGGGCGGTCAGCTGTACGGAGAAGACGGAAAGGAGCAGCCCGAGAATGGTCTGGACATCGACCTCTCCAAATATCTGAGCGAGGTCAGGGATGCACAAGGGACCCCCATCCCCTTCACCCGCAATGCCCGGGGAGAGATTGTCTTTGACGGGGAAACGATGGAGGATGTGGTGACCAAGGCCGGTGCGTCGATGAGTAAGTCCCTCAGCTCGCCGCCGCTGACCATCTCCCACTCGGGAGACAACTGCTCGGCCTCCTTCAGTGCGAGTATGTCGGTGAGTATGCGCGCCGCGATGCGCGTAGAGGACGGTGAACTCTGGTATATGGGCTTCTCCTTCAATCCTTCGCTCAACCTGTCGGCCGAATTCTCCATCAAGGCCGAAGGGTCCATCGGCAAGGACATCCATCTTATCACGCTGGTATTTGTTCCCGGCGTGCCCATCGCCCCGGGCGTCATCCTCACCCCCGAGCTGGATATCAGTGCCGGCGTAAGCGTGGGCGGTTCCATCGAGCTCAAGACCACGATGAGTCAGTCTTTCGATCTGGGCACCTTCGGCTTCACATACAACGACCAGGGTTTCTCCTTCCGCCACAATGAAGCCGAGCCCAAGAAAGACAACGGTTTCCACCCCGAACTGGGTGCATCCCTGACGGGAGACCTCTGGGCGGGGGCTTCCATTACGGCCACCCCCACCATTTCCCTCTATGGTCTTTTGAGCGTAGGCCTTGCCACCGAATTCAGCCTGAAGTTCGGGATTGAAGCCGGCGTCAGTTCCGGTGACGGGGGGTACGGCAAACTCTATCTGAAGCCCGGCCTTCAGTTTACGCCGATTACAGCCTCGTTGGGAGGGCTGATCAGCAAGAAGTGGGACGACTATGCCCCGGAGATTGACTTCGACCCCATCTGGGAACGGTACCTGTCTCCTTCCATCAAGGAGAGCGGCGCCCTGGTGGGATATTATACTATGTGGAGAGGGACTATATACAGCACTCCCCATACCGGTATCGATCCTCAGACCGGGGAAGAATACACATACTATACTTACTATAAATCACGTCCTCCCTATAGCGTTCCGGCCTGGGTGCTGGGCAAGGATCCTTTTATGACCATCGACGGATATAAGTATGCCATTGAGTCGGACAAGCCCACGCTGGATGACTGGGATGTGGTTATGGAAGTCTTTACGGGTACCACCAACAGCGACGAGTGGGGAGACATCGCCTATACGGGTTGCCTGCGTGAAAAGGCTGTAGATTTTGAATGGATCAGCTACACGAAAGTGGGTGAGCATACGATGCTGCACATTCCGGCCGGAAGTACCGACAAAGTCCGCGACACCGGAACGATAGGAGCGCAGTTCACGCCCGGCCAGACATACGGTATCGGCTTCAACTTCAAACGCAACGGAAAGTACCTGTTGAAGGGAAGTCCCGGAAGGGCATTTAAGGTTATGTGGCCCAACAACCTTCCCTGCGGAGACCCCTACATCTGGGAAACCATCGGGGAACGCGAGTGGGAGAACGCCGTGGCCTCCGGCTATCGCATAAGCGACCAGTTCTTCCTGGACGCCGACGGCTACTGGGATTTTGAACCGTCGTTCTAAATCCGGACGGGGCACGGGGACGATTATTCGCAAATAATGCGTAAATTTGGGGTATGGAATACCTGTCAAAAGAGAGATACGACGAAATTGCGGCGGAGCTGAACCACCTTATCAGCGTGGTTTACCCCCAGGTGCAGGACGACCTTGCAGAGGCCAGTGCCCAGGGGGACCGGAGTGACAACGCGGGCTACCGTGAAGCCCGGCGTATGCAGGGAAAGACCATCAGCCGCATCCGTTTTCTGCAGAAGATCCTGGAGCATTCGCGTGTCATCGACCCGGGGGTACTTCCCAAAGACCGGGTGTGCCTTCTGAGCCGGGTGGAGTTTACGAACCTCGCCACCAATACCCGTATGCGGTTTGAGATTGTGAGCCCGCACGAGATGGACCTCGAGGCCGGAAAGATTTCACTGAAATCGCCCATCGGCTCGGCCCTCATGGGGAAAAAGGTGGGAGAAATTGCGGAGGCGCAGGTTCCTTCCGGAGTGCTGCGCCTACGCATTGAGAGTATTACGCTGAACTAATCAGAACCGTTTTCCAATGCACAGCTGGACGCTCTCGGCGGCCCTGAAGCGGTGTGCCTTGAGGACAATGCCAAGGTACATATCGGCCACTTTGGGGAAGTAGTATTTGAGGGTTACCAGCTGGTACAGGTTCTGGCCCATTTCCAGTCCGTCATTGTGAACGAAGTAGCGCCCTACGCCCAGCATCAGGGAAAAGTCGCGGTAGCTGAACTCTTGAAGGAGAGAGATACCGCAGGAGACGGGATTGTACTTCCGGCCCGTTCCGTCGCTTTCCGCAATCTTGTCGCAGAACGGCGTTACAAAGACGTCGAATCCCAGGCCCGAAGCAAGCGAACGGGCATATCTGTAGAACGCATTGGCCTCGAAAGAGTATTTGAAGTAGCGGTCATTGACCCACGTTCCGTTCTCCTCGATATTTTTCTGATAGGCAGCGTCGTTACTCATGATACCGCCCGACACCTGCACGGCAAACTGAAAGCCGCGCCTGAAGCCGTCGTCTTCGGGCTCCCGGTGCAGGTCTTCCTCGCTGCGGGGCGCTTTCATTCCCACGCGCATGGCAAGCTCGAACGAGTTGATACCGTAGTTCGGGAAGGAGAGGGCACCGTTGGAATGATGGTTGAAAAAAAGGCCGATGCCAACGTCGAGGCGCGGCGACACCGCATACTGCGCCTGCAGCCCCAGGGAGACGTGCACGTTTACCGGCGTGGAAATGAGAACGTTCCAGGGATTGGTCTCGGGGTCATAGCGCCGGTTGAACATGAATCCGAGGCCGAATTCGCCGCTATATCCAAAGCTGAAACCGCCTGCCGTAATCAGCGGACGGTCCATATATCCGTATACACTGTAGATGTTGCCAACGCCCGGTCCGTTCGCGGGCTTCACGCTCCCGATGCCGTCGAACTGAAAGCCGATACCCACCTCCGGGTGCTTGCAGATGGAGGCAAAGGGGGAGGCACTGTAATCGGCCCACCCCAGCTTGACGTCGACGGTAGGAAACGCCGGCGATACGTTCTCCCCGAAGAGCGCCGGGTAGAACCGCTTGTCGTACAGCGCTTTGCTGTATCCCGCATAGACCGATATGTCCTGCGCGGCCACCCTTCCGGCTGCCCCTGCGAGAAGGGCCGAAAGGCAGAGTATCAAATGCTTTTTCATAAGTGTCAGGTTTAGGCAAAGATAAGGAATAATTGGGAAAAGGTGTTCGTCCAGAATGACTTAATCAATGAAGTTCCTGCTGGCGAAGGGGAGTGACCAGCGCAGGGCCAGGTGCCAGTATTCCCAGTTGTGGGAGCCGTTCCGAACGCGAAGCTGGCTTTTTACGCCGTGGTCGCGCATCTTCTGGTGCAGGGCCAGGTTCATGTCCAGCAGGAAGTCGTCGTCGCCGCAGTCGATAAACCAGGCGACGGTGCGAAGGCGCGTGAGCGTGCTTTCATCGGCCTTGTCAATAAAATGGAGGGCCGATTGTTCCCGAACGGCGTTGGCTACATAGTAGAGGCAGTCCTTCGGGGAGTCTGTCGGCCATACTTCATCCTGGCTGTTGTCCAGCCAGGCGCTCATGGCATAGCAGCTGGAGAACTTTTCCGGATGCCGCTGGGCGTACACCGTGCTGCCGCCGCCGCCCATGGACAGGCCCATGATGGCCCGGTGGCCTTTGTCGCCGTAGATGCGGTATTTTGACTCCACGGCCGGAATGAATTCCTGAAAGAAGAAATCCTCATAGTTCCAGCCGGGCATGTTGAAATAGCCGTTCCAGGTGTGGTGCGTATCGGGACCACCGGCGTTGGGCATCACGATGACCATCTCTGAGGCTTCGCCCGTGCCGATGAGCTCATCCGCGACTATCTGCATGTTTCCCTTCTTCACCCAGGACTCGTAGTCGTCGCTGAGACCGTGCAGGAGATAGACCACCGGGTACTGCTTCCCGGAAGTGTCAAATCCGTCGGGAAGGTATACGTTATACATGACACGGGCGTTCAGGACCGCGCTCTGAAGGCTGTCCGTGACTACCTTTCCCGCCGAGACCGACAGGGCCGGCAGCAGCAGGGCAAGGCTGAGAAGAGTGAGTGTCTTTTTCATTTTGCAAAGCATTTTACAAGATCCTCCAGGCTGCCTACGACCTGGTCAAAGAGTTTATACATGAGTTCCGGCTCCACCATCTCCGGTATGTAGGCGATGACCCGTTTCCCGGCACCGGCCATCCAGCCGGCTTCGGTGTGGGCGCTCCGGCCGCAGGGGAGTACGAGGACGCAGGTATCGGCCTGCATGAGGGCGTCCCAATCGGCCTTGAACTGCCGCTCCGCCAGCGGGTGGTGCAGCCCTTCCGCGTATTCCCGGAAGGTCCAGTGGGGCGCGTTCTCGTCTACGTCGGTCCAGTGGAAACCGGCGCCGCCGTGAGGCGGATTGCGAAAGTCATAGACGTCCTGGCCTTCCTGACGGAGGCGTTTCACGACATCTTCGTAGTAGGGGTTTCTCCAGCTGGAGGCTACATATATCATGGCAGTGAATGTTTTTGCTAAGTTACACAGAATTCCGTCCTTCGCCTCCTCAAATCGCGCATTTTTGCCGATTTTGTCCGATTTGGCGTCGGGTGCGTCGCTTTATTCGTCGCAGGTCTGCTAATGCACAGATTACAAGACGCATAAGTGCCACGCTTCCTTCTCTTATCCGATGTACGTACATCGAAACCGCACTGGAATGCCGTTTTTTTGTACGTACATTGGGTGAGGCGCCGCTCTACGGCTGGTTTGATGGATGTACGTACATCGAAACCGCACTGGAATGCCGTTTTTTTGTACGTACATCGGGTGGAGAGTTGCGAAAAAGCCCACTAGCACCCCGATGGCGCAGGTTCAGCCGTAGATGGCGCAGGTTCAGCCGTAGATGCTGCAGGTTCAGCCGTAGATGGTGCAGGTTCCATTTTAGGGCCGAAACCTGCACCACCGGAGCAACGCAGAAGGCCGATTCGCGGTGCAGGTTCCGCCCCTGTTTTGGAACCTGCGCCGTTGACACCCGGAACCTGCGCCGCCTGCCCCGTCACCCTCCGGTCCGCCGGTAGCGTCATCATTGATTAAGAGCCGTTTTTGGCAGAATATACGGCATCTGCTATAGCCTCTTCCACCAAAGATGCGGAAAGTGCGCCTGCGGCGTCCAGATTTGCGCTCACTTTGTGCTGCTCGTCCCCCACGGAAACGGCATAGATCGTGTCTCCGTCAGCGGTGGTAAAGACGGGATCGATGCAGCGGGCCAGTCCGGCTGATGCCATCTGCGCCAGGTGTCTGAGCTGGGCCGGCGTGAAGTCGCCGTTGGTGAATACGGCCACCAGGGTGGTGTTGGCGGTGAAGAGATTGGCTCCCGTCGTATGGAGCAAGGTTGTGTAGGAATCTGCGAAAGCGGAGCGGTCCGGGGTCAGCATTCCGGCGATCTTCTTTCCGTGGGAGTAGATGTCCCCGAAGCTATTCAGCACGACGGCCACACCTATCCGGAGTGACCCCATTTGTGCAGCTGCGTAACCGATCCCGGCTTTCTGGGCCTGCTGCATTCCGGCTGCCTTGCCCACCGTGGCCCCCGTACCGGCACCGACATTGCCGCTGCACGGGTCGTTCCCGGCAAATGACGCTTCACAGGCAGTATGGCCCATCTGTTCATCCGGCCGAACCGTGGCACTGCCATAGCCCAGGTCGTAGATACAGCTCTGGCACACGATGGGCACCCGGGCAATGCCGGTATCAAATCCGACGCCGTGCTCTTCCAGGCAGCGGGCCACGCCTCCGGAAGCAGCCAGGCCATAGGCCGATCCGCCCGAGAAAACCAGCGCATTGAGGGGATGGTTCCGTTCCGGGGCAATGGCCTCCGTCTCTCTGGATGCCGGGCCTCCGCCGAAGACCGCTACCGCCGCGCGTCCCGGGACGGTGAGCCGGAAGACGGTCACTCCCGTTCCCGCCGCATCATCCTGGGCATTGCCCACACTCACGCCCTGAATGGCGGAAAAGGGGATACGCTGCAGTTCGGGGGCCTGTCCCCGGGCCAGAACGCCCGAGGCCAGGATGACTCCCACCAGGGCGGCGATGATTTGTTTCATGGCGTTTATCTTTACAATCACACAAAGATAAGCATTTTAAACAAAAAGTGTGAACAAAAGTGTGAGCAAAAAATAACCCGCTGAAAATCAGCGGGTTACAAGTGGTGCTGAGAATAAAGTGTATTTGGGTATAATACGGTGTATTATTGTCTCATGCGGCTTATTAACCGCAGATTATGCGGTTTTAGTCCTCGTCGTTAGGCACGGGAATGAGCAGGATGTCCTGACTACAGCGGATTCCGTAACTAACATCCCTTACACGACCGGGTTGAGGTTCCAGAATACCTTGCGTCTCAAGTTCCTTGATATCACGAAGGGCGGTGTCAGGAGAGACTTTGCTATGCTTTGCCCAGTTCTTTGTGGTAAGTTTGCCTGGATAACCATCCAGGTAAATGTTGAGGACGTCCCGCTGACGGTCAGAAATTATCGCCTGGGCGTGGGTTTGCCAGAAAAAGGCCTTATTCAGCACAGCAGAGAGCATATCGTCCGAGTCGGCTATAGCCCTGAGCATGCAGTCCAAATACCAATCCAGCCAAAGCGTGATGTCACAGCCTTGTTTTTGTGAACGCTCCAGGACATCATAGTATGACTTCTTGTCCTTGTTAATCTGGCGGGACATACTGAAGAATCGCATAGGGCTTCCGTCGGCCTGGGACAGCGCCATGTCGGCGATGGCTCTTCCAACACGTCCGTTGCCGTCATCAAAAGGATGAATGCACACAAACCAAAGGTGAGCAATGGCAGACTTGACATAGTCGGCTGGTGTATCAGAAGAGTTGAACCAGTCCAGGAATAGAGCCATCTCTCCGGGAACCTTCTCCGGTCCCGGAGCTTCATAGTGGACTTTCTCGCGCCCAAACATGCCGGATACAATTTTCATCTCGGCGCTGCGGTACTTGGCCACGTCGATGGCGATCATGCCGCTTCTGCCATTAGGGAAAAGACAGTTGTGCCAGCCAAAGAGACGGTCGTCCGTCAAAGGTGCCTTGAAGTTGGAAGTGGCATCCATCATCATCTCAACGATACCGTCGATATAGCGCGATGAGTCGGTCTCATTCGTGATGGTCACGCCAAGTTTCCTGGCAACAGAAGAACGCACCTGATCTGTATTCAGCAACACGCCTTCAATCTCAGAAGAAGCAACAATATCATGGGTAATGGTCTCCACGGCGGCCTTCTGCTTTGCGTCGAAGCCAATGGCACTCAGCCTGCCGGAAAGATAACCGGCCGCCTTGTTAACGGCGAGCAGTTTCTCGGTTATCTTTGCATTGTCCCATGTAAAATGAGGCCAGTTATCTGATTGATGGATGTACATATGCTCATCTAATTTTTGCAAAGATAAACATTTGCGGCGAATTAACCGCAAAATTTGCGGTTAATTTATATACTGAGAATGAAAGTGAGAATAAAAAGAATAACCCGCTCGGTTTGAGCGGGTTACTGTGGTGCTGGGAAGAATCGAACTGCCGACACATGGATTTTCAGTCCATTGCTCTACCATCTGAGCTACAGCACCATCGTTTATGGGATTGCAAAGGTAGGTAAATTTTTGGACTTTGCAAGCGTTTTTTCAAGTTTTTCAATCCTCGTAGTGAAAATTCGTAATCTCCACGGTGCCGGACTGGCAATAAGGGCCCACGGTGACGCCGGTAAAGCCTCCTGCAAACTCTGAGCTGAGAACGGCACTGTCTACGCGGCCGACATATTTTCCGTCGGCAAAGAACTCGTAATGATCGCCAAGGGCGCGGATCTCTAGGTTAGCCTTGCCACCTTTGACTGCCACGCTCCCCTGCTCAGCAAGAATACTCCGCGCACGCACGAGAACCGTCGCCTTGCCGCCGGAAACAAAGAACTCAATATGACCGTTGTGGGTCTGGTAAACGGCAAGACCGCCCTCAGAGCCACGTCCCTTTGCCTTAACGGTTGCGCGCACGACGCAATCAGCATTCTGCTGGCGCCTCAACAACGCCGTAGGACTGACAGAACCCCAGTCGAAGCCTTTACCTGTGCCACGGAGCTCGATACCGCCACCGGGCAGGGCCTTATAATTGGACACAACCGGCTGCTGGATATACATCCACTCCGGGCCGATGGAAGCAAAGTCGTAATCAATGCTGTGATGCTCCGGATTGGCGTTTTCAACCAAAGGCTTGCCGTCGTTAATGACAGGCCATCCATTGGCCCAGGTAACGGGAGCCAAGAATGTCTCGCGGCCGATATGATGGAAATCACCGCCATATCGCCTGTAAGCGAGCATACATATCCAGAACGAACCGTCTGCAGCCTGGAAGATATCGCCATGCCCCGTTGCCTGGATATTGCTTTCCTGGCCGGCAAGAGAGCAATGGGTAAATATCGGATTGGCGGGATTGGCATCGTACGGGCCGTAAATATTGCGGCTGCGGGCAACAGTAAGGCAGTGAGCCATTTCTATGCCGCCCTCCGATATGAGAAGATAATACCAACCGTCATGTTTGTAGATATGCGGTCCTTCCGGGAAACGGCCGCCGGTGCCCTTCCACAAGTGTTTTCCGGGGCTTAGCGTCTTACCGGTTACGGGGTCGATTTCACATAAAGTGATAGTGGCATCGGGATTGGAAACCATATAACACTTGCCGTCCTCGAAGTAAAGGGACGGGTCTATCCCCTGCTGCTCCAGCCAAATGGGCTCACTCCACGGGCCTGCCGGATTTGTGGCAGTAACCATAAAATTGCCTCCGTTGCCAACATTGGTCGTAATCATATAGTAGACGCCATCGTTATAACGGATAGTAGGAGCATAAATGCCGAGTGACGCATTGGCCTCTGCCATAGGCAGTTGAGAAGGGCGGTCAAGCACATTGCCGATCTGCTCCCAATGCTTAAGGTCAGTGCTGTGATAAACCGGCACACCAGGGAAATAGTGGAATGTAGAAGTAACCAGATAATAATCCCCGCCAACGGCAACGCAGGACGGGTCCGGATTAAAACCGGGGATAATCTGGGCGCTTGCCCCAAGAGCAATTACAAAGGCAGAAAGGGTAAGTAGAATCTTCTTCATATTCTTGTGTTATTAGTTATTACAAAGGATAAATTCCTGCGCCGACGAAGTCGATCAGGTCCTGT